>JADMIO011319525.1_pt1 | contig 60169 bp, 53 predicted proteins | sample 8958161 | NCBI WGS metagenome assembly JADMIO01 (sample SAMN16585339, study PRJNA669376) | soil metagenome | isolation source: Crop rotation soil | place: USA: Cullars Rotation, Alabama | collected 2011
GCCGCGACTTCAAGTCACGTGAATTCCAAGCTTCGGATCCCACTGTGCTGGAAAGTATCCGGGCGTGCTTTGTAGAGGGTGAGACCCGCCATGAATGCTTCATGGCTCTGTGGCGCCACTTCGATATTCGCGCCCGCGAGAATTCCTTCAGCCTGGATGACCGCTCCACGACGGGCCTTTTCGCCGTACTCCGAAAAGAAATTCAAGAGTTCGACCAGCACATCTTCGGTTGTGATCAGTTTAGTTTCCACAACCAGTTTGCTGGCCGCGATAGCGCGCTCATGCCATTGGTCTCTGGGATTGAAGAGGGCCACAAAGTAGAGCGTATCAACGAATGCTACTTTCACGGCTGCTGCTTCGGCGCTCCGTACAGGTAATGATCAAGATTAATCGAGCCGTCGGTCGGTACGTTCTCCCAAGTGTCTGCGGGCAGCCGAGCGTTGACCTCTTCAACAATCTCCCAAATGGTTCTGCGCTCCACTCCGGTTCCGTTAGGTTCAGCAGTAGCACCGCCGGCAAGGTTATCAAGGAGTCTTAGCGCTTCCTGTTGTTTGTCAGGCGCGAGTGCTCGCACCTTATCAATCAGTTGGTCTTCGAGATTTGCGGCCATGATCCTTCTCCTGCTTCGCAAGAGCGCAGCCCTAAGAGTACTTCATTCCTGGCCAAGCCAAAACTCATCCGGTAAGGGCCCATCAAAATCTTCGCTCGTCGAGATTGTGCCTCGATTAAGACCCGCAACGCACTTCTTCTTAGAGTGAGCTACAACCGGAACCAGACGCGCCATTGGCGTGCCATGCTCTGTGATTATCACTTCGTTACCAGCCAAAGGGTCTGCGAGCAAGTTCGGTAATTTAGTTTGTGCCTCATCCACACTCACGGTTCGGGTCATAAATAATTCCTCTCAGCGCCGGGAGGGTATAGCATTGGGCCTTCCTCATTCAAATACAGACCAAGCGCTCCGATCGATTCGAGACGCCACTATTCACGCTAAAGACGACAATAGACTCTAAGCATCCGTGGGTCGTTACGGTTGTAGCCTTTGCGTGGGCCAGAAAAGGTCTCGTCGAGCATTGTAAGAAGCGCTAAGTCACTCAAAAGATAGAATCGCCAATAGGGTTGCTTCCGCGATTCACTGTAGCCTCGCACAAGGTAAGCGCTCAAGACGTCATGTTCGGCAGAGTCTCGGCCAAAAAGGTGAGGTTCAACCATGCGCGTATGATTTCCATAGCTGAAGTGCAGCAGGCTCTAGAGCGTATAGCTTCGCAGATTAGGTCGCTCGCACGCATGTGAGCTAGCCCTTCTTCTCGCATTCGATCTCGCCCTCGCGATTCGATGATACCACCAGCAAAATTCTGAAGTCATTGGCTCGTGTTAATTTTTAACTCGGTCCTTGAGCAGAAGACTTGGTAGCCAAGATGGTAAACTGAGCATCGGGCAAAAGCACCGTGCTAACCACCAACCGAAACACTCATGGTGGCGATCAATCTTTTTCAACTCAAGAGACTGGCAACCAATCGTTCGTTCGTGCGTGGTGAAAGGTATTTCAAAGATGGCCGCGTGCACAGTCTCGCCACGCACAACGGGGCGTTGACGGCGATCGTCAGCGGCCACGAAGACTATTGCGTTACGCTCCGTTCAACTGAACGCGAAATCGACTACTCGTGTGATTGCCCGATTGGACTTGAGGGTGAGTTCTGTAAACACCTCGTTGCCGTCGGTCTGGCCTCGATGGATTTAGATGCAGAACATAAAGGCAAGACCGGAAAGAAGCGAAAACAATCCACAAGCGAGGACGATCTATGCGCGTTCCTCGAAGGGCAAGAGAAGAATACTCTGGTCGCTATGCTTGCGCGCGCAGCGAAGGAAAACCGAAACCTGCGGGAACGACTGCTGCTGGAAGCGGCGCGAATCAATCCCGCAGGAGTCGACCTGGCCGCGTATCGTCGTTCCATCGTACACGCCACGCGCACCAACGGCTTTGTTGACTACCATTCCGCAGGCGGCTACGCCCGTCGCATTCATCAGGTAATAGAATCAATCGCGGCACTGCTTAGCGACGGTCATGCAGCGGCGGTAATCGACCTGACAGAGTATGCGCTCGCAAAACTGGAACACGCCATCGGCGAGATGGATGATTCTGATGGCTACATGAGCGACATTCTGGCAGAGTTGCACGATCTGCATCACTGCGCTTGCGTTCAGGCCAAGCCAGATCCTCGAGTTCTCGCGCGCCGTCTGTTTGACTGGGAGATTAAGAGCGATTGGGAGGTTTTCTTTGGGGCCGCAGAGATCTATGCGGACGTCTTTGGCGCGGAAGGCTTGGCTGAATACAAGCGGTTAGCCGAATCGGAATGGGCAAAGATTCAACAACTTGGCCCAAGCGATAGGAACGATGAACGATACGGCAAGCGCTTTCGCATCACCAGCATGATGGAAGCGCTCGCGCGGCAAACCGGCGATCCTGACGCCCTTGTTGAGATCAAGCGACGTGACCTTTCGCACGCTTATGCGTTCTTTCAGATTGCCGAAATCTATCGCGAGGCGGGCCAGCATGACCAAGCACTCGAATGGGCCGCGCAAGGAATCGAGTCTTTTTCGCAACGAGACTCGCGATTGGTGGAGTTTCTCGCTCGCGAATATCATCGCCGCGGCCGGCACGCTGACGCGATGAATCTGATCTGGAACCAGTTTGTCGAATCGCCGTTCTTGAAAACTTACCAGGAATTGAAGACTAATGCTCGTAAAGTGCCGATCCGAGATTGGCCCGGTTGGAGAAATAAAGCGCTGGCCCACCTGCGAAGTGTGATTGAGCGTGAGAGGCAACAGGAGAAGACTTCAAGGAACCCTTGGCATTGGGCAGTTACTGCAGACAACTCACGTCTGGTTGAAGTCTTTCTCTGGGAAAAGCGCTACGAAGAGGCGTGGCAGGAAGCCTCCGCAGGTGGCTGTTCGTTTGACCTGTGGCTTCGGGTCGCCGCCGCGCGTGAAGAAAAACACCCAGGCGACGCCGTGCCAATCTACAAAGAGGTGATCGCGCTAGTACTCAAGCAGGCAAACAATGTCGCTTATGCCGAGGCTGTTAAGCTAGTTCAAAGAATCCGTAAGCTAATGGGTCGCATGGACCGCCTGACCGAATTTGAGGACTATGTTGCCGCGCTTCGCGTTGAATACAAACGCAAGCGCAACTTCATCAAGCTTCTTGATGAAATTGAAGGGTAGTAATGAGGACAACTCAAGAAGTCAGCCGTTCGGCTCACGTCCCGTTCAAACTCTCTATAAAAAGATAAGGGGAGGTGCGAACCTCCCCTTATCAGTCAATGTGATTGCTCCCTACACTGGACACTCTTCGCAACTTCTCTATGTCGCTGCCGAGGACAGGAACATACTTTTGAAGGTCTGCAAGCGAGATGAAAGCCCGGGGCTCCAATCCGTGAGAGACTGAAGGTGGGGGGTCTTCGATTGGGAAGGAGCTATCAAACCGCCACAGCCGCGTCGAGGATCTCGCGTACTTTGCGCGTCAGAGCGTTCGGGGTGAATGGCTTTCCGATGAAGGCCGTTCCTTCTTCCAGCACACCGTGATGAACGATTGCATCGTCGGTATAGCCGGACATGTAGAGCACTTTCATATCGCGGCGTAAAGGCGTTAACTGCTCGGCTAACTCTCGACCGCTCATCTGGGGCATGACTACATCGGTTAGCATCAAGTGTATTACTCCGGCATGTTGCCTTCCCAAAATCATCGCCTCATGCCCGTGTTTAGCCTCCAGCACGTGATAGCCGCTGTCACGAAGTATTTCCGTGGCCATCTCTCTAACTACTTCTTCATCCTCTACCAGCAGGACCGTCTCGGTCCCTTGCACGAATTCGCGGTCATCAGCTTCGACTTCAACTTCTTTCATGGGCGCCTCAGCACATGGCAAATAGATCTTAAATGCAGTACCCCGCCCGACTTCACTGTAGAGCCAGATTGTTCCCTCGCTTTGCTTGACGATGCCGTACACAGTCGCCAACCCCAGGCCGGTGCCCTTGCCGATCTCCTTAGTCGTAAAGAACGGTTCAAAAACATGGGTCTGCGTCTGGGCGTCCATGCCACATCCGTTATCGCTCACTGCCAGCATTACGTATTGTCCCGGCCGGACAGAAACATGATCGTGCGAATATTCTTCGCTCAGATGCACATTACTCGTTTCGATTGTAAGCCGGCCACCCCTCGGCATGGCGTCGCGAGCATTGATGGAAAGGTTCAGTAAGATCTGCTCAATCTGATTAGGATCAGCCTTGACCTTTCCGAGATCCGCCGCCAGACCCATCAGGAGATCAATGTCCTCGCCGATGAGACGCTGCAGCATCTTGTTCATATCAACAACAATCTGATTGAGATCGATGATTTTTGGTTGCAGGATCTGTTTGCGGCTGAAAGCCAGGAGTTGGCGGGTCAAAGCGGCGGCGCGCTCGCCGGATTTTTTTATCTCTTCGAGATGTCGGTGGACCGGGTCCGTGGGCGTAAGACGCTTCAGGGACATCTCACAGTGGCCGCAGATGGCCGTGAGAAGATTGTTGAAGTCGTGGGCCACGCCTCCTGCCAGCTGGCCAATCGCTTCCATCTTTTGAGACTGGCGCAGCTGTTCCGCGCTTTGCTCCAGCTCCGCCTGAGCGGTTTTGCGTTCGCTTACCTCTGCCAGAAGGTTCTGGTTGGCAGCGGCCAATTGACGTGTGCGCTCGGCGACGCGATCCTCGAGTCCTTGATTCAAAGTCTCAACCTCTGCTGTGCGCTCGGCAATCCCCCACATCTCGCTAATGCTCCGCTTGATTGCAATTAGGAGAAAAGTGTCTTCGAACAAAACCCAACCTGCGTGCTCAACCCAACGCCACTCGGTGCCTGAGAGCACGCCGTAAACTGACTGGGGCCAGAAAACCCCACGAAGAAAATGATCCAACGCCACGACGATCGTTGCTGGAACAAGCACGCGCCAGTCGCGGTAGAACGAAAGGAAGGCGAGTGAACCGAATACGTGGAAATGCGTTTCGATTCGCCCGCCCGTAAGATGAATTAGCAACGCCCCCGTTAACATCTGTGCCACCGCAATCGTGTAACGAGTTGAAACGCGCCCAGGTTGGATAATCGCTAAGAGAATAGGGAGTGAGCTGATTGCTCCACCCAGGAGCAGCGCTGCCCAAATATGGAGGTGTATGCGGCTTGTCCCGCCGGCCCATGCCAAAGGCGAAAGCCAGTAAGCGGCAGCTATCCCGGCGATCCATTGAAGCGCCATCAACACCGCGAACATATGGTCCGTGCGCTGACAAATATCCTGCTGATATTCGTTGAAGATTTCCGCGATCCGACGTGCGTTTTCGTCGCTATTAGTGTTTGTGTTTCTCATCTTTCGGCATTCGACATTCAGAGTTTGGATCGAACAAAGGACAACCAAACACAAAGCTTTCAGTTCGCTCGGCGGCGCCGGAGTTTACGAACGAGATAATCGCACTGCGACCGGCATTGTCGCCGGAGTGGCCGCGCGAGCCGGTGATTCCGCCGCTGAACAGCAAACGTCCGCCGGCATCGTAGAGAAGTGTTTGACCAGAGGTGGCGGCGTGAAACCGTTTCGCTTCGGCGCCCTGGTCGTCAATCACGACGGTCACCCCAGGAATGCTCGCGGCGCTTTGCCAGAGATCACTCTTCTCCCACTCCTCAGAAAAGCCCGCTGGTTTGAGAAAGAGAACATAGGCAGTTAGTCGCCCTTGGGAATGAGCCATGATTGAGGCTAGCTCCCCAATCGTAGCTCTTGTGCAGGGACAATGCGGATGCGCCAACACGACCAGCGTTGCATGGTCCCGCGCGGCTGAAATATTACTGTCAGCAGGCCATTGGTGCGGCGGCTGGGCAGCTGTACCGGGTGTATTTTCGTACCCCCAAAGTATCCAAAGTCCGAAACCAATAACCCAAAGCCACGAAATAGAACCGAGGAGAAGGACTCGGGCCCTTCCAAACCGCGGCACTTGACGCTCTTCAACTGGCGTTAGGCTAATCAGACTTGAGTTTGCCTTCACGGTTTTCGGTTTCAGATCAGACTGTTGGATAAGGAAAGACGAAATGTCTTTGGGCGGCGTGGCTTGGAAGAGCTATGTGGGAAGATTAAAAAGGGCGGCAGGCAAGCATTCTAAAATCGATGAGGTCGCCTACAAGTGAGCTGTTTATTACTGCATCGGGCCCAGACAGGCGCCCGATGCAGTTGAGATTCTCGCATTTCCGCTGCGGGCTCGTCAATTACTTTATCGGACACCCATGATCTGGGTGAGGTCCCATAAACATTCAAGACAACCTCGCCGTAGAAGACTCGTGGACGAACGCTCGTCGATCTTTCTATTGGCGTTCGTGCATCGATCTTTGCCTGGTAAGGAAAAAGGCCGCGGGAACCGGTTCAGACGACCTTTACCTAAATTTGGCTCCGCAGGTAGGACTCGAACCTACAACCCTTCGGTTAACAGCCGAATGCTCTGCCATTGAGCTACTGCGGAATATTGAAGCGCCAGCTGGAGTTTGGCACGCTGTGCGCGAACGAGTTTTATAACAAAAGCCTTCTTGGGCGGTCAAGACGCGCGCGCTTGCCAGCAGTGTCCGGTTTTGAAGTGCGGTGACCTGTCACCGCTTTCGTGGCAGCGGCTTGACCCTGCGCTGTTTTGGAACTGGCTGTTTTCGCAAGACCGCATCGACGGTCGCAAGGGTTAGAGCGCCGATTGATCGGCGCAGTCCAAATTGGGGCACTACCCGCTCGCCAGTACCCTTTACTTTTTTTGCTTTCCTCCCTATTTTGCCTTCGATGCCCACTCATCAATGGAAGCTCAAGCGACGATCCCTGACCTGTGGCGAGCGCACGCTGGTGATGGGCGTGCTCAACGTCACGCCCGATAGCTTCAGCGATGGCGGGCAATTCTTCACATTCAATCAAGCCGTCGCGCACGCGGAACAAATGATCGCGGAAGGCGCCGACATCATCGACGTCGGCGGCGAATCAACACGCCCTGGTTCCGAACCAGTGTCCGAAAAGGAAGAGGCGCGGCGCGTGATTCCAATCATCAAGCACCTCGCCGCGCAGAGTTCGGTTCCGATCTCGATCGATACCAACAAGTCGCACGTGGCGCGCGCGGCCCTGGAAGCCGGCGCCGAAATTGTAAATGACATTTCGGGATTGCGCTTCGATCCGACGCTTGCCGACGAAGTAACGCACGCGGGCGCCGGTCTTGTGTTAATGCACTCGCGCGGCACGCCGAAGGACATGCAGCAATTGCCTCCGGCAGAAAACATCATGACCGAAGTCCTGGAAGGATTGCATGAGAGTCTTTCACGGGCTGAACAACGCGGCGTTCCGCGAGAGAGCATTGCCATCGATCCGGGTATCGGTTTCGGTAAGACAGTCGAGCAGAACCTTGAACTGATTGCCAAGCTCGATCAGATCGCAGCAGCCTTTCCTGATTTACCGATCATGATCGGCACATCGCGAAAGTCATTTATCGGCAAGTTGCTGGACGCTGCGGCGGCGGATCAGCGGATTAATGGCACGATCGCCAGTACCCTCGCCGCGGTGATGAAAGGCGCACACATCGTGCGGGTGCATGATGTGAAAGCGACGGTGGAGGCGTTGCGGGTGATTGATGCGATTCGCGCGAATGAGTGAAGCTTCTCTCTAAATGCGGACCAGACGTCCGCGCTCTCAGATTACTCAAACCAAATCTCGATCTCATATCCATCCGGATCGGCCACATAGACATAGGGAAAGCCCGGTGCAAACTCTCCGCGTCTGAGGATCCTTCCGCCGGCGCGTTCCGCTTCGCGTACGGCTTTGTTTATGTCTTTCGGAGTGGTGAGACGAAAGCCGAAGTGGTCGATACCGCCGCGTTTGCCGGCCGTCTTCGCATCGCGTTCAAACGCGATTACATCGTGCGGACCCGGACCCAGCACCTGAATCGAGTTTTCATCGCGATAGTATTCCTTCACGCCGAAAAGACTCTGATAGAACTCGAGCGAGCGATCAGGATCTTTTACCGCGAGCGCCAGATGCGTGAGACCGTGCGTTTTAATCATTCTGAGAAGCCGGCATCAGAAAACACTCTTTGTCAGGGCGAGCGATTATAAGTATGCTAGCCAATCTTCATCAAGCAATCGTTTTTGAAGCAAATTACAGTTAACGATTTATTCAATTGATCGGGTCTTTCGGATTGAAATAGGCGCGAAGCGCTGACATGAATTAGCAGGGATTACCACGACCTCAAGGTCGTGGCTATTTCGTGGCGGCCCTCCGGGCCCCATGAGTGGCGTGCGAGGTTAGCAACCTCGCGCCTGAGAATATGAGCCACAACTACGACGTCATCGTCATCGGCGGCGGTCACAATGGACTGGTTAACGCCGCCTATCTCGCGCGCGCGGGCAAACGCGTGCTGGTACTCGAACGCCGGCATGTTCTCGGCGGCGCCGCGGTGACGGAAGAAGTATTTCCCGGCTTCAAGTTTTCGGTTTGCTCGTATGTGGTTTCGCTGCTGCGGCCGGAGATCATTCGCGACCTGGACCTGCCGCGACACGGCCTCGAGATCCTGCCGCTCGACGGCACGTTCACCCCTATGCCGAACGGCGATTACCTCTGGCGGGTGAATGATCATGCGAAGACGCGCCGTGAAATCGCGCGGCATTCAAAGCTCGATGCCGAAGCGTACGACGAGTACGGCAAGGCGATGATCGAGATGGCGCACTTCGTCAAGCCGATCATGAACATGACGCCGCCGGATCCGGCTTCACTCAATCCCAAAGGGCTGCTCGATTTGCTCGCCATGGGCCGGCGTTTTCAAAAGCTGTCCGCGGAAGACAAATACAACCAGGTCCAGTTGATGACCATGAGCGCCGTCGATTTTCTCGATCAATGGTTCGAGACTGATGTGCTCAAGGCCACCATGTCGGCTTCGGGAATCATCGGCACATTTCTCGGCGTGCGTTCGCCGGGCACCGCCTACGTGCTCCTGCACCATTACATGGGCGAGATTGATGGCGCGTTCCGTTCGTGGGGATTGTCGCGGGGCGGCACGGGCGCGATCTCGAACGCAATCGCCGGCGCCGCGCTTGAAGCAGGTGCGGAAATTCGCACCGAAGCTTCCATCGCCAAAATCATTCTCAAGAATGGCCAGGCAAAGGGCGTCGTGCTGGAGAACGGCGATGAGTTTTCCGCGAACGTGATCTCTTCCAGCGTCGATCCGCGGCTCACCTTTATGAAGATGGTGGGCGAAGAGCACCTGCCCGAAGATTTTGTCGCCGACATCAAGCGTTACAAATTCCGCGGATCGTCAGGCAAGGTGAACCTGGCGCTGGACGCTTTGCCGAATTTCAAAGCGATGCCCGGCGCCGGACCGCACCTTCGTGGCGCAGTCTCGATCTCACCAAGCGTCGAATACATGGAGCGCGCGTACGACGATGCGAAGTATGGGCGCTACTCGCGCCGCCCGTACATCGACATGGTGATACCGACGCTCACCGATCCGTCTGTCGCGCCTCCGGGAAAGCACGTGATGTCCTGTTTTGTGCAGTACGCGCCGTACAACTTGCGGGAAGGGAACTGGGACGATCAGCGCGAAGCGTTTGGCGATACCGTGATCGACACGATTGCCGAGCACGCGCCCAATATTAAAGACATCATTCTGCATCGGCAGGTGCTGACGCCGCTTGATTTGGAACGCGATTTCGGATTGACGGAAGGAAATATTTTTCAGGGAGAGCTGACGCTCGAGCAGTTGTTCTTTCTGCGGCCCGCCCCCGGCTGGGCCCAGTATCGTTCGCCAATTAAGAACCTGTACATGTGCGGCTCAGCCACACATCCGGGTGGCGGCATCATGGGAGCGAGCGGACGAAACGCCGCGCTGGAAATTTTGAAGGATATTTGAGCCGCTGATTAATGCTGATATGCGGATCAGAATAATTGGACAGATTGATTTATCGTTTTTTCAGATCAGTCATGTCCGCGTTAATCCGCGGCTGATTTATTTTCATGGCTAAGTACGACGCGATCATCATCGGCGCCGGGCATAACGGTCTCGTTACCGCCTTCTATCTCGCCAAAGCCGGGTTCAAGCCACTCGTGCTTGAACGGCGCGAGATGGTGGGTGGCATGGCGGTGACAGAGGAGTTCCATCCGGGTTTTCGCTGCTCGACCGTCGCCGATACCGCTGGGCCAATACTTCCGCAGCTACTCAAAGACCTTCAACTGGAACGTCACGGTTTGGCGTTTATCAATCCATCCGTGCGCATGTGCGGTCTGAACCCTAATGGCGCGCCGATCATTGTTTACGAAAATGCGGAGCGCACTGCAGCAGAGTTAGCACGGACATCTGCGAAAGATGCCGCGAGCTATCCGGAGTTTGTCGCCTCGTTTTCGCGTATTGGCCATGCGTTGCGGCCCTTGCTGTCGATGACTCCGCCAAACGTCGATGCTCCGACAAAGAGTGAGCTGTGGAATTTGGGCAAGCTTGGTTGGGGAGTACGCGGGCTGGGAAAGAAGGATGAGTATCGACTGCTTCGTTATGGACCAATGGCCGTCGCCGATCTTGCCGCGGAGTGGTTTGAGACGGAGACCTTGCGGGCGATGGTGGCCGCTCGCGGAATTTTCGGCGCGTTCGCCGGACCCTGGTCGGCGGGCACCAGCGCAGCGCTGCTCTTGCAGGCCGCGAACGATGGCAGTGCTTTTTTGCCGGCGACTTTTGTCAAAGGCGGCTTGGGCGCACTGACTCAGGCGCTCGCCAAAGCGGCGACAGAGGCAGGTGCGGAAATTCGGACCAGCTCAGAAGTTGAGACTATTAGCGTCGAAAATGGCAAAGCCACCGGCGTCGTGCTCACGAGCGGTGAACAGATTCCTTCGTGGGCAAATATTTCTGACGCGGATCCGGGCGTCACCTTTGTTGAACTGCTAGATTTTGGGGAGCTGATGCCCACGTTTCGGACCAAAATTCAGAACTATCGGGCGCTTGGCGTAGTCGCGAAAATGCATCTTGCTTTATCGGCCCTGCCGAAATTTGTTGGCGTAGATCAAACCGAAGCTCTGTTTGGCCGTGTCCATATCGGTCCGGATATTGATTATCTGGAACGCGCATTCGATGCGGCTAAGTACGGGGACTTTTCGCCGCAGCCGTATTTGAGCATCACGATTCCCACGCTTAAGGATTTGGCGCTGGCGCCTGACGGCGCGCACGTGATGTCGATTCATGCGCAGTTTGCTCCCTATAAGGTCCGCCCTGCTGAAGCAAGTACGTCACAGGCGTGCGTTCCGGATAATTGGGACTCGCGACGAGAAGAGCTCGGCGACGCAATTGTAAATACGCTTTCAGAGTACGCGCCGAATTTGAAAGAGTTGATTGTCGCGCGTCGTGTTTTGACGCCGGTCGATCTCCAGAGAGATTTCAATCTCACCGGTGGGCATATTCATCATGGCGAAATGACGCTGGATCAGCTTTTCACGTTTCGGCCGGTGATTGGTTGTGCGCAGTACCGGACGCCGATCGAGGGACTTTATTTGTGCGGCGCCGGCACCCATCCCGGTGGAGGCATAACGGGCGCGCCCGGATTCAATGCCAGCCGGGAGATCATTAAGGATTTGAAGACGAGACGCTGAAAAGCGAAATCAGCCGCGGATTAACGCGGACAAAACTGGATCTGAGAAAAGCAAACCAACTATCTGTTCGCTTTGCTTGAATCCGCGATTATCGGCGCTCATCCGCGGCTAATATTCTCCGAAACTAAGTCGGGTTCTGCGACTTCGTCATCCCGATCGCGCCGCCGATCACGGCGAACAATAATCCGACTGCAGCAAAGCTGAACGCGATGATCACTCGCTTGCCTTCCACGAACCCGGTTTTGGCTAATTCAATCCACTTCGCCGGACCTTCATCATGCGGGATTATTAACAAACCTATCGCGATCAAAAATGATCCGAGCGCCATGAGCATCAGCCACGAAGCGGTGATGCGCGCGCGGCCAATCTTCAATCCAATCGCGCTGTGCGAATAGCCGTAAGACAGATAAACGGCAAAGCCCAGCGCCAGCCAGGCGATGAATCGCCAGTACGAGCCGCCGGGCAAATAGAAAATAAGAAAAGCGCACGAAACCGCTCCCAGCCCCGGCAACAACCATGGACCAAGTGGGACTTTGAACGAGCGGTACCGGTCCCTTTCTTTGTAACGGAGGACGATTACTCCGATGCAAACCAGAATGAAGGCGAACAAGGTTCCGATGTTTGTCAGGCTCACCATTTCATCGACAGTCGCGAATGCGGCGATGCCGCCGACCAGAACCCCAGTCAGAATCGTGGTCACGTGCGGCGTCTTGAATCGCGGATGGACCGAGGCGAACACGGAAGGCAGTAATCCGTCGCGCGCCATCGAGAAGAAAATCCTCGGCTGACCCAGTTGGAACACCAGGAGCACGGCCGTGTGTGCGACGACAGAGCCAAAGGCAATCACGCCGGCCTGCCAGCGCGCGGTGGGCGCCACGTAGGTCAACGCAATCGAGAGCGACTTATCGAGATCGCCCTTCGACCAGGTCTTCAGCACTTCGAAAGGAACAGCGCCGCTAAAAATCGCGGCCACTACTACATATAAAACTGTGCAGATAATCAGGCTGGCGATGATGCCGATGGGCAGATCTCGAGCCGGGTTCTTCGTTTCTTCCGCCACCGTCGAAACGGCGTCGAACCCAATATAGGCAAAGAAAACGACCGCCGCCCCGGTAAATGTGCCGCTCCACCCCATCGGTTGAAACGGGTGCCAGTTGCTTTCCATCTTCGCGGGCGAAACGTAATAAAGCATGATCACCACGAAAAACAGCAGCACCAGAATCTTGATGATGACCATGATCGCGTTAAAGCCGGCCGACTCTTTAATACCCCAGACCAGCACGACCGTGATCAAAGCTACAATGCAAAACGCAGGCGCGTTGAAGACAATCGCCTTACCAAAAATGTGGGGCGCGGCCGCGAGAATCTCGGGTGTGGCCGTGCGATAGTTGTTGACCAGCCACTCCGGCAGCGCGATTCCCAACGCACGCAGAAATTCGTTGAAGTAGCCGGCCCAACTGATGGCCACCGCCACGTTCCCGATTGCGTATTCGATGATTAAGTCCCAGCCGATAATCCACGCGACCAGCTCGCCCAGAGTTGCGTACGAGTAGGTGTAAGCCGAGCCCGAAATGGGCACCATCGAAGCCAACTCGGCATAACACAGGGCCGTAAAGCCGCAGACGACGGCGGTGATCACGAACGAGAGCATCAAAGACGGACCCGCGCCCGGTCGCAACAAGACGCCGGTGAGATCTTTTTCTCCCGCGGCGGCAGTGCCAACGGTGGCGAAGATGCCGGCGCCGATGATCGCGCCGATGCCGATCAACGTAACGTTGAAGGCGCCGAGGGTTCGCTTCAGTGAAAACTGTGGACCGCCGGCTGATGCCAGGATGTCGTCAAGAGATTTGGTGCGAAAGATTCCGCGCAGCAAGGTCGTGCCTCCGGAGCTGGATTCAATGCCGAACGCGCAAATAGTTGGCGCGCAGGATAACAAAGAAAGATGAGAGGGCAAAGAGTTTATCCACAAAAACTCATTCTTTGGATATTCACCTTTGCCCTTGGCCCTTGGCCTTTGTTAGACTCCGCCGTGATCGCTTGCATCGAGAAAAATGAGTTCTGAAACCAAGTCCACTCGTGTTCTTTACGAAAATCTTGACACAAGTTTTGTGAATTTGTGGGGATTGCTGCGTTATCTCTCGCAGCGTTCGTTCATCGGCCGCGTTCACGTCGAACTCGAGGAATACACCGCCGATGTCTTCCTCAACGGATCCGAAACTCCGATGGTCCATGAAGTGGATCGCGCAGCCGGCAGCGACGTGGTCGAGGAGGCAGCGCTGCACCGGTTGGTCCTGCGCGTGCGCGAATCGCCCGGAACAATCACCGTTTTCGAAGGTGAAGCCGAGGCGGTGGCGCCGCAGAAAACTGAGACACCTACTGAAGTAGAGCAAACTCCGGCCGACGTTCCCGAAGACGAAACCGTGCCGGCAGTTTCCGAAGCAGCACCGCCGGACGAACCACTGGCGGCCACTCCCGAAGTGATGCGCTCGACTTCAAGCGCTGATCTGACGATACCGTCCCTGCCGCCCGAACTCACGCAGCAGTCGGCGCCGGCGGCCGAGGAAGAATGGCACGACGTGGTACGCGTCAGCGGTGAGTTGGTCGCGGGAATTGATCACGTGGCCGCAGCCACCGGCGCTGACTTCGCGACGTTGTTTCGCGAATCACGAATTGCTTTGGCTGACGACTACACTTTCCTTGATCCGATGTCGAGTGTCTTTCAATACGAAGATTTCGCGTTGAATGTAAATGAAACGGTGCCTTTGAAAAACTATGTCACCGGGGTGAGCGAGTCTTTGCGGCGGGTGGTCGATCAACTGGCCAGCGGCGAGCGGTCGCGGCGCATACGCGAGCGCGTGGCGCTGGAACTGGCGCGCGTCGCGCGGAAGAATGACGAAGCGCTGTCGCGGTCCGGCTTCAAATCTCAGTTGGATCGCATCGCCGGCACGAAAGTGATCTAAAGATTGGTCTTTGGCTTTTGGTCTTTGGCCTTCGATGTCTGGATCGAGAAGCCAATCCGCCAAAAACCGAAGTACCAAGCACAAGTCCAGGCACAATTTCAAAGTCCAAAATCCAAATCCATGTTCCGAAACATCCTTTTCCCAACTGATTTCACGCCTCACGCGCGTTCGGCTCTGAAGTATGCGGCCGCGTTTGCGCGTGAAGGTCGCGGCCGGATTGTTTTGTTCAGTGTGCAAAGCGCGAACGTGCCGGCTAATCTCATGACCTTGCCCGAGCGCCTCCTGGAAAATCAGGACTCGCAATGGCTTCTGCAAATGCGCCATGAGGTAGCGGACCTGCTCCGCGATCCACTGTTTGACGGGCTCGAAGTCGAACCGGTGATTGTGGAAGGGGAACCGGCTTCCGAGATTGCTAACGCGGTGCGTGAATATGGAATCGATCTGGTCACGGTGGTGACCCACGGCCGTCGTGGCCTGTCGCGCGCGCTTTTCGGGTCCACCGCGGAAGAGATTATTGCCGAAGCACCCTGTCCGGTGCTGACCATTCGCCCGCCGCAGCGTGATTTTGTCGAGCACCGTGATCAAGCGACCGACATTCGCTTGAATCGGATTTTACTCGCAACAAACTTTCGGCCGTCCTCGATTGCGGCGACCAGCCTTGCGCGCGAAATGGCTAGCGCTAATAAAGCCGAGTTGCACGCGGCTTATGTGATTGGCGATTACTTTGAGCAGATTTCAGTGATGTTTCCCGAAGGTGGAAAGTCTGCACTCTCACGCATGCGCGACGAAGTGAATGTGCGCATGGAGTCGTTTGCGCGGGAAGCAAACGGCGGAGTAAAGACGCACGTTGCCGAAGGCCGGCCTTACGCAGAAATTGTCAGGATCGCCGCGGAGATCGATGCGGATTTGATCGTGATTGGAACCACGGTGCATGCTTCGTTGTTTGGCGGGGCGCCCGCCCTCGGTTCCGAAATCGAACGCGTTGTCCGTAATGCTCCGTGTCCGGTTTTGTGTGTGCCTTCGGGGAAAGTGGTGACGCCGCTGCCGGCGTTCGCGCACGCCGAGCCTGTGCCGCAGATGTGAGAGTGGTGAGTCGCCAGTAGTCCGTGGTCAGTAGTGGCTCGTTCAACTGACGACTAACTAGGGAGTCGTGACAACTGTTCCTTCTACGGGATAACCTGCGCGCTTCCAGGCATCGAGCCCACCTAGTAAAGCGGCCGCGTTTTGAAATCCTTCCGAGTTGAGTGTCAGCACCGCACCGGCGCTGGTATGTTCGGCCGGTCAAGTACAGTAGGCGACGATCATTTTGTCGCGCGGCAGCTCACCGCTGCGCGAGGCGAATTCGTTCGCCGGGATTAAGATCGCACCTTTAATGTGTGACTGCTTGAACGAGGGCTCGTTGCGCGTATCGACTACCAGCACATCGTTCTTCTCCCAAAGCTTGTGTAGCTCTTCGGGAGTGATGCGGCGCGCGCTATCGGTCGCCGCGGGCGGTTGGGCCGGCGACTGGGTCGGCGATTTTGGTGATTGGGCCGATGATTTTGCCTGTTTGCTGAGCGCCTGCTCGGTTGAGTTACAAGCGGCAAGCAGTCCCAGCGCCACCATTAAGACGAAAGAACTAATTAAGAGAGAGCGCATGAATGAATCTCCGGGCAATAATCTACAACTTTGGCGGCGAGATTAAAAGCGAGCGAATCAGGGGTTGGGGTGTTCGGTCAACGTTGGCAATGGGACTAATGGGTCTAATAAGACCAATGCGACCCATAGGTCCTATTCGTCCTCTCCGCTCCCGGTGATTAAAGAACAATTCTCTTGTCGCCTTCGCGTCGCGTGACGCGAGCGCGATCCAAATGCTCGAGCAGTGGAATCGCGTACTTGCGCGAGATGCCGGCCAATTCCTTAAAAGCCGGCACGTCGATGGCGCGATTACCCTTTCCCGCAAACGCGCGCAACTTTCCAATCAGCTCATCAAGGGCGTCACGATGAAAAAACATCTCGCCATCAACCCGCACCAGTGCGCCTGCGTCAATCAGCACCTGAATAAGCTTGCGGGCGTGCGCCTGATTCGCCGGCGATACTCCGGCGCGCGCGCACGCTTCGGCAATACTTGGCGCCGCCAGCTTCGCCTCTTGATAAACCTGCTCGAGCCGATCGCGCAATTCGGCATCCGCCCCTGACGCTGCGCGCGTGTGTTCGCGCAGCCTCACGATATCGTTTTCAACCGTTAGCGCTGATTCTGATTCCAGTTTTCCCAGCACCGCGCGGAAAAGATCGGCCGGGCTGTTCGCGAAATATCGGCCGCGCAGGATCTCTTTTGCCAGACCACGTGAGAGCGGCTCAGACTGATGATGGGCACTAACATCTTTCAGGACTTTTGTTTTCAGCTCGGCAAAGACTGAAGCGCTCACCAATTCACCGCCCACGTCCACGATCGCGCCTCCGGCACAAGCACTCGCAATGGCCTCGGTGGCGAGATCATCACGCCAGCCCGTGCGCGCCAACAGGTCAGAGCGTTTTAAGCCGCGCTCTGCGGTTGCAGCGGTGAACAGCTCGACACGTTGTTTAGGATCTCCGGAGCGCAGTCCGACCAGCCGTTCACGCGCAGCCACAAATTCCCGGGCGCGATGTTTCGCGGCGAACGGATCGATAATCACGCCGCCTCCGATAGTCCGTTGCGGCGAGTAAGATCTAAGGATGAATCGATCGCCAAGTACACCAACGACCGGGGCTTCAAAGCGGATCTGCACGAAACCATCTGCCCCCGGTTTGATTTCGGAGGATTGATCCAGGACCCTGACCCGTCCCAGCACTTCGGCCGCACCGATATGCACTCGTACGCGTTGTCGTGAGCGCAAGCCCCGCGCGGCATCGCCGAGGATTTGGACGTGAGCATCGATTACCTGCGTCGAATGAAACCTTCCCGTTTGCGCCAGCACCATGCCGCGCTCAATTGCGGCTGCTTCAATGCCTCCGATATTCACTGCGGTGCGCTGACCAGCAACGGCGCGCTTAACTTTCTCGCCATGCACTTGCAGACCGCGGACGCGCACGCGCGTACCTACTGGCAACAAATCTATTTCGTCGCCCTCATTTATCTCTCCGGCGATCAATGTGCCCGTCACGACGGCGCCAAATCCGCTCATGGTAAAGGCGCGATCGATGGGCAACCGGGTTGATTGATCCTGCGATCTTGATGGAACCTGCGCGCTGAGATCGGTGAGCGCTGCTTTGAATTCTTCGATCCCTGCGCCGGTACGCGAGCTGACCGCAATGATCGGCGCGTTTTCCAAGAATGAACCAACGACCAGCTCCTCGGCTTCGCCGCGGACCAACGCGAGCATCTCTTCGTCAACCAGATCTCTTTTGGTGAGCACGATCAGCCCGGCGCGCACGTTGAGCAGCCGGCAAATCTCAAAGTGTTCCCGCGTTTGCGGCATGACGCTTTCATCGGCGGCGATCACCAGAGCGACGAGATCAATTCCATGCGCGCCGGCCAGCATGTTCTTCACAAAGCGTTCATGTCCGGGCACGTCCACAAATCCGACGCGCGTCTCGCCCAAATCGAGATCGGCAAAACCAATGTCAATGGTGATGCCGCGACGTTTTTCTTCAGGCAGGCGATCAGCGTCGATGCCCGTCAATGCGCGCACCAAAGCAGTCTTGCCGTGATCGATGTGACCCGCCGTGCCTACGATGATTGATTTCATCTTGAAATAGTGGGACGGCAGGTATAATACGCGGCCTGATGGAGTCAGGCCACGTGGTGGAGTGACGTGATCCGGAATCGACTCCTGTTCAGGTTCCGGACTGGATGTTCAGCTTACAAAGTCTTTGAGTTATTATCTGCACACCTCGCAGTTCGGACTCAATCGAATCGATGAGATCGGGAGGCTCCCATGAGCGAATCTCAAACAGCGCCCGTCGTCTTAGTCCATGGAATTTTTGGCTTCGATGAAATAGCGCTCGGTCCCCTGAAAGTGGGCGACTACTATCGGCTGATTCCTGATGCCTTGCGCAAGGACGGACACATCGTGCCGCATCCGCCACAAACAAATCGCGCGGGCAGCGTGGCGGAACGCGCGCAGGACCTGAAAAACTATTTGATGGATCCCACCCGCATCGAGATCTTCGGAAAGAAAGTCCACCTCCTGGCGCACAGCATGGGCGGCCTGGATGCGCGGTTCATGATTTCGAAGCTAGGAATGGCGGACCGCGTTCTGTCTCTCACCACCATCGCCACCCCACATCACGGCAGTCCGATTGCAAATGCTGTCGTGAAGGCAACTGAGCCGGGTCTGACTCGACTGCTGGGAAGTCTGGGTGTCGATGTGAAGGCCACGCTCGATTTGACTATCGAAGCTTGCGAGCAAAGAAACCGCGAAGTTCTCGATGAAGCCGGCGTTGCCTATTTCTCGATCGCCGGTCAATACAAGCCGGGCAAAGTATTCATATTGTTTGGAAAGTCTCGCGGCGTCCTGGGGCCGCTTTATGATCTGATCGCGAAGACCGAAGGTGATAACGATGGGGTGGTTTCGGCTCAATCGGCGATGATGCCAGGCCGGCCCGCGTGGACACATTTGGACACGTGGAATGTGAATCACCTGCGCGAGATCAATTGGGGAACAAATGGAGTGCCAACACATGCCGAGGACGTTGATCTAAGCATCGTGGAAAAATATCGAGCACTGGTAAAGCAAGTAAAAGAATTAGTGGCCGCGCGCGAGTGATAGCGGCATGATCGACCGGTGGACTTGCAGCAAGAATGTTCGAAAACATCATCCCAATTCTTTTGTTCCTTAGTTTTCTGCTCCTCTTTTTGCTGGTTATAGCCGCAAAAACACTGCGTGTTGCGAAACCGGATGAACTGCTCGTCGTTTTCCGGCTGGAGAAGCTCTTCGCTGTTTATGGTCCCGGCTTGTCCGTCGTCATTCCTTTTATCGATCGCGTGGTCAAAATCAAAGTTGAGGAAATACCAAACTGGCAAAAGTTGAGTGAGACTGACCTGCAACTTCAGGCTGCGGAGATTGCCACGAAAGGCAAACAACTGGGCCAGAGATAGTATCAAGTGAAGAAGGTGCTTGTGATCGGGCCGGGCGGCGCGGGTAAGTCGACCTTTGCGACTCGGCTCGGCGTCCTGGTTGGGCTTCCGGTAATCCATCTCGACAAATGTCACTGGAAACCCGGCTGGGTCGAGCCCGCAAAAGCGGATTGGGCCAACACGGTCGCAGAACTCGTTAATCGCCAGGCGTGGATCATGGACGGTAACTATTCCGGCAGTCTTCAGACCAGACTCGAGGCCTGCGATGTGGTAATTTTTCTCGACTTGCCACGCCGGGTCTGTCTCTGGCGCGTGTTGCGCCGCGCGATCCGCTATCGGAATACAAATCGCCCGGACATGGCGCCGGGTTGTGACGAACATCTTGATCTAAAGTTTCTGGCGTGGATTTGGAATTATCGAAAGCGCACTCGCCCCAAGGTTGAGAGATTGATTCAGACAGTCGGAAAGAATAAAGAGATCGTTTGGCTCCGTTCTCGCGGCGAGGTGGCCCGGTATCTATCTCGGTTCGCAAATGAGGGTAGCTGATGTCGGAAGCTAATACTGAATGCAGGCACTGGCGCGTCGCGCCGTACTTTATCGTCGATGACGTGGTCGCCACAGCGAACTACTACCGCGACAAACTCGGCTTTCAATACGAGCGCTTTTGGAACGGGCCGCCGTCATTTTGTATGGTCTGGCGCAGCGGCATTGTGATTATGCTGGCCCAGTTCGAAACCACCGGGGTCATGCGTCCTAATCACGTTGTAGATCCGGAACGAGGAGCCTGGGATGCTTACATCTGGGTGGATAACGCGGACGCGCTCAACGCCGAATTCAAATCGAAAGGCGTGAAGATTGTGCGTGATGTCTGTGACCAGCCTTACCAGTGTCGCGACTTCGAAGTGGAAGACTGCAATGGCTATCGTTTGTGTTTTGGACATCACCTTTTGAGGACTGAAGAATGAGTCGAGCCTGGGCTCTTGCGCTTATCTCAGTTGCTTTAATGATGGGCTGTGGCTCAGCGTCGACGTCTGCGCCTTCTGCGGCTGATTTTGATCCGATTGAGCAGACTCAAAGGCCGGCGATTGATCGAAGTAAGCCGGTGCCATCAAGAGAGGAAGTGCTGAAAGCCTGGCAAGCGCGTCAGGACAAATTCAAGACGCTGAAATTTGTTTGGACCGAACAGCAAACCCGCGCTGTCGGGTGGTTGCCTAACGCGCGGTTTCCCGAACGCGATCGACTGGCGATTCCCGCCTTGCTGGTCGAGCGCTCGTATTCAGTCTCGAAGACGCTAACTGTTGACGGTGACAAGATGCGCTATTCCTTCGAGCTCGATCGAAAGGAAGAGCCGGACGGAATACGCGTCAAGCCATCCGGCAACGCGCGCGCTGATGGGTTGGGTGTAAGAAGGAATTATTCGTACGTCAGCGTCTTTGATGGGCAAAGCGGAAAGACAAGCATCACGTCTTTGATCGAGTCTCCACCACCGGCGGTGAGGCCGACCACCACAAATGTCGATGCCCAGAACCTGGATACCCGGGCGATCCTGATGTTGGTTCGTCCCCTGGATCCGGTGATGGGCCACTTGCTTGTGGATCGTGCCGTCACCAACGAGGCGCGAGTTTTCTACAAAGGTAGGTCCACCTTTATGTTTGAAGAGCGGCACGATCCGTCCGGGTGGAAAACGTTACTGTGGGTCGAGCCGGAGCGGGACTTTCTGGTAAGCCGATATGATGTCTTATTCGAACAAAAACTCATCGCGCAGATTGATATCGATTATGTTCAGGATGCGCAGTGGGGGTGGATTCCTAACAAATGGCAAGTGGCTGAAATGTTAGCCGACGGCTCGAAGCGGGTGGTTGCTGAAGCCAGCGTGTCGAGTTATGCGATCAACCAGCCCATTGCGGCAACGGAGTTTCAGTGATCAGATGAAGAAAACCATTGGCACTGTGGCCGCGATCTTTCTCGGTGTGTCGCTCATTTCAGTCGGTATCACGACGTTTGTGACGCCCGGGTTCGCCTCCGAAATGTTCGGGATTCCGATTGCGGACAACTCGGGCATCGGATATGTGAGCACCACCGGTTTGCGTGACATTGCGCTGGGATTTCTTCTCCTTGCGCTCATCTATGAACGCGTACGTGTGCGCGTCCTGGGCACTTGCCTGATGATCTTCGCCCTGATTCCTATCGGCGACGCGTTTCTCGTCTGGATGAATGCAGATACGCTGAAACCGGCGCCGCTTTCGCTACACATAGCATCGGCAATCGTCTTTGTAGTTCTGGGTGGCTGGCTGCGTGCGGGTGGCCATCGAGAAAACGGCGCTGACACGCGTGATGGTTGATGTGGCACGCAGGCCCGCCGGCCTGCCGAAGCAAGCACACGAGAGGCGTGCGTACCGTCTAACCCGAAGGAATGACGACAACTGCGGGCAAAGAGTGGTTTCTAGCTACGATACTCGCCGGCGTTTTGTACTTCCTGGTGGGCTACGGATTCGCTGCGTTTGCGCGCTGGTCGACTTTTGGTTGGGCGGCTATCACCTGGAACCGGCTGGCGTTTTTGTTTTCGGCGATGGTTTTCGTGACTCACACCGGTTATGAGTTCTTTCGAATTCTAAATTCGACGTGGCGAACGGCCTGGCATGTTGCGTCGGCCGTAGCCTTGGGCGCGTTTGGCCTCGCGCTCGCTGCTAATATTCACGATCTGTCGTCGCCCGGCGGCTATCGTGCAAAATTGGCGCTTGCTTTGGTCGCGTGGCCCTTGATCACTGCGGCGCCGGCTTTCGTGGTTGCGCTGGTTGTAGCTGCCGGCCTAAGAATCATGAAACGCGATTGAGAGATAACTTAATGAAGATTGCCATCGGATCAGATCACGCGGGGTTTAGATACAAGGAGAGCATCAAGCAACTGCTCAGCTCTTTGGGCCACGAGGTGACGGACTTTGGGACGCATTCGGAAGAACCGGTCGATTACCCGCTCTTCATTCGCCCCGTTGCCGAGGCTGTGGCGCGGGGCGAACACGATCGCGGCGTGGTTTTAGGAGGCTCAGGCAACGGTGAAGCGATGGCTGCCAATCGCGTGAAGACTATTCGGTGTGCCTTGTGCTGGAATGTGGAATCAGCGCGTTTGGCCCGGCAGCATAATGATGCGAATGTAATCTCGCTCGGTCAGCGAATGATTTCGGAAGCAGAAGCGCTGGAAATTGTGCGCGTCTGGCTCGAGACGGAATTTGAAGGTGGGCGTCACGTGCGCCGGATTCAGGAACTCGACGTGTAGACTCGATGTCCTTTGAGAAGCGCCCAAGTTCGTCGCGTTGGCTCCGCGGTGGCGCTTGAGGGATTGCCGATCTGCCGATTGCCCTATAAAATCCCAAATTGTCCCTGAGACCTCGAACGGCCAGAACCTGAATCGGGATTCAGAAAATATTTCCATGACCCGGAAAGCGGCCACCGCCGCCTTTGATCACATTCGCACTTACGCGACGCCATCGTGGCGCAAGCTACTATTCTGCGCCGTAGTTTTGATATTGGCTGGCGCCGGGCTGTATCAATTATCCGTGCAGTCCCGCGAAAATGCATACGTCAGTCAGATCGCGCACCAGGTGACCGCGCAGGCCGGCGCAAAAGATACAACCACTAAAATCCTCGCGTTGCGGGATTATGTCCGGCTCCATGTCACTCGTGAAAATTTTCCTGCGCGTGGTCGTCCGTTCCTGCGAAACACTGCCGTAGAGAGCTTGCGCTCCGGCAAAGGGCGGTGCGGTGAAAGCACTCGCGCATTTATTAACCTGGCGGATGCCGTCGGAGTTCGCGCACAACGGCTCTATCTTGAGGGCCGCCGCCGCCACGTGGTCGCCTTGGCGAAGCTTGATAATGGTGAGCAGGTAATCGTTGATTCTTCCGACAAACCATATTTTCAGGAACTAGAGTCATTAACCCAACTATCGAACCATCCCGAGTTTGACTCGTATTCGTCATTCAACGAGCGACGGACGTTAGCTTCGCTGCGTTCCAAGACCGTCAACCTTGGTCGCTTTGCGGTTTACACTGAGAATCCTCACACTTTGCAGGCCGCGTTCTGGTTCATGCTGGCCACAGGTTTAATTGGTCTGGCTCTGCTGCGCCGGCCTTTGCGGGCCCTGCGCGCACGCCGCAAGAAACTTGTCCGGATACCGCGGAACGATTGGGACGCGACGCCGGCGCCTTCGGGAAGTCTGTGATCCCAGGCATCTTCTTCCGAAATCCAAGGCACGGTCACGTTTTCTCCTGCTGCAATCAAGCATGAGCAAAGCACCTGACACAAAAGTTCAGCGACTCAGCCATCGGGCGCAGCGAGCTCTCGATCGGCAATTGCAGTATCAGGAGCACAAAGCCGAAAAGGTCCACGGCCATGAAGCCGATATCATGGCGGGCATGAGGCAGGCCTCCGAAAAAGTGCGCGGCATCTTGCAGCAGGTGCGACCGCTCGAGCCGAAAGCACGCGTGCTGGAAGTCGGCAGCGGCGCTCACGGATTAATCTTCTTCTTCGATGGTGAGCTACGCGTGGGTGTCGACCCACTGGCGCATTCATATTCGTCTTTGTTTCCCGCCTGGCAAGGGCGGGCAACCACCGTCGCCGCGTATGGCGAGTCGCTGCCGTTCGCTGATGGATCGTTTGACATAGTGCTGTGCGACAACGTGGTCGATCACGCCGAATCACCCGCGCAAATCGTTTCGGAGATTCTGCGCGTGCTGTCGCCGGCAGGGCTGCTTTACTTTACCGTCAACGTGCACCATCCGGTTTATTCGGTCGCGTCCGGGATCCACGGCGCCTGGCAGGCGATGGGAGTTAAGTACGAGGTGGGGCCATTTGCTGATCACACCGTCCACCTGACGCTGGCAAAGGCCCGGGCCCTGCTCGCCGGCCAGCCGCTGCAAATTGTTAAGGAAACCAACAACCTAGAGACCGCCAAAGCCAAAGCGCGGCAAAAACCACCACGCCATCTCGGAGATCGATTCAAGCGAGTCTTCTTCAAGAATGCGCTTTATGAAATAGTCGCAGTACGAAACTGACCCGAGTTCGTCACCAGGATGGAGATTGATCAGGCTTACACCGACTGGGCCGCGACTTACGATTCGGATCGCAACCGGACACGCGATCTGGATCAAATCGTCACGCGTAAAGTTCTTGCAGATGTGAGTTGTGATTCCATCCTGGAGCTTGGGTGCGGGACGGGGAAGAACACAGAGTTTCTCGCGGCGATCGGGAAACAAGTGCACGCGCTCGATTTTTCAGCCGGCATGATCGAAAAGGCCAAACGGAAGATCGCGAGGACCAATGTCACCTTCGAACTTGCCAACATTACTCAGCGCTGGCCCTGCGCCGACAACTCGCACGACCTGATTGTCTGCAATCTGGTTCTGGAGCACATCGAAGATTTATCATTCATTTTCGCGGAAGCATTTCGCGTGTTGACTGGTCCCGGGCGTTTCTTCGTTTGCGAGTTGCATCCCTACCGGCAGTACCAGGGTACGGTGGCGCGGTTCGAACGGACAGAGACCACAGAGATCACCGCGTTCGTTCATCACCTCACCGATTTCACTGATAGCGCGATCGCGAAGCGTTTCAGCTTGTTAAGTCTGAAGGAATGGTGGCATGAGGAAGACCTTGGTAAGCCACCGCGTCTGGTTTCTTTCCTGTTCGAAAAAGGGGGCTGGAGTTTTAGTCTGCGCTGAGATCACCAGACTTAACTCTTTACCGGCTACTCATATTTCCCGGTACGAACACATTCCAGCAGTTGGCTCACACTCTCCAACAATGCGTGGGCATTGCGATCCATGCGCACGATGCTCTCGCGCTGCGCGGCCGTGAGCGGATTGTCGCGATCACGTTCAAGAAATTGGCACAACCCAATGATTACGTTCAGCGGCGTGCGAATCTCATGGCTCATCCGTCTGGCAAAGTCCGTGGTAGCCTGGTCCTTTCGCAATACACCCTCGTCGAGGAGCATCCGGTTGTGCGGAATAGGCATTCCGCTTTTCACAATTTGATTGAGTACGCTGCGCACGATTTCTCGCTTATCGCACTCTCCCCTTTCAGCTATTGTGAGAGTCTGCGCCTTGAGGCTTCGCCTGACACATTTCCTGAAATTCGAAGCAAAAGAAGTTTCTACAGAAACTCACTCAAGTTTTGACTACTCAACTAACGTGCCAGTTAGAGTACGCGCGAGAGTGGGCGGTCGGGAAGAGTTCCTACTTTGAGTTTGCCGTGTAATCGGGCATTAGCCGAGCGATTCCGGTACAGGGACCGGCTATCGGTGCGCCCGTTTTGGAAGATACCTTGCTACTACCGCGTTCAGTTGTTCCCAGTCGATTGGCTTCGTCATGTATTCATTGCACCCGGCCTCGAGGGCTTCATTGCGAGACTCGGGGCCATCATGTGCTGACACGGCCACGATAGGCACATCCCTACATCCGCGTTGCTTTCTAATCTCACGGGTGGCTGACAGGCCATCGAGCTTGGGCAGACTGAGGTCCATCAGGATCACCGATGGATGTTTCTGGACAGCGAGCTCGACCGCCTGTTGGCCGTCGGTGGCTTCGACCACGTTGTAGCCGGCCATTTCGAGCAGCCTGCGCATCATGAAGCGGCTGTCCTCAAAATCTTCTACTACCAGGAAGAGTTCTTTGCGTCGCACTTGAGTCCTGCTCTCTTTCGAAGTTTTGTGAACGAAAAAGATCTATTTTTACCCCTTGGCCGCATGGCTAGCATACGCTACGCCCCCTTTGGTAACATGTCGAACTAAAACGCGACACAAATTCACAACTTTATCGCGTCCATTTCGTACAGTTTCCACGCTAGACTCTAAAACGTACTGATGAAACCTGCAATCGCCAAAGCACCGGAGGCCAACACACTGGAAGACCTTGGTCGCGCCACCCTCAGAATCGTTCACGATCTGAAGAACCAACTTAACGGACTCAAATTGTACGCCACATACTTGCGTAAATGCCTTGACCGCGAGGATCGGTCTGAGGAAGAGCGGGAAACGGTGGCTAAATTGATCGCCGGACTTGATCGCGCGGCGCGCGATATGACCGCGCTGGTCCGTTATGCGCAACCGCTGGAATTGCGACGAATGCCGCAGACGGATCTACGAAGAATAATTCTGGGTGCGACGCGCGACGGGAACAGCGGAGCATTGAGCGAGCCCCTGCCCTGTGACGTTGAAGAAGGTTCATTGCGTGGAGAGTTTGATTCCAACCTTCTCACTGAGGCCCTGAACGCGCTTACCCATGAAGCCTTGATCAATGCTGCGTCGAAAGACTCGGCGTCGATATCCATTCAAGCCCGAAGAGCCGAAGGCCCTGCGCGCGTGGCCATCGAATGGCGAGGACTGCGTCCGCTGGCGCAGCTGCCGGCGGAACGTTCTTTTGACGGCTATCACAGCGCCTATGCAGCTTTTGCCGCCAAAGTTATCGAGGCGCATGGCGGCACCCTGGAGTTTCCCTCGGAGAAGATTTCTGTTTCATTACCCCTTTCTGAATAATTTCAAAGATTCATTCGCACGATTCATGAGCAAATCAAAAAACAAAGACACACGGATTCTAGTGGTAGACGACGAACCGACGATGAGCGATTCGCTGCGCCGGCATCTGGCCGATGAAGGTTACGCGGTCGATGTCAGCTCGAGCGGCACGGAAGCCATCGATCTGTTCGATGGCGGGGCGCATCACCTGGTCATTTGCGATCTGCAATTGCCGGACATGGATGGCCTTGCGTTGTTGCGTCACATGAAGGACGCCAAACCAAACACCGAAGTGATTGTGGTCACCGGTTACGGCTCGGTCCAGACTGCAGTCGAAGCGACCAAGGCGGGCGCCTTTTATTTCGTCGAGAAGCCTTTCGATTTTGAAGAGCTATCGCCGCTGGTGGAAAAGGCCCTGGAACGGCGCGAGTTGGTGGCGGAAACCGCAAACATGCGCCGCCAGCTTTCGACGCGTTCCGAGTATTTCAACATCATCGGCTCGTCAAAACCGATGCAGACGATTTACGAAACGATCGAGTCAGTCGCCAAGTCCGACGCGAACGTTTTGATTGTAGGCGAGTCGGGCACCGGTAAAGAGCTGATCGCCAATGCGATTCATTACAACTCATTGCGCGCGAAAAAACCCTTTATCAAAGTCAACTGCGCGGCGTTGCCTAAAGAGCTGATCGAATCAGAACTTTTCGGACATGCCAAGGGTGCATTTACCGGCGCTCACGCAGACAAAGAGGGATTGGTTCAGCACGCTGCCGGAGGTTCGCTGATGCTCGACGAAATTGCCGAGATGCCGGTCGAGCTCCAGCCAAAGCTACTGCGGGTATTACAGGAGAGGACTTGCCGCAAGATCGGATCCGAGAAAAGTTATCCAGTGGACTTTCGCCTGATCAGTTCGACCAACCGGCCGCCGGCCGACGCGATTCGCGACGGCTTGCTGCGCGACGATCTTTTTTATCGAATATCCACGATTACCATTCACGTGCCGCCTTTGCGCGAGAGGATGGAAGATATTCAACTTCTCACCGACCACTTCCTCAAGCTTTACTCAGAGAAATACGAACGGCCCACCGCCGGCGTGTCACAATCTGCTTACCAGCGCCTGTTCGCTCATCCGTGGCCGGGGAACGTGCGCGAATTGCAGAACGTGATCGAACGCGCAGTGCTGCTCGCGAAAGGTGAACGGATCGAACCGGTTGATCTGCCGTTCGATAATGGCAGCGTGCCGTCCGCGGCGACGGCCGCGATGACCTGGGACGTGCCGCCGAACATGACCCTGGAAGAGATCGAGAAGTTTGTCATCGAGCGCACACTGCAACGCACGGGCGGCAACAAACAGAAGGCTGCCAACCTGCTTGGCATTTATCGTCCGCGCCTTTACAGTAAAATCAAGAAGTACAAGATCGGACTCGAGACGATCAGCCCAAACTGAAACCGAAAGCAAAGAGGACATTTGACTGTGCGATCTAATCCCGACGACCGCCGCCAATCGCCTCGGCTTGAAGCCAATCTGCAGGCGCGCCTGGAGTTCAGCGTGCTACTGCGCGAAGCCGAGACTGCCGGCAGTGGTGTTCAGCATTTGCGCGCCGTCGCCGGGCACACGGTAAATATTAGTCTGCACGGCCTGGCGGTAGTGCTGCACGCGCAGAATATTGAAGAGCAATATCTGGCGGGTGGCGATGGATCGATGTCGATCGAGTTGGACCTGCCCAGTGGGCTCTCGCTCGAGATTCACGCGACCCCGGTGCGTTATGAAAAGCTTGAAGATGGATATTTGATCGGGGCGCGCATCAGCGGTATGAGCGATCGCGATCGTGAATTGTACGAAGAGTATTTGCGCGAGATAGAGTAAGTTTCAGGTTCCAAGTTCCAGGTTTCAAGTTTCAAGTTTCAAGTTTCAAGTTTCAAGTTTCAAGTTTCAGGTTTCAGGTTTCAAGTTTCAAGTTCGAGTCTCAAAGTCATTCGCCTTGATTCTGAAACTTGGAACCTGGGACTTGAAACTGCTCAATCCACCTGGTAGGTCGCCACGCTGGTCGGCGTTTCAAAGCATCGCACCTTGTAAATCTGCACCCGGTCGTCATTAATCTTGTCCGCCAGTTTTTCCAGAAAGAAACGCGCGACGTTTTCAGCTGAAGGGTTTTGCTCTTCGATAAACGGTTCCAACTCGTTCAGGTTCTTGTGATCGAGATAGGTCACCAATTCATCCGCCGCATCTTTCAGCTCGACAAAATCCACCAGCAACCCGATGTTGTTCAACTCGCGGCCACGCGCGTAGATCTCGACCTTGTAGTTATGCCCGTGAAGGTTCTCGCACTTTCCCCGGTAGCCGCGCAGTTGGTGCGCGCTGGAAAAATTGCGCTCGATCATTACTTCAAATTGTCCCGGCATTACTTTCCTGGCTTTCCACGATTCGCTTCGTCCATTTTCTGGCGCAGGCTTAAGGGGCGCATGTCAGTCCAGACTTCCTTGATGTAAGCCAGGCACTCCTCCTTCGTCCCGCTCTTGCCGGCGTCCTTCCAGCCGAGAGCGTTCTCGCGATCGGCCGGCCAGATCGAATACTGCTCTTCGCCGTTCAAGACAACTTTATAGATGGTCTTGTCTTCTCGTTCTTCGCTCAAAGGTCACCTCCGTGGGAATCATAACGCGGCGGCGCGATGTGTCTCAAACACCCTGCTTAAATCAGCAATTTGTGAAGTAACACGACAGGGCGGCAGGCTTTTCAAGAAAGTCCGGCCGTACATTTTTGTGCGCAGGCGCGGGTCCAGCACGGCGAGCACACCGCGATCAGTCGTGCTGCGAATCAGACGGCCCAGTCCCTGCTTCAGGCTGAGGATGGCTTGCGGCACGCTGTATTCGTAAAAGCTCGAACCGCCCTGCTCATCGATGAATCGCTGGCGCGCGGCGACCACCGGGTCGCTCGGTACCGCAAAGGGCAGCTTGTCGATGATCACGCACGAAAGTTGCTCGCCGCGCACATCGACGCCCTGCCAGAAACTCGAAGTCGCGAACAGCACTGCATTCGGCGTGGCGCGAAACTTTTTCAGCAATGCCGGCTTTGACGCACTGCCTTGCACGAAACATGGATAGTCAATCTGCGAGGCGACGCGCTCAAACATCTCGTTCATGCCGGCAAAGCTGGTCGAGAGCACAAAGGCGCGCCCCTCGGTAGCGTTGACTATTTTTATCACCTCGTCGGCCGCAGCCCGCCCCCATTGCGGTGAGCGCGGATCGGGCATCGAGGGTGGCAAGTAAAGCACTGCCTGGTTTTCGAAATCAAAGATCGATTCGGCCATCAATTCGTCAGCCTTGTCGAGACCCAAACGTTCGCGAATGAAACGAAAATTCCCGGCGCTCGACAGCGTGGCAGACGTCAGCACCACCGTGGGCACTTTTTCAAATAACTTATCCTGCAGCATCTCAGCAACGTCGATGGGTGAGGCGCGCAGGAAAGTGCCGCGACCACGACGCTCGAGCCAGTAAACGAACTTCTGATCGTCGGCCTTCACGACAAAGTTAAGCGCGAAACGAACTTCGCGCGTGCGTCGCACAATGCTTTCGGCGTCGGGTGGCGGATCTTTCAAGATATCGATCGTGGTTTCGAGTCGATGAAGGGCATTGTCGAGGCTTTGGTACGCAGTCGTCTCCGCCTGCTCGCCCTGGGGCGCGGACGTCCCGTCCGCACTGTACGACAAACTTGAGTTTGCCGGCGTCAACGCGAATCTTCCTTCCAGTCCGCGGCCTTCGCGAAATGAAGTCCAGAACAGATCGGCAAACCGCTGAATGCGCGCGCTGATGCTGGTCAATTCGCGCGACACTTCCCGGTCCTCAATCTTCAATCCGCCCGTATCGTAAAGCAGGTCGTCGATTTGATAGTTGGAAACGCCGACACCAAAATACTCCGACGCGACGTCTTCGATCTGGTGCGCTTCGTCGAGAATCACGGCCGCATAGTCCGGCAGCACGGCGCCGTAAGCGCCATTACGCAAAGCTAAATCGGCAAAGAACAGATGATGATTGACGACGATGATGTCGGCGTCCGTCGCGCGTTGACGCATGCGGGTGATAAAACACGGCTCAAAGTCGGGACACTTCTGGCCCAGACAAGTGTCTGAACGCGCATCGATGTGTCGCCAAAAGGGAAGATTCTCGGGTAGATTTGAAAGCTCAGCCCGATCTCCGGTTTCGGTGGTTGTTACCCAGCGAAAGACTTCGTCGAATTGATCAATTTGATCCAGTCCGTCGAGGACCGGCGTGCTTTCAGCTTGCTTGATGCGATGCAGGCAGGCGTAGTTATTGCGGCCTTTCATGAGCGCCGCGCGAAACTTTGCCGGCAAGGTTTCCTGAAGGAAGGGGATGTCCTTGTCCATCAACTGCTCTTGGAGGTTCTTGGTGCCGGTCGAAATGACCACGCGCGCACCGCTGCCGACTGCGGCCGCGATCGCGGGCACCAGGTACGCGAGCGTCTTTCCGGTACCGGTGCCGGCTTCCACGATGAGGTGGCGCTTCTGCTCGAACGCGCGCAACACCGCTTCAGCCATATCGATCTGGCCGGGGCGGTGTTCATATTCGGGATGAGCTTTGGCAATCAGGCCATCAGGGCCAAACACTTCGCGCATGAGGAAGACATCTTAGACGAGGACACCAGCTCAGTACCACCTGCGGTAGCTCTTTCGCCAACTTTGGAGTGCGCTGACCCGTCAGCGCTTTCGCACGCGAAAGAAAACCTGGCGACAGGTCGCCGCGCGGCTTGCCCAAACGTCGACGGCGGTGCCGCCTAATGTGCAGAAGCCCTTCGACCTTCCGGCGGTAAGCCATCCGAGTTTGGGCTGCGCCCAGTTTAGTCGGGGCGCAACCCCGAATTCTTTCTAGGCTGCAGGGAAGCGCAAAGCGCTTCCGCACAGCAGGCGGCCAAGCCAAAACCAGTGAATCACTTTTTGGGCAAAGCCGGTCGTCCGCACTTCCAAGGATGAGTCCCGTCCGCTTTTTCTTTTTGCTGGGAGCGCGGACGTCTCGTCCGCATCTTCCCCCACGTTGTAGATGGGTAAGGTGAAGTTTCAGTTCCTTTCTCTTCTCTCTGGGCGAGGGCATAAAGCCTGGGGCGTAAGCCCGGGGATCGCAACCCAACTGCTGCCGCGGGTGGCACTGACCTCGTTACCGCGAGCGAAGATCTCAAGATGTCGGCTCTTCAATTCTATTTGCGCCCGACCGGGGTTGCTTCAGCGCCGCGTTATGCCCCAGCCCCACCACGATCAGGCCTCGGGAGTTCGCCGCCGGTCGCTCCGCCCATCGGCCACTTCCACACACCACGCTCCACGATAAAGATGATGACTGCGAGCAGAATGAGTCCGATACCACCTTCGATAACTGCATTTCGTTTGTTCTGTTGAGCGGCCACCAATCTTCCTTCTAACTCGGCGCCTTTAATCGCGACGGTGAGTTTCCAATTCGCTGACTCGCATCCAGCTTCTTTCGCGCAATCGGCGCCAGGCGTTTGTTGGGCGAGCAGGTTCTTTTCCACAGTAATTTCCGACTCAACCGACAGGGCCTCTGTGCCGCGCGATACAGAATCGCCAATCACGAGCACGCACACCACAATCAACGCGATGAGAATAATGTCGTTCTGATTCATCTTGCGGGAACCTCCGGAGGTAGGAGTGAGACTACGCCGCGGCTTATATCACTGCGTTTAATGGCTTCGCAAATAGGAAGGCTGATGGCGCTTTCGTGCTGCGCCTCAGGCGAGGCCCAGTTACAATGACGCCGTATTGTCTTGAGTAAGAGTCGGCTCGGTGTGAGCACGATTACATATGTATCGCTGAGGCGAAATAACTTCGCAAAAGTTCTAGGATTCGATTACAGAGTGTCGTTTGAAATTCCCATTAACGTCAAAGAAGTTAGAGTACTGCGCATCCCCGGCGGCTTCGGACTTTGAGAATTCGCGCTGAAATGAATACCAGTTAAATACAATCTTGTCGTAAGAACCTTTGCTCTGAGGTTCCGATCTGTCAGGTTAGCAAATCCGGAGCCAGTCTTCCGATATGGATGGGAACCGAATTCAACACATTGGACGGCAACGGCGATGGCGTCGCATCAGGAGTGGCGAGGATCGTTAGGAATTGGACAAGTGATGACATGGTTCTACTCTTGGGAGTCCGATAATCGTAATTAAATCGATGGCGGCTTTGCCTCAAAAGTCCGAAAGGGCACGTCTCATTCACACCGGGCTTTAGCCCGGTGATAAGCAGAGGAGGAAACTAGTGAACCGTTTTAACGGTTTACTTTTCTTCTTAAAACACTCAGGTGATTGAGTACGAAGGACTTGCCTGGTAAACGACACGGAGGAACCGTTGAAACGGTTCCTATGATTCTCACCGTCTTTGATCACCGGGCTGAAGCCCGGTGTGAATGAGAGTAAGCTCTAAGACTTTTGAGGCAAAGCAATCGATGGCTCTCAAGCTTCGACGTGGATGAAGTAATACCACCATAAGAGAATTCCTATAACAATCGTTAGGACGATGGAGAGCGTCTCGCTGATAATTGCTGACGCCATTCCAAATGAGTAGAGCAGCAAGTACCATGAATAGATGTCGAGGTTCAGGCCTTTTTTCAATAGCACTTCTTTGTGATCCTGGTGAAGGTTGAACCTATTGGCATAGTCATAACATTTCATCGAAACCAGCAGGAGGACGATTGACGCGAGGAAACCCACAGTTGAAAGCTCGGCAGCGAAAGTTGGAAAACTTAACGGTGTGCCCGGTCCGGTTCCCGCGTGCCTGGCCGTCTGAACTATGGTAAGCAAAATAGCAGCGATAGCCGCGAGCACCGACTGCTTCGTCATGGTCGCGGCAGCCACATCTGCCTGCACTTGATAGTGCCCTCCAGCAATCTCTTTTACACGGTGGCGGATTCCACCACCCTTCCACTTCCAGTCCGCATAGTGGGTTAAGGTGGCTATAACCGCGCCAAAAGCCGGCGTCAGTAACACCGCCCATTCACGCGCCGTAAGGTTCTCAAATCGAAGAGTAAAGAAGTTCTTAATGGCGGCCAGCGTAAGAGGCCGGGCCCCTAAGGCGAAGGCTAACAATAGAAGCAGAGTTGCTACCACCAGCAACGCAGCCAGTGATAGGCGCTTTATGTTCTTAGACTGCGTTGGCGAGGCCGGCTGTTCCGTAACCGTCGCTTCAGCGGACGCCTTTAATAGGGCGATATCGGTTTGGAAGTCCGCAACTTTTTCATACGCCAGAGCGGACTCTGCAACGGACCGATTATTGTCGTCCTGGAAACGCCAACGAAATTTCCCCTGTTGGTCTTTGTAATAAACGTAACCCATGAAGAATTCCTCCAAGTCTTGAGTAGGAGAGCAAACCGGAGCGGTCACGCTTGCTGTTAATGGCAGTGATCTCACTGCCTCTTGCACAAAAAGTCAAGAGCGAGTGCAGCTTAAATGGATGTCATTGCATGGTGCTGAATAGTTCATTCCTTTCTCAACGGTGCATCGGCTGACGCTTTGACTCGATCGATGTCTTGGAGGCAATCAGAAAGATTCTTGTAGCCTTCGCCTGAGTCGGCGAGGATTTGCTCAACAAAATCGCAAAAGACGAGAAGTGAATTGGGATTCTTGTCTAATGCGGTGGCATTCTGCCACGGGGAATTTGGAAACTTCAACAGGGGATTACGATTCCCTAAAAGGGAATTGCAATTCCCCATTCGTCTTGTGCAATGGATGTGTCGTCGAGCGGAAATCGACAGTTAAAGATCGCGATTCCCCAGCCGAAGATCGTGATTAATGTTGAGGGAAGTGCGGATCACTTTGAGGGAATTGGGAGATGGAAGAGAAGAAATTGAAAATTAGAAATTGGAAAATGAGAATGGGAAATTGGAGATGCAGGCGAGACGCCGCGTATCTGATTCCGCGGAATCTGTGGATTGCTATCGTGTCACGGTTGCCAGCACCAAAGCCCCCTTCTTCCTCGTAAAATCAAACAAGGCCGGCTGCTGATTTGAATTTTTCTTTAATGAGCTGTTCGCGCCGTCACGGGAAAAGACTACGAGTTTTGTCTGGCTCGAGCCGAGGTCCTTTTGCTGGTTCCTGGTTAGCGCTTCAATTTCGCCGTACAACTTTGGCACGCGATCCACGCCATACTCCAGCCACTCGGCCAGCATGATTTGCCTGTCGCGCGGTTTGAAATCCGCCTGGCCGCTGTCGATGCCGTCATGCGTGAGCGCGTAAGAAAGTAACCCCTGTTGCGTGAGATCTGTTTCCAAAGCGACATCGTCACTCTGCGTGGAAGTAAGAATCCTCATTCCTTTGTCGTAAGCCAGCTGGCCCAACCCACGACTGCCCATTGGCCCGGGCTTGAAGCCCTCACCCTCAATCGCGGCCGCGGAATGACACGCGTCCACCAGCATCACCATCTCGCCTGCATCTACGTCGCGCAGCCAGGATCCGAGTTCTTCACTCGAGATGCAGTGACTCAATAACTCGGCGTTAATCTCGCGCTTTGGTCCGGGACCGACGTCGTAAGGAATGAAATAAAAGCTGCCTTCGTTATCAGCATAGCCGTGACTGGAAAACGAGATGATTACCAGATCGTCCGGAGTAGCCAGGCGCAGCTTATCGCCATTGGGAATCGTTTTGACGATTCCAGGATCGACTGCCTTGCCGGCCAGCAGGTCGAGCACAGCTCTTATGTTTGCTTTCGTAGCCGTCTTGTCACTGACAACCATCTGGCCATCTCGTACCTGATAATCGGATAAAAGTGAGACCGGCACGATCTCGGAATAATCTGCATGCTGCGAAAGCTTCGCACTGAGCGTGCGTTGAATCTGTCGCGCGTCATTGGCCGCGTACTTCAGGTTCCAGTCTGAATTCTCGTAAGCATTGACGCCTACTGTGATCAGGTACACGCGTCCCTTCACGGGCGGCAGGTCAGTGGGATAAACGATTGCTCTTCTGGAGGTCGTACTCTTCACGCGGTCCACATTGAATGCGTACGCCGAGAATTCGATTCGCGTGAGGTCCTTTTGGCGGGGCAGCTTCACTCCTGAGAATGTAACGAGGGCTTTTCTGGTTATCGGATCAACTTTGATTTCGCCACCGCTGGTGGGCGCATAGCCCACCTGTTGTCCGTCGCGAAACAAACGCAGATCATAAACGCCAGTTTGCAGAGTTACTTTCTTGCCCGCTTGGGCAAATTCGGCGCTAGCCGCATTAACCTCAACACTCACCGAGACTTTGTCATGTCCGCCGTCCCACAGAATTTCTTTGATAGCAACGCCGGGCTGGACGCGGTTGAGTTCAGAGACAGACTTAATCGGCCGCAATTGTTCGCCGCTGATGATGCGCGCCAGGAGGCGCGGTTCGTAGTATTCGCGAGTGAAGACTTCGATTGGTAACGCTTTGAAAGGATCGTCAGGGAGAATCCAGTTAAGACTTCTGATTTCGTCCAGGTTATTTGTATCAAACCGGCCATCGGGATCGACGACCACCCAATTCCCGTCATTGAAAGAAATCAGCCGGCAAAGTTCTTTTCCAGTTGTCGCACGCCACAGACGCGTCGTGCTATCACCACCGCCCGTGAGAATGAATTCGCCGTTAGGTGAAAAGCCAACCGACATCACCGCAGATGTGTGGCCTTCCAGCTTTCTTATCAACCTGCCGGTGGCCGCATCCCAAAGGCGCGCCGTGCCATCGTAACTACCGGTCAGAAGCATTTTGCCGTCCGGTGAAAATGCGACAGAGTGGACCCAGGCGGTGTGACCTTTCAACCGGCGCAATTCTCGTCCGGTGACCACGTCCCAAAGCTGCGCAGCATGATCCGGATAAAACGAATGCATCGAACTGCCGGCCAGCAAGTAACGTCCGTCCGGAGAGAATGCGATCGCCGCGCCAGTGCCCAGCCAGACCGGCAGCCCTCGAAATTGCCGGATCTCTTTTCCCGTTGAGACATCCCACAAGCGCGCAGTCCGATCCGCTCCGCCGGTCAGGAGGAAACGGCTGTCGGGAGAAAAAGCGATCTGGCCCATGATGCCGCCAATAAAGCGACGGATCTCAACGCCGCTTTGCGCGTCCCATAGCGCGATGTAGACGTGAGCCTGATCAACGCCGCGCGTGGCCAGGTAACGGCCATCGGGTGAGAAGGCGACCTCTTCACCCTTGTTGAGCCGGCGGATCTCAGCCGCGGTTGACGCTTCCCAGAGGCGCACAAAGTCATTGAAACCGCCGGTCAGGATCTTCCCGCCCTCAGGCGAGAAGACAGCAGTTTGCACATAGCCTGAATCGCTTGCGTAGCGCTGAATCTCTTTTCCTGTCGCCAAGTTCCATAGCGTTGCAACTCTTCCGGCGGTCAGAATCTGTTGGCCATCGGGAGAGAAAAAAGCGGACGAGACGGTATTCGATAGCCCACGAAAAACCTGAACCGGTGTTTGGCTGTCGGCGTCCCAAATTACCGGCTGGGAAAATCCGGCGATCCCGAGGATCTGGCGATTGTCGGACGCAAAAGCTCGCGGGGCGGTTATTTTGGCAAGCTGGCGAACGGGTTGACCGGTAGTCGTATCGACAATTGCAGCAGTCAGGTTTGAGTCGTCATTTCTGACCAGAAACGATTTTCCGTCGCGTGATAAATCGGCCACATGTTCAATGTGTTCAATTCGTCGCAGTTCCTTTCCACTAGCAATGTCCCATTGGCGCACTGACGTATCTTTGCTGCTTTCGCGATGATAGGCGTACTCGCTTTGCGTCCACACCGATTGCCCGTCGCCCGCGAATGCCGCCCACACGACCGCGTCTTCGTGTCCCACAAAGCGCATCACTTCTCGACCGGTGGCAGTCTCCCAGAGGCGCGCAGTTTTATCGGCGCTTCCGCTCAAGATAAATCGTCCGTCATCCGAGAACCTGGCGGTAAAGATCGTGTCGGCGTGACCAGGAAAGCTGCGTACGAGTTGCCCGGTCGCCGTGCTCCAAAGATTCAAACTGTTGTCGTTCAGGTTTCGCCCTTTGTCGTAACGCGAGCGACTGCTGGTCAGAACATACTTCCCGTCCGGAGAGAAAATGGCATTTTGCGAGTCGCCCTTAGGGCCGGTGATTCGCCGCAGTTCTTTGCCGGTCGCAGCTTCCCACAAGCGCACCGTTTTGTCCCAGGATGAAGTGACTATCGAGAGCTTGTCAGGCGAAAAGGCGATCGAAGAAACTTCTTTGGTGTGCCCCACAAAGCGGCGCAGCTCAGCGCCGGTCGAGACATCCCAAAGAATCACTTCGTCCGAGCTCGCCGACAGCATGCGTGTGCCATCGTTTGATAAAACGGTAAAAGAAACAATGCCTGAGTGCCCAAGCTTCACCACCAAACGTGGGGTGGTGTTCGTGTCAGGCAGGGCCATGCTGGGCGGAGTTTGATCTTCAGGCGATGGTTGCGGCTGTTGCGCGGCGAGCGCGGGGCTGCAGCAGAGAATTGCCAGACATGAGATTAAGATGCGTACCATTCTAATTTTGGAGTGTGGTGACCTGTCACCGCTTTAGCTACGGTTGCAGCGAAGAAAGCGCCGACAGCGCCAGGCCGCTGCGCAAGAAAGCGGTGACAGGTCACCGCACTCCAGATTACTTGCGGGACGATCACTGCTTGATCAGAGCCTCGAGCCGCGACGCTAGTTGGGCATCCATTTTCACAAGGGCCTGCTGCTGCTCGCCGGCCTCTCGCTTTCTTCCCGTTTGCAGGTACGCCACGCCGAGATTGTATCGAGCAGTCGCATATTCCGGACTCAACTTTACGGCCTGCTCAAATTCCGGAATTGCTTCCGCGGTGCGCTCTAATGCGGAATAAGCAAGGCCGAGATTGTTGTGCGACTCGGAAATATCAGGGTTCAAATCGATCGATGATCTGTAGGCGTCGATCGCTTCCAGGTACTTCTTGAGGTCGGTGTAGTTGTTGCCGATGTTGTAGTGCGACAGGACCACCATCTGGTAAGGGCCCTTCAGTCTTACGACCTCCGCAAACTCGCGGTTGGCATCTGCGAGTTTTCCCGTCTCACTTAACGAGAGGGCGAGTGCGTAATGAGCGTCAACCCAGCCCGGTTTTAGTTTGACTGCCTGTCCGAAGGCAACAACTGCTTCCTGATACTTGCCGGCCGCATAGGCAGTCTCACCTTCCTGATACGCATTGCCCGCGGGATCTCCGCCCCGAGTCGCCGCCCCGACAATCAAACGCGCTGACGCATCACGCTGATTAAATTGATCGAAACCGCGCGAGCCCGCAACCGGTTTCGGCAGCGCACGCCGCGGAGTCGGCGTAGGTCGGGCTTTAGCTCGATTGCCGGAGCGGTTGCGTGACTGTGAATCTTCTGTCCTCGAATGCGGGGCGAACGCGACCATCACGGCGCTGGTTACGAGGATCAGCAGCGGAAGCGTTGTCTTGTTCATGACTTGGGTTTGGCGACAAAAATAAAATCGCTGCCGGGTTGGTTCTCGCCCCATTCACCAAAGCGCGGTTCGGGCGTGACGCGCTCGACGTAGGAAAGAATGCTGGTGATCGTGAGCATCCCGCTGCCGCCTCCATAGCTGCGCAACGCCTCGAGCAACCTGCGCACGAAAGGCGAGTTTTGTCCCGGCCGGCCGTCAGGCACGTACTCTTTGCCGCCGGAAGTCAGAAACCGGCGCGTCACGAATTGCATCTTGCGGTAGATGAATTCGCGGTTCGTGGCGTCTTCATAAGGACTTGGACTGGCAGGACCACCGCGGCGCGCAATCTTTTCGTCGAACGTACCGCCGAAGCAGGCGTCGATAACCAGAAAAATGTGGCGGCACGGAATCTGATCGATAATGTTGCGCAGTTGCGAATGAGAAAGATAGGTTGAGACTTCCAGGTCGTCCTTTAAGGAATTCTTGGCAATTATGTAACCTTCGCGAAAGTCGTCGTTAAAGGCGCCGTGTCCGGCGATGAAGATGAACAGTTGATCGTCTTCGCCATACTTCATCTCATTCTTATACGTCTTGAGCGCCGCAACGATTTCTCCTTTCGTGGGATTGCGAAGTAGTTTTGTCTCGAACCCATAGTAGTTTTTAAGTTCATCTTCGATTGCTTCCGCGTCAGGAATCGGGTTTGAGAGCGGCGGCCATTGGTCGTAAGTATTGCCGGCAATCAGGAGCGCATAATCTTTGCCCTTGCGCACACTCGGCGCGCGCGCCAGAGCGGTGTCGGTGCGGCCCTCGATCCCGGTGGCCGGTGTTCGTGGTTGCTGAAAGACGTGGGCGTAGGCCCTTCCCCACGCGTAAGTTTTCGCGTAAATCACCGGAAAGTCATCGCCGGCAAAAAAACTTCTAACTTCACCGTGTTTTTGATAGTCGTTGAGGCCGGGGATGGTGGGCAAACGCTGCTTCACATAGCTCTGGGCATATTGAATCAGTTGCTTGACGGTCAGCCCATCGCCCGATGATTCTCGAATGCCTTTCAAGAGCGCATAAGTCAGCAAACCGTTACCGCTGCCTTCACCTTGCACGAGACTTACCCGCGGGCCCTCCGAAATAGTTACCAACGCTACGTCTCGCTGAAATAAGCCGGCGAAAGTCTTATCTTCTTCGGCGATCGCGCCGGCGAGAGAATCGAACCCCTCGGACGAATCGCGGGCATCCAAAATGATCAGACGATGCTGCGCCTGAATCTTGGTGAAGAGGGCGCGCAGTAGCGTCGCTGAGATTCCGCCAGGCACGCCCACCCGCGCGGTAAAGTCTGTGGGCATCAGGTAGAACTCTCGTTTTCCACCCTTAGCCGGAACACTGAAGCCCTGGCCGGAATAGGAAAAGATGAAAGTGTCCTGCGGCTTGATTTCGTGAATGACCTTATCAAAGGCATTTAGAATTTCGGCGCGCTTCGCGTTGATGACGAGATTGGTCGAGACGTTTTCAAATCCGCCACGCCCCGCTTTCTCGATCGCCGCTGCGAGGCCGCGAGCATCATTTACCGCCGTGGTCAGGTTCCAGATCGGATACTTCATATCGGGCCGCGTGCGCCGCGGACCGTAGGGATAGTGATCATTCCCGATCGCGAGGATATGCAGCGTCGGTTTGCGATCGACGCGAAGACCTTTGCGAAGCGCCGAGGCCTGGGCCATCACTTCCTGGGCTTTTTGTTTGTCTCCCTGGGATTCATAGAGGCTGGCCATGTTCTCGAGCGTCGTGGCTGAGCCATCGCGATTCCCGAGCTCCTTCCAGATTTCCAAAGCGCGGCGATACGCGGCGAGTGCCGCATCCGGATCTTTGCGACGAGAATTCAGGTAGCCGATATTGTTGAGAGTAGTGGCTTGTCCGCGCCGGTCTGCAACGGTTTCAAGAATCGCCAGAGCTTGCGCATACGCTTCGACGGCCTTGGGATAGTCTCCGATCGCTTCATAGGTCGCTCCGAGGTTGTTGAGCGTGCTGGCTTCGCCCCTCTGATTGCCTGTCGCCCGCCAAAGCTCAAGCGCCCGCTCAAACAAATCGAACGCTTTGCTCGTCTCGCCAAGCGACTGATGGATGCGACCAATGTTGTTCAGAATCAGGGCCTCACTGCCGCGGTCAGCGGCGCCCTGAAGCATCTCCAACGCCTTGTTATAGAACTTCAAAGCCTCATCGACCTGGCCGATTGAACTGTAAATCAAACCGATGTTGCCGTGTATCAGCGCTTCTGTTTTGCGGTCTACCTTTCCTGAGAGATACAAAAGAGCTTTCTTGTAGTAATCGAGCGCTTGTTCCTTGTCACCGAGAGAATCGTAGGCTATAGCCAGTCCACTCATCGCCATGCCCGTCCCAACCGGATTGTTTGCGGCTTCGGACAGCAGCCGCGCTTTGGTGAAGAGCTCAATAGCTTTGCGAGTTGATTCGGGTGAGCCCGTGGACAGGAGGCGATTACCCTCGGCAATAATTTGCAATGCTGATTCGGGCTCCTGGACGGCGGGCGCGTAGAAGCTGGCGTCGGATTGATTAGTAAATGCGAGGTAAAAGACGAGCGCGAGTGCGGCGATGCTCAGGGCGCGGAAACCACTTTTGAGCGCGATACTCATGGGGGCGTTTATCTACCGGCAGGAGCTTATTATTTCTCGAGCAAATCGGCCAGCCATTGAACAAGTCTTGGGTCCAGCTTCAAAGGCAAGCTCGCAATTTTTTTGAGCTTGAAAAGACGTGAACGTGCTTCCGCTACGACATTTCACAGTCTTCTTAACCCGGCCTTTAGGGCCCGGGCTAAACTACCGGTCGCTACACAAACACATCCAAGGCATCCTGCGACTAAGCGGGCACAAATCCCGGAGGCAGTTCATCCGGCTCATCCGCAGCGCCACCGCCTCCACCGCCTTGAGTGGTGCGCAGCAGATCGGGATTGATGTTCTTCAGCTCGTACAGCGTCTTGTAGGTGCCCTCCTGTTGAAGCAACTCGGCGTGAGTTCCGCTCTGAGCGACTTTGCCTTTCTCGATCACGATGATGCGATCGGCGGCGAGATGCACAAAGTTCATGTCGTGACTGATGATGATGCAGGTGCGCTTGTTCTCGCCCCGGGCATAACGCTTAATAAACTGCGCCATGGCGACGCGGTTAGTGTCGTTCAGGTTTTCGGTGGGTTCATCAAGCAGCAGCACTTCCGGTTGGCGAATCAGACATCGGGCAAAAGCAATCAGGCGCTTCTGGCCTCCGGAGGGCACCTGATCACCCACGATGCAATTGTACTGGTTGTCAATCTCATTCATGATCACATCGTGAGCAAGGCCCATTTTGGCGGCGGCTTCAACTTCCTGGTCGGATGCGTCCGATTTGCCCAGACGGATATTTTCGCGCACCGTGTCTTTCAGGAAGAACGGAAACTGAGACAGCTTTGAGACCTGCTCGCGCAGCGAGGCCAAGGTGACTTCAGTGATGTCTTCACCGCCAATGGTGATTTTGCCTGAGTCTTGCTCGAGAAAGCGTAGTAGCAGATTCATGATCGTCGACTTGCCGCAGCCAATCGCCCCGACAAAAGCCACGATTTCGCCTTCTTTGATCTCGAAACTGATGCCGTTCAGAATTCGCTTGAACGGCGTGTAGCCAAATACGACATTCTCGAATTTGATGTCACCATGAATGTCGCCCAGCTTGCGCGCGTTGGGCCGCTCGATCACGGTGGGCTTGGTGTCAAGCAATTCGTAAGTGGCGACGATGCCGGGCTCGAGTGTTTTGTAAGTGCTGTATGACGTGATTACGCGTTGCACCGGCGCGAACATCGCGGGAATGAATCCGGTAAAGACGATGAGTTCGCCGAGTCCAAGGCCGAAGCGTGGACCGTATTGAATACCAATCAGCAACACCAGGGCCGTACTGAGCGCGACATAGATAAGAGAGTTGCTGTTGGTCAGGTGCATCCACATGAACAGGCGCGCCGTGTCGTTGGCGGTCGCATTCGCCAAATCGGCAAAACGGCTGCTGCGCTTTGGCTGCGCATTGAAGATTTGAATGTCCGACATGCCGGTAAGAGACTCGTTGAGCTCGCTATTGAGCTCGCGCGAGGTCTTCATCATGCCTTCCGAGGCTTTTTGCAGCTTGGCCATCGTAAAACGGAACAGGATAAAGGCCACCGGCCCCAGAGCGAACGCGACGAGCGTCATCTGCCAGCTCATGCCTAACAGATAAACGAGCGCAGTGATCAGCACGATGATGTCGAGGATCGGTGTCAGCAAGACCTGCGTGATTAGCTTCTGCACGTTCGGCGATTCATTGAGCACGCGTTGCATCAACGCGCCGGTTTTGCCGCCGGTAAAGAAGTCGAGCGAGAGAGTCTGCACGTGGTCATAAACCGCCGATTGAATTTCTGAAACGATCTTCTGCTCGAGGTTCGACGTCTTCCACATTTGAACAAAGCGCAGTACCGCCGATGCAATCGTCGCGACCGCCCAAATAATAAAGATCGTGGAGAAGGTAAGCGGCGTGGCCAACCATGCGCTGATTCCTCCCGCTGCCGGATTGGCTTTGTAGAGTGAGCCGGTCGCGCTCCAGACATTACTCATTCCGGCGCCACGGGCCGCGTTGCCGAGGATTTCAACCAGCGGACCGAAAGAAGCGCTGACCAGGAAGGGCGTTAATGCACCGATCAGAGTAAGAAATGTGGTGAAGATAACCGCGCCTTTGTGCTTGCCTAAAAGTTTGAGCGCACGGCCAATGTATGGTTTCGCGCTCTTGTTCGGCTTGGGGATGTTCAGGCCTTCAGGCAACGGGCCGTCCATCGGCGCCTGACCACCCGAAGGCATCTTGCCGCCCTCAGGCATGGGACCGTCGAACGGTTTCATTCCCGCACCGACTGCACCGATGGGCCTCTGTGCGCCTTCCTGCTCTGGCCCACCCGGAGGCTGTCCACCCGGAGGAATTGGACCACCCGGAGGCATCGCACCGCCTTTTGGCATCTGAACGCCCGGAGGCAGCGGGCCATCGAAAGGCTTCATCCCGGCTGACATGGCTCCAGCCGGCGGAGCTTGTGTGGGTGCGGCGGCGCCGGGTGTAGGCATCCCCGGCAGGGTCGAATCAGGCTTCGGATCTTCTGGCATCTTGTTAGCTCTCTCGAAAACTTGGTTTGAATGGAAACGTCCGCATGATTTCGTCGGGCGACGTACTTGTAGGACGGCGAGATTATACAAATAGGTGGAATGACACAAGTCATTCCACCATTATTTTTTTGGAGTCGTGCGGGCGTATCGCCCGTGAATATAGTTTTACGCGCAGGATGTCGCACCCCGCGGCGTTTACGGGCAGTGCTGCCAGCAATACTGATATCGGTAATACCAGCGGTGACCGATGTGAATCCAGCAGATGCAAATGTTGCCGTAGGCTTGAACGTCGTCCTTGTCGAACTCAACGCTGCCGGCAATCTCTTCGCCTTCGGCCAACCGATCTTTGCCGTCGTCATACGAAGTTTGGTTCGCTTCGAGGGCTTCATACTTGGCGAGATCAGCGTCGGGCACATCATAGACCTTGGACTGCTCACCCTTTTTCGGCATGGTGGTCACTAATGGCATAACTATGTTCTCCTTTGATTTAGTTGAGACTCAAATCAGCAGCGAAGCAAGATCGCTACGGCCTGGTGTAGGGAAAGATCGACACCGACCGGTGGGATGTCTTCCCCTATTGGCACAAACCGGAATCCGCTCCCGAAAATAGTCCCTCGAGCGCGAATCCCGGCGGCCTGAAAGTAAATCCAACCTGATGTTACGGGCAGTCTTGCCAGCAGTACTGATACCGGTAATACAGAACACCGCGCCACCAGAAGTAGCAGATGCAGATATCGCTGTAGGCTTGCACATCTGCTTTATCGAGGTCCACGCCACTTCCGAGTTCCTTGCCGCTGGCGATCTTGTCTTTCGCTTCGTCATAGGTCGCCTTGGTGCCTTCTACTGCCTCATATTTGGCGAGATCGGCATCGGGAATGTCATAAACCTTAGCTTGTCCGCCCTTCTCGGGCATTGTACTTACGAGAGCCATAAACTACCTTTTCTCCTTTCGAGATGTTGGGGGCACTTACCCCCCAAGTTGTTTCAAACTACTTCCGCAGAATTATTGCCAAGTCACGTTTGCCTGGCAGCGGAGCGAGAATCCTGAACGCTGCGTTAGCGATTAGCAGATGCGCTTTTGGTTCTCAGTCGATTAAGACGCATTGCCAGGGAACTTTTGCGGAAGCGGATAAAGGCTATTTTCCGCAAAAGTCGCAATTGCGACGCCTAAAAACGTGGCTTACGCTCATCGAGTGGCGGCCATCCTACCAGCAACCCTAAATATTTACAATTCCATTTTTTCGCTCGGATTGAACCATTTTCGCGCGGGTCGCAGGATCAAAACACCGCAGTCTTAGACCAAAACGAGAGGCTGACTTCAGGACGCTGTTTCGCGCCGATCGGGTTCGACACGTCGCACCGCAATAATCAAAAACGAGCTCGTGACTGTGCCCTACGGCCCTTGCACAATTTCTTGCATGCTCTACAAAGCAGACCACTAAGCAGTTGCCTTCAAACAACTTTCGAGGGCTTGCCTGAAAGTGTCATCCTCGGGAGAGAACGCAAAGCCGCTCACGACGCCCGTCCGGTCAATCAAAGCAAACATGGGAAGTGCGGTGGCGCCGTAAGCGTCCTGCGTGCTTTCGTCTTCCGAAACACCCACGGGAAATTCCACCGCGTGTTTGGTGGTGAATTCGCGAATCAGCGTCAACTCCTGAGCTTTCGCTTCCGGGGGCCCGCCATACGCCATGAAATATCTGGTTAGCGCGAGGATCTCGAGTCCCTGATCGGCATAGTTCCGATGAAACTCTTTCACTCTGGGAAACATTTGTTCGCAGGGCTTACACCAGGTGGCCCAGAATTCGAGCAGAATAACTTTGCCTTTCGATTCAGCCAGCGTTAGGGGCCCGCTGTTGAGCCACTCTTTCGCGGTGAGTTCGGGAGCCGGCTGGCCCACCAACTTCAAGCGTGTGTGCAGATCGCGCAGTTGCACGAGCCCGCGAAAGGCCATGCGTTTGTCTTCGTCGGTCCCGGTCGCTTTGATCTTCTGAAATGTCTCTTTGGCGACATTGAACTGTGAAGCGAGACTCGAAATCGCCTGGTCGGAATTTCCAGCGCTAACTGAAAATTCGGCGATAGCCATCGTCAGACTGACGCGCTCTTTGAATTGGGCCAGATCAGAGTCCTGCGAAAGATTACCGAGTGCGTCCTGCAATCGAGCGATTGCCGCTTCGACATTACCGTCGCGCTGAAGTTGGTGGGCTTCGTCGAACGCCGCCACGATGTGCGGCGGCAAGTGTTGCTGCATGGATGGGTCCGGTGTGGCCGGAGTTGCTGAACTCATCTCTTATTGATTTCACCCGAGCTGAGATTGTATTAGAGCACCGACATGCTACCCGCCGGCTGTGAACTCAGTCAAAGCTGTACGACAAACTTCAGTTTGTCGCACCGACAAGCTAAAGCTCGTCGTACTCCTAATTGCAGATTCTCGCCTCAACGGTATAATGCGCATTCGCTCTTTCAGCCGGGGCAATGAACCTGGCACAGACTGGAATCTGTGCCGGTGATCGGTGAAACACAGACTGAGATCTGTGGCACACAGGAACATCGAAGCCATGTCAAACGATAATCAGAATGATGAAATGTCAGGCGCGGGTGATCGCGCTGAGACTAATGCGGCGCAGATTCGTGAGTCGATAAACACTATCGACCTTTCCGGTTCTTTAGCCGCGCCGCTTCGCCAGGCGATCGACGATCTGCTCAAAGTTGCGAAAGAAACAGTTGGCTCCGCCGATGCGTCGGTGCTGGTGCGCGACGGCCGCGACGGCGGCCTGAGGTTCCTGGTGGCGGTCAGTGAATTGGAAGAGCAGTTGTTACAGATCCGTATCCCGCCCGGAAAGGGAATTGCCGGCTCAGTTTTTTCCAGCGGTCAACCGATGGCCGTCAACGACACGCGCTCGGAAGGCTCGTTCTGGTCGGGAGCTGACGAGAAGGTGGGATTCAAAACGATTACTTTGCTGGCCACTCCCTTGCGCACCGGAAACGAAACCATTGGTGTTTTGGAGTTCGTTAACCGGCCCGGCGAGCCGCCCTATCCACCGTTCACACCCGAAGAAATGGACGATGCAGCGCAATTCGCCGACCCCATTGCCAAACTGGTGGATGCTTACGAGCTGGCGCAATTAGTCGAGTCGCTTTTCAATCAAACCGTCAAGACGACGAGTGACGAGACGCACGCTGCTGACCTTAACGAATGGTTGCAGAGTGTGGACGCCGCGCCGGAACATCGCGACTTGCTGACGCTGGCGGTAACTTTGCGCGACATTGTTTCGCGCGGCGATGCCGAACGGGAGATGGTTCGCGACTTGTTGGCCACGCTGGCGCGGTTTGCCGAGAGGCGCTCGTCATCAGGCGCCAGCTTCTTCAATTTTTAGATACTACGTGCGGTGAGAACAGGAGAACTTGAAAATGGAGCAGTCTGAAACTGCCCGAAATGCAGACGAAACAATGCTCGACTTGTGGTCGAACATTCTGCCGGAATCGCTTTGGAAAAACCGGACCGGTCGCGGTGTGAAAGTGGCGATCGTCGACAGTGGAATAGACACTGAGCATCCGGCGCTGAAGGGTAAGATCAAGTCTTCGGTTCAGGCGATACCTGAAAACGGCCAGATTGTTTTCAAGGACTCGACCTCGGGCGATCAAGCGGGACATGGAACCGCCTGCGCCGGAATCATCACCAGCATTGCCCCTGAAGTTGAAATCCACAGCATCAAGGTGCTCGGGCCCACCGGTTCCGGGACCGGCGAGATGTTTCTCATGGGCGTGGATCACGCCATCAAGCAGAAAATGCAGGTGGTGAACCTGTCCCTGGGCACTACCAAACGGGATTTTTGGATGCCCATGCGCGAGTTGTTGGATCGAGCGTACCGGGAACGTGTGATGCTGGTCGCGGCGGCCAATAACCTGCCGCAACTAAGTTCGCCTTCGATTCATTCATCCTCGCTGATCTCGGTCGTCAAGCGTGCCGGCGGCGATCCGTTCAAGTTCGGTTTCCAGTACGGCGAGGTGATTGAACTGGTTGCGCCCGGCGTCCAGGTGGAAACGACCTGGCCGGGGGGCGGCTATCGCCAACTTACCGGAAACAGTTTTGCGGCGCCCTACATTACCGGAATGATAGCGCTGCTGATGGAAGGCCGGCCCGATCTCACACCGTTTCAGGTGAAGACAATTCTCTACGCCATCGCGCAGCGGAATGAGGAGGTAGCGGCGAAGACGGGATAAGATCGGAGTTGTCAGCCGCGGAGCGGCAACGATACGTAGCCCATGGCTAAGCCGTGAAAAAGGTCATAAAAAGTAGCTCAGCCGCGGAGCGGCAAAAGATCTGTAGCCCATGGCGTGAGCCATGGGAAAAGATTGTGAAAAGTGAATAAGCCGCGGAGCGGCAAAAGATCTGTAGCCCATGGCGTGAGCCATGGGAAAAGGTCATGAAAAGCAGCAGCCGCGGAGCGGCAACAGATCAACCCAAAACGTATTTCGGATCAAACGCGATCCCGTGCTTGAGTAGCAACTCTTTGAACTCTTCCTCAAATGTTCGTACGCGATGGTGCTCCTCCTGGTTTTCAATGTATCTAGCGACTGCGGAGACATTCGATCTGCTGACGCTGAATGCTCCATAACCCGTTTGCCAGGCGAAGGCTCTGCGTGAATTTTCATTGAGCCATTTCGAAGCGTTTGCTTTCAAGATTCGCACTGCGTCCGCGAACGCCCAAGTCGGTGACAGTTCCCAAAGAAGATGAAGGTGATCCTCCACTGCATTGATCGATAAAATCTTGTTCCCGCCATTACGGGCAATCCCGTTCATGTAGGCCAACAGCCTCGGCTTTAGATCCAGATCAATCAGCGGTTGGCGTTTTTTAGTGCTGAACACCAGATGCGATAGAAGGTTTGTGTAGGTGTGGGACATCGGAAGATCCTTTCTTTTAAATAGTTTTATCGTCTCGGAGAACGCTCGGTTAGTTGGACACAACTTGGATCTTTCGCCGCTCCGCGGCTCACCAAGTTACTTTTCCGGCTCCCACGGCTTACGCCGTGGGCTACAGGGCTTTCGCCGCTCCGCGGCTGATTGACGCTCATGAAACCGGCGCGATCGAAAGCCGCACCGTATGTGCCGGGCAAGGTAACAAGATTCCATAGAACTGAAAAGTAATGATTCTTGCATCGTCACTCGTGTGTTTCTTCTCGGCATTTTCCTCGAGCCATTTGCGGGGATCCGCATCTAAAGGGACTTCCTTTAACTTGCTCCCGAGCTTTCGCAGCAGGCATGCTTTGGTGTTTCAGGTTCGGATTGCTCGCAGCACTTTCAGCAGCTGGCACTCTCACTCACTTCCTGCTAAAATCTGCGTTCAAATCTTTCCGTTCCTCGGGCTAACAAAGCACAGGACGTAGCAAAAGTAAGTTGCGGCGAAAACGAATCGTCCGTTATACGACCGTCAAACAGGATCAGTACCAATCGACAGAGAACTCAGGAGGCTTAATTAGAAATGGCAGCAAAGTTAGTTATTCACAGCGAGCAGGCACGCCGGGCGATTCTCGCAGGCGTCAATACCCTCGCAGAAGCAGTTAAGGTCACACTCGGCCCCAAAGGCCGCAACGTGGTTTTGGATCGGAAATTCGGCTCGCCGACCATTACCAAAGACGGTGTGACAGTGGCGAAGGAAATCGAACTCGAAGACAAACTGGAAAATATTGGCGCGCAGATGGTGCGCGAAGTGGCGTCGAAAACTTCCGATGTAGCCGGAGACGGAACCACCACCGCAACGGTTCTGGCCCAGGCAATTTTTCGCGAAGGTTTGAAGACCGTGGCGGCCGGCGCCAATCCCATGGCGTTGCAGCGGGGCATCAAGAAAGCCACCGCGCGCGTGGTTGAAGAAATTCAGAGCATGGCCAAGCCCGTCAAAGGTGATGCAATCGCCCAGGTCGGCACCATCTCGGCAAACGGTGACAGCACGATCGGCGAGTTGATCGCGGAAGCGATGGCCAAAGTGGGCAAGGACGGCGTCATCACGGTCGAAGAAGCCAAGACGATGCAGACTGAACTGGAAGTCGTCGAAGGTATGCAGTTTGATCGCGGCTATCTCTCGCCGTACTTCGTGACTAATCAGGAACGGATGGAAGCAGTGCTCGAGAACGCGCTGATCCTGATTCATGAAAAGAAGATTTCGGCTTTGCGCGATCTGCTGCCGTTGCTGGAAACCGTCGCGCGCGAGGGCAAGCCGCTCTTGATCATTGCGGAAGATGTGGAAGGCGAAGCGTTGGCTACTCTGGTAGTCAACAAGCTGCGCGGTACTTTGAACGCGTGCGCGGTCAAGGCGCCCGGCTTTGGCGATCGGCGCAAGGCCATGTTGGAAGACATCGCCACCCTCACCAGCGCCCAGGTGATCAGCGAAGATCTCGGAATTAAATTGGAGAACATCAAGATCGAGGACCTGGGTCGCGCCAAGCGCATCGTGGTCGACAAAGACAACACGACCATCATTGAAGGCGCGGCGAAGCAGTCGGATATCGAAGGCCGCGTGAAATTGATTCGCGCGCAGATCGAGGAAACGTCTTCGGATTACGATCGCGAGAAGTTGCAAGAGCGTTTGGCCAAATTGGTGGGTGGCGTCGCAGTCATTAAGGTCGGTGCGGCCACTGAAACTGAGCTGAAAGAAAAGAAGGCTCGCGTCGAAGACGCCATGCATGCCACACGGGCAGCGGTTGAAGAAGGCATCGTTCCCGGAGGCGGTGTGGCCTTTATTCGCGCGCAAAAAGCGTTGGATGACCTGGAGGTTGCAGACGATGACGAGCGCATTGGCGTGCAGATAATTCGTCGTGCGTTAGAAGAGCCGCTCCGGCAAATCGTTAACAACGCCGGGCACGAAGGCGCGATTGTCGTGGAAAAGGTCCGCGCCGAGAAGAATGTGAACTATGGCTTCAACGCCGCTAACGAAACATACGGCGACATGGTGAAGAACGGCGTGATTGATCCGGCCAAGGTTACGCGCACTGCTTTACAAAACGCGGCCTCGATCGCCAGCCTGCTGCTCACTACCGAAGCAGTGATTGCCGAAGCTCCCGAGGACAAGAAGAAAGGCGGCGGGCCACCGATGGGCGGTGACATGGACTACTAACCGGAACGCAGAAAGCAAAGTCAGAAGGCGAGAGAGTGAAAAGCTCTCTCGCCTTTTTGTTGTATGGCGTGTCTATCACGCGTCGCTTAAGTCTAGAAGTGGAAATTCACGCCGGCCGTCAGAACCTGAGCCTTTGTCTGCCACGTATACGATACTTGAAATGGCGGATTGGTTGGGGTTGGGTTCGCCGTAAACGACTTGCTTCCCAGATCGTAGTAAAGATACTCACCTCTTACGCTCACGTTTGGCGCGACCGCGACTTCGACTCCGCCGCCAACGGTCCAACCGTTTTTAGTGCTGCTGAACGCCGCCGGATACTGGGTTGTGCCTTGCGGGCGAAAGTCGGAATTGGCGGAGTAGTTCACGCGTCCCGCCGCATAACCGCCCGTGAAATAGAGCAATAGCCGGCGGTCCGAAGTAGGAAGCACTCCGATGCGTGATCGCAGCATGGCCAACCAATCGGTGTCTTGATGGGCAGTCAGGATTCCATTAAAGGAGGTGCCGTTATTCTGAATGATCGGTGTCTGAGTCACCGTACCGTTCATATTAGACGCGGACAGACTGAACTCGACGCCGTAAACAATCGGGGCCTTTTGATAGTTGTAGCCGACTTGTCCACCGCCAACTATGCCTCGCGGATCCGGACGCAACGTGGTCGGCGCGAGATTAATGAATTGCGTAGCCGACGGCAGCGGCGTAAAGCTGGTGTTTGCCCGACCCCACCCGTAACCCAGGTGACCGCCAATGTACCAGCCGGTCCATTTACCCGGAGGCGGCGGTAGTGGTGCTGGAGGCGCCGGGGCCGTGGTGGTCTCAGCCGAAACGGTTTCGGTTGCGGGCGGTAACTTTGTCTTTTCCGCTCGGCGTTCGGGTGATGAATCCTGGGCAGATATGGAAATCGCGATTGAGCCAATCAAGGCCAGCGTCAAAACGCTCGGCACAAACCAACGAACCAGGGGGTGAGGACTCTTCTTATTTTTCATTTGATTGAGGTCTCCTTGCTTATAAGGTTTGAGGTGAGCGGAAAACCTGTCCAACGAGGACGCTTTAGTCTTCCCCGTCGACATGCGCCGGCCTATTTTCCGCCTGATGTCCGACGCGAATAGCCGCGTCACTATATATGCCGGCGCGGCACGAAACATTTCACTGGTCAGATTCGGGGTTGAGATGAAAACGGGAGCAGTAGGCAGTAAGCAGTGAGAGTTCTCTCGCGTTTGGCGTTGCCGGCGATAGCGTGAAGCCTGGGGAAAGCGGCGCGGGGCTTTGCCCAAAGAGTGATTCACGCCACTTGGCTGTGCCGCCTGATGTGCGGAAGCGCTCTGCGCTTCCGTCGGCTTTCAATCAAGAAGTTGGGGCTGCGCCCACAAACTGGGCATAGCCCAAAATCAGATGGCTAGTTTGCCGGAAGGCCAAAGGCCTTCCGCACATCGAGCGGCGCAGCCGCAGACCTTTTGGGCAAAGCCGCGGCGCAGAACCCCGGTGACCAAGGTGTTTAGATTGAGATTAAGCCCGCGACGCAAGCGACAGCGTTCTTGCAGTAATGCATTTGCAGGCTTGCGCCCCAGGTTTTAATACAGCTGTCTGATGAGCAGGGTGAGGTTTCGAGATTTGAGATCGAATGCTAACGTTATCCTTCGGCTTTCAGGATTCGGCTCATGACTGCCAGTGCGCCCAGATGGTAAGCATTGTGGTCCGCCACCAGAAGCGCTTCGCGCAGAACGGTCTGTCCGTTTCCGTGAGGAATTTTGGCAAAGAGATCGGTTGACGCCTCTGCGGTGAGAGCCTCGATCTCTTTCATGTCCGCGCGAAATTTTTCCACCGTCTCGTTCCACAGAGTCGTGTTGCCAACCTCATCAGATTTGGGCCAATAGCCTTCGGGCCATTTTGGCGAAACGTGCTTGCCGTTGCGACTGAACTCGAGGATGTCCCACTGCGCGATGCGCAAGTGCTCGAGTACTTGCCAGGCCGTGTAAGGAAGACCAGCGATGCGCTCTCCGCATTTTTCCACCGGAAAGTCGGCCACCAGATCTTCGAAACTTATGTGCGCGCCTTCACCTTTCAAGAGGTAAAGCACGTGGTCGCGAAGCGATTTGTCCGATTGCTTTTCCATGATCGCCATTATTTTCTCTCCCTTCTCCCAGAGGGAGAGGGAGCAGAGCTAACGCTTCCTACTGATCCGATAAGTGTCATACCGGCACAGCGCGGTGTAGTCGCAGAATTTGCAGGTTAGTTTTCCCTGCGATGGTCGCACGCGAAAGTCCCCGCCGCGCATTCCGTCGATAAATTGCCACACGCGCCGGCTGACTTCACGCCGGATGCGTTGCCATTCGATGTCGTCCAGCTTGGCCCCACTGTAGGTAACGCCAGTGCAGTCCTCGAACATTTTGCGATAGAGGCCCTGATTCAAACGCGAACCTCGGCCACGCAGACGATAGTAGCCACCGCCAGCAAGGTCGGCCCCGGTCACAAACAACTGCTCGAGCGCCGCCAGGTAGATTGGGATCTGGACCTGACGACCGGACTCGATGTCATCCAGTTTCGCGCCTTGCGAAAGTTTGTAGTCGTAAGCAATCGCGCGTTTGCCGTCCTCGCTCACATCAACGCGATCGATTTGTCCCTGGATTAATGCTTCGTCTGAAGCTGCGGCGTTTCCAGCGCGCTTGAGTCTTAAATATGAAGAGGACGAGGAGGGATCGCTTCCCTGCGAGGCACGACCAAAAGCCAATTCAAAATAAGTCGGTTTCATGCCGCGAGCATTGGTCCGCTCCTGCAGACGCAGCTCAAACAGCAGGACCTGTTCGAGGATAAGCTTGCGAATCTCGCAATCGATCTTCCAAATGCGTTCGTTCAGCGGCGGCACTAAACGCTCGTGCTCTTTGAAGACTTCGTCCGCGACCGCGGACATTTCGCGCCGCAGTTCCTCGCGATCCAGTTCAGGCAAATATTGTTTGCGATGCCGCTCGAAAAACCGGCGCAGCACGTCGTGCAGCAATTTGCCAGCGTCAATGGCAGGCAGATCGAGGGCCGCTTCGTTTCGCGGTTCAAGCTTCAACACACGCGCGGCAAAGAATTTGAACGCGCAATTGCCATAAGCGCTCAGCCCGCTCGCGCTATAGACATATTCCGTCCCGAAGTGATTTCTGAGGAGGCTTTGTAATTCAACGCTGGTAATTTCACCGTCATATGGACCAAACGAATCGCCAGCGCGTTGTAACTCAAACGCGACGCGTTGCATTGTCGAGTCAGGTAGGTATCCGCCCGCGTGTGCTTTGGCGATTAGTTCATTCGCCACTGAAGCCGGGACCAGATTCTCGCTTCGGGCGCGCTGCTTCTGCCTTGCCTGCTGCCGGACCAGTTGCGCGGCCAGCTCTGATCGAGTTGAAGTCTCAGACAGGTCGTGAGTGTCAATATCACCGCGAATCTGAGTTCTCACCAGCTCAGCAGGCGCAATCGCGCGTCGCAACTCTTCAATGTAGTACGACGGCACCGTTTCGTTGCCGCCATCGTCCGCCAGCGGCCTGGTCAGATACAGCTTTTCGGTCGCGCGACAGGCACATTGATAAAAATAGTGTTCCTCTTTCAGCAGCGTGTCGGTTGAGATGTCCTCGAGCACAATGCCGAACTTCTTCAGCCGCTCGCGCTCTTCATGTGGATAGAGCCAGTCGCGGCCGGCGCGCAGCGGAAATCCACCTTCGATCATTCCCGCAATGAACATCGCGCTAAAACGCAGACCGCGAACGTCTGTTGCTTCCAGCACGCGCAAGCCGTCACGGTCGGCAACGCCCGCAGTCAATGCCTGTGAGCTGACGCAACGCTCAATCTCGTCGATGAAACCAGCAAGGGAAATACGCAATGGCAGACCCAGGGCTGGTTGGCTTTCCGATACGACTTCATCGGCGAAGCGAAAAGCGCGCACCGTGGCCGCCATGGCGCGTCGAAAACTCTCCAGTCCACGCACGTCCAGAGTCGCGTGTGGCGCATCTTCGCAATCCTGACCCGCGCCCAGCGGCCGCCTCACCTGCCGGGAAAATTCCAGTCGATCCAGGAGCAGCATCAACGAAGTGCGCAACTCGTCGGGCGTGCCCTCTTCGGGAACATTGCCGATCAATTGACGCAAGTGTTCGATCACCAGCATCGTCCAGGCGATTGCCGCCGGATGGACCGGTGAAAGACGCTTCGGCTTTTCCCGCGGCACGATTTCTTCGGCCGGAGGCTCTGAGTCAGGAACGGCTGCCTGGTCGTCGGCTTTGTTTTGATCTCCGCTGATGAAATTCGCCGCGGCCGAAGGCGTGGGCAACACGTCAATCAGGCGTTGGGCGCGATCCAACCACGATTTGACGCGTAACTCACCGCCGACGTAAGCAATGACGTATTCGATTACGTCCGGCGACCAGAACCCAATCCCGAGAGACTTTCGCAGTCGCCTGTTTTTTTCGACTGGGTCCAGCAAAGTCGCATGTTGCTCATCAAAAGTGTCTGCGAGCGTTTGCAGGCTTTGGTCTGACAAGCGGAAGTAACCGGTCTTGACCAGATGGGCCAATTCATTCGCGCGTGGATTAATGACGTGCTCGCGCTCAGGCTCTCTCAGAATCTGAAATAACTTGCCACACGCGCGCAGCGACGGAGTGTGTTGAGACTCGACGCGGCGTTGCAGGTTGCAGGGAACAGATTCCGCGTCAAACACACGCAGAATAGTTTCCGCGTAGGCAGCCCGTTCGCGCACCACCAGGGCGATGTCAGAAAGTTTGACGTCTTCCTTGATCACCAGTCGCTTGATTTCTTTGGCGATAGCGCCAATTTCAGTCTCACGATCACTGCATTCGAACAGGGTGTATCGCCGGCTACCAACCGGCGCTTTGCTCTCGCCCGGCGACGCATCGACGTTAAACAACCGCTGGTTTAGTAGGCCGCTCGACTCTGAAACGGTCTTCGTTTCAAAATCGGCAATCGACTTCAGTTGTTCAATAGTATTTTCGAATGGCCGGAAGATCTCCTGATTGGCTTCGTCATGATTGACGTTGACGATCACGTTGGGAATCGCCGGTATGAGCAGACGCAACATCTCGCCCTGCACGGGAGTGAAATCAAAAAAGCCGTCGAGTACCAGCAGGTCGACATCCTTCAGCCAAGGCAAGCCGACCGCCTCATCTGCGCCCCCGCGCAGGATTTGCACCGCACGCAACTGATCGGCGTCGTCATCGGTAAGTTTTTTTAGATCAAGCGCGGCCGAATATTTTGCATAGACCAGCGCGACTTCGCGATCGAAATCCAATTGGGTCTTTGGGCTTTGGACGTCGGCCTTTGGTGGCTGGCCGGTGAAATCCGCTGCTCGAGATTCGATTACCGTCGCAAATTCATCTGCAGTCTTTCCGGCGCGCTGAAGCTCGCCAATTAGCGTTGCAATCGTGTTAACGCATCCGTCACGGTTCGCGATGCGTCTTATCGCCGTCAATTTATTTGCTTCGGCGAGTTGCTTGATGATTTGCGAAATCAGGCTGAGACGAAGCGGAAGATCTTCGCGATCGATAGGCGTTCGCGGCTGAGACTGGTTCGCGCTGGAAAGAATTCTTCTGACAAAGCCGCGAAAGAGGTAGAAAGGAAATTCGCCCCAAACCCCACACGCGTCTTTACCATCCAGGACCGTTTCAGTCGCGAGATCCAGCAGCGGGTGCGAGGCCGCGATGTAAAGCAATCGATGAGTTTCGCCTCGGGTTACATATTCGGCACAGCGCCCCAGCACGCGCTCGCGATTCGTTCCGAGGACTGGGCCTAGCCAGATTTCTTTGGGCATTTTATCCCCAGGCTTCACAACAGCGGCAAGCTTGGGCTTGCTGATCAACGAGCCATCGAAGATGGCGGCAGAGTGTAGCCCCGGGCGTAAGCCCGGGGTAACGACTTAAAATATCAATCGAGCCCGCGAAGCGGGCGACAGGCCTGTCGATGTATGTCTGTCGCCCCTAAAGGGGCTAGCGAATCCGATCCACGAGGATCCCCGGGCTTGCGCCCGGGGCTACTGATATGCCGCCCGCATTGCGGGCTCGTTGTGTCATCCCTCTCCACTTGCTGCCGTGAAGTTAAGAAGCGGCTCCGGGTCCTCATTGGTCGGCGTTTGCTCAAAGTTGGGCAATAGTCCAGGAGTTCCCATCTCATCTTCCTCCGTCGCGTCGTCTATAAGATCTTGCGGTAGTTTTTTCTTTGTGCGAGCGCCGAGCAGCTTGAGATTATCAATGGTCTTAACTATATTCCCCCGACCGGAGATTAGTTTCTTCTGTGCGTCCTCGCAGGTTTCCTGCGCCGATCGCAGTTTGGATCCGATGTCTTCAAGATCATTTACAAAAGCGGCAAACTTGTCATACAACCTTCCAGCCTGGACGGCAATCTTCAGCGCATTTCGATTTTGATTCTCCTGGCGCCAAAGGTTCGAGATGGTGCGCATGGTAGCTAGCAAGGTCGACGGACTAACCAGTACTAGATTCTTCTTGAATGCTTCGTCAAAGAGATCTGGCGCGCTTTGGACTGCCAGCACGAACGCTCCCTCAATCGGCACAAACATCAAAACAAAATCGAGAGAATTGAGTTTGTAGTGAGCTTGGTAGCTTCGTACGTCCAGTTCTTTGATATGTCTCCGGAATGCTGTGAGGTATTTCGTGAGCTCCGCTTCGCGCTGGACCCCATCTGACAATGTGCAGTATCGCTCGTAGGGAACGACGTTAACCTTAGAGTCAATGACGAGGTGACGCTTTTCGGGCAAAAAAACAATAACGTCCGGACAGGACCGCCGGCCATCCTCGGCTGTCAGGGTCACTTGAATTTCGTATTCGCGACCCTTAACCAGCCCAGACATTTCAAGGACGCGCTCCAAGATGATCTCACCCCAAGTTCCCTGCGTTTTGCTCTGGCCTTTGAGCGCATTAGTAAGGTTTATTGCCTCTTGGCTAATTTGAGTGTTTAGATCGCGTAGATTCTTGATCTCAATTTCAAGCGAAAACCGTTGTTTTGACTCCTTGTCATAAACGTCCTCCACTTTCTTTTCAAAATCACGCAGTTGGTTGGCCAACGGGGTAAGAAGAGTATTCAGAGCCGACTTGTTCTGCTCATCGAATGTCCGGCTCTTCTCATCGAGAAGATCGTTAGCCAATGCCTTGAATTGCACGGTTAATTCTTCGCGCGCATTGAATAAGAGTTCTAACTTTTCTCGGGCATTAGTTTCTTGACTCTCCAGTTTGGCTTCGAGAGCAGAAAACGTCGCACGCAGTGAACTGTTCTCGAGATTTGCCGTTTTTAGGTCTTGTTCGAGAGAAGGTATCCTCGACGCCGCCTGTTCCGCGGCAGATCGTTGCTCCGCCTCACGTCTAGCTTCTTCTCTGGTTTGTTGCTGCAGCCGATCGGCTGTTTCAATTGTTTCGCGAAGATCCGCTAGTTCGCGGTCCTTGGCGGCTACTCGTTCGTTGAGCGTGGCAATTTCAGTGGCAGCGGCGGCCTTGCCGTCGTCAAAACTGCGTTGCGCTTTGCTCCTGAGAATCGCCCAGGTAATCAACGCGCCAATGAATACGCCGAAAATTATTATGGCTATGGGAATGAGACTTTCCATCAAACCGGAGTTTAGCAGAGTCTGTTTCGGATATGAAACACCGTGGCACGGGCGAATGCGACGGCTTAACCGTTATTAGAATTGTTTACCTTTTCCTCGCCGATTAATTGTGTGGTGCGCTCAGTAACGCTGGGCAAAGAAATCGGAATGCGCGCTTCGGGAAGTTCGTTCGTGTCCGCGGCGGGCAATTCTTTGTCGTGATCGGGCATACCGGCTTTCGGTGCGGCCGGCCCGCTCTTGCCCACCACTGCGAGGGTGCCGTACATGGCGATCGCGACGCCGCCCAAAATCACCATAGTTGAGACGAACCGAAACAGCTTGCTCATGTCAAAAGTCTTCTGGGCCACCAGCATGACCACGCCGATTCCCAAAATAGCCATGCCCCAGCCGAGCCAGCGAAACATTTGCCGCGCCGCCAGGGCCTCACGTTCTCTCCGCCTTCGCTTAATACTTTCACTTGATTCTGGCGCGCCGCGCACCAGTTCACTGACGGGGCCGAGATTGAAGCCACACGTGCGACAGAATTTTTGCTCCAGTGAGCTTTCGTTTCCGCAGCTGGGACAGTGCATAAGAAAAGAAGTCCGTTGTCAGTTGTCAGTGGTCGGTTGTCAGTGGTCAGTTGTTAGTGGTCAGTTGTCAGTTGTTAGTGGTTCTTTGTTTCTTGAAGCTACCTTTAACGCCCAGTGGCAAGTTTGGAAAAGGCAAAGTACAAACAACTGACAACCGACCACTGACCATTAACAACTGACCATTAACAACTGACCATTAACAACTGACCATTAA
>JADMIO011260291.1_pt1 | contig 60166 bp, 60 predicted proteins | sample 8958161 | NCBI WGS metagenome assembly JADMIO01 (sample SAMN16585339, study PRJNA669376) | soil metagenome | isolation source: Crop rotation soil | place: USA: Cullars Rotation, Alabama | collected 2011
GCCGCGACTTCAAGTCACGTGAATTCCAAGCTTCGGATCCCACTGTGCTGGAAAGGCGACGGCCTCGCCCGGCGGAACCATCACCATCAATGACTACTACATTGAGAATGCCGGCACCGCCACTATCGCGACTCCCACGATCGAGTGGTATCTGACGTCCGCGCGCAACTACAACTCGTCTTACTATTACGTCGGCACGACGACGTACTCTTCACTACCGACCCATACATTCTTCACTCCGACGACCGTCCAGCGATCGTTGACCATTCCCGCCAACGTCGCCGCGGGCAGCTACTACCTGAATGCGTATATCCGCAACGATGTTGGTCCGACACAGGCCGGATTTCCCTTCAGCAACAACATGGCCTTCAGCCGAACCAAAATCCAGATTGGGGCGGCCACGAACTACACGATTTCCGCGAGCGTCTCGCCGGCCAGTTCCGGAACCATTACCGGCACAGGCACCTTCGCTTCCGGCACCAGCGCGACGCTGACGGCCACTGCAGCGACGGGATACCAGTTCGTCAACTGGACGGAAGGAGGATCGGCGGTCAGCACCAACGCGGCCTACACATTCACGGTCTCGGGAAATCGCACGCTCGTGGCGAACTTCGTCGCGACTTACGTCATCGCGGCAAGCGTGTCCCCTTCCAACTCTGGAACCATCACGGGCGCCGGCACATTTGCCTCCGGCGCCACCGCGACGCTCACCGCAACAGCGGCGACCGGCTACCAGTTCGTGAACTGGACACAGGGCGGATCCGCCGTCAGCACGAGCGCCCAATACGCGTTCACCGTGACTGCAGCTCGCACGTTCGTGGCGAACTTCGTCGCCACCTACGCGATCGCCGCGACTGTGTCTCCCGCGAACTCCGGCTCCATCACCGGAACCGGAACCTTTGCGTCCGGCGCCACCGCGACGCTGACCGCAACCGCCGCGACCGGCTACCAGTTCGTGAACTGGACGCAAAGCGGATCCGTCGTCAGCACGAGCGCACAGTACGCATTCACGGTGACCGCGGCACGCACGCTGGTGGCGAACTTCGTCGCGACTTACGCGATCGCCGCAACCGTCTCCCCCTCGAACTCCGGAACCGTCACTGGTGCCGGCACGTTCGCCGCCGGCGCGACGGCAACGCTGGCGGCAACAGCGTCGACGGGCTACCAGTTCCTGAACTGGACGGAGAACGGATCCGTGGTGAGCACCCAGGCGCAGTTCGCCTTCACGGTGACCGCGGCACGCACGCTGGTAGCGAACTTCGTCGCCACCTACGTCATTTCCGCAACGGTTTCACCGGCCAGTTCCGGAAGCGTCACCGGCACCGGCACATTCGCATCCGGAAGCAGCGTGACGTTGACCGCGACGGCCGCCACCGGCTATCAGTTCGTCAACTGGACGCAGAGCGGATCCAGCGTCAGCACCGCCGCGCAATACACCTTCACCGTCAGCACGAACCGGGCGGTGGTGGCGAACTTTGCGGCAAGCGCGCAAAGCCCGGCCATCACCGCGCTCAGCCAGAACGTCGCACCCTACTATGGCGGCGAGTTCCCGCTTGTCGTCACGGGCACAAACTTCGGATCCGGAGCTGTGGTTTCCATCGGATCTTCGGCACTGGTGACGACGTTCAACAGTGCAACACAGCTCACCGCACAGGTGACCACCCCGGTCCTCAGCAGCCTGGGAACTTTCGATGTGAAGGTGACCAACGCCGACACCCGCACATCGAACACCATGCCGATGAAGGTCATCGTGCGCGGCGACACCAACGGTAACGGCAGCGTGAACATCGGCGACGCTTTGAACTGCGCGCTGACGGCGGGGCTGGTCAACAAACCGCTGTTCTCGACCGCGGTGGGCGATCTCAACCTCAGCGGCGCCTTCAACATCGGCGACTGCCTGGTCGTCGCACTGTTCTCCGGCCGCTTGAACGGGAACCTGAACGTGCCGGTGATCACGTCCGTTTCGCCGTCGACCGCCATTCGCGGAAGCGCGCTCACGATCACCGGCAGCGGCTTCTCCGCAACCGCGGCAGAAAACCAGGTGCTGTTCAGCACCGGCGGCGGCAGCGTCACGCGAGTGACTCCAAGTGCCGCGGCGACCACCACGCTGACCGTGACGGTGCCGAACGACGCTGTCAGCGGCCCGGCTCAGGTGTACCGGCTCGACTCTCCGCTCGGTGGAGCGGAGTTCCCTCTTTTCGTTTCCGGAACCACGACACCGCTGGCGTTGACCGGAATGAGTCCATACTTCGCGGTCGCGCCGGGCAGTTCCGTGACTCTCAACGGGATGGGTTTCGATTCCACCGCCGCCAACAACACGGTCCTGTTCAAATCGGCCGGTGGCTCCGTCGGCGCAAACGTGACATCCGCATCACCAACGAGCCTGACCGTCAACGTCCCGGCGCAAGCGGTGTGTGGCCCCGTCACGGTTGGAGTCGCCGGACAAACCAGCAATTCGAGAATGATCACCATCATCGGCACCAGCTGCGGCGTTCAGTTGGGCGACCTGTGGGGAGGAAGCGGCGCGGGCGAAACACTGGTAATGGAAGGAGCGGGGTTTGACGTGTCGGCAACCGCTAACAACGTGGTGAAGTTCTCCGCCTCCGGCGGCGGCACTGTCAACGCGCCGGTGCTCGCAGCAGGCGGCACGCAGCTTCACGTCCGCGTTCCGGATACTGCAACTCAAGGCAACGTGACTGTTACCGTCGGGGCTGCGACATCGAACCCCGCCACGTACAACCTGCCGTCAACGATGACGCCGGCGTCGATCGACGTCGTGATCAACACCACGAAGGCGGTCGGCTCGTACCAGATCACGATCGCCTACGACAAAAATATCGTCCGCCTCGACGCCGCCAATGTACGAGGCGGCAACGGTGCGGGATTCACGTCGGCGCCGACGACCATCAACATCGACAACGTGACGGGCACCGTGACCCTGAATCAATTCCAGACCGGGAACGCGCCAACCGGCCAGTTCACGGTGGCTAACCTGACGTTCACTCCGGTCAGCGTGGGGACCAGCACTCTGACCGTGTCCGGACGCGTCCTGACGGATACCCAGACGAGCGATATCGATGTGAACCAGATGACACTCAGCAGTCCGACGGTTCGCGTGCTTCGCGTCCCGTAGTGCAGTAGCTAACGGATGGCGCGGCCAGGTTTGGCGTCGGTGAGCTGGCCGTCTTTGACGACGAGCACGCCGTTGACGAAGACGTGCCGCATCCCTTTCGAGATTGCGGCGGGATCGAACACCACGATGTCCGCCGCATTCCCCTTCTTCAGCGTTCCGCGCTGCTTGAAGCTGAGGCGCGAGGCCGGCAGTCCCGACATCTTGCGAACGGCTGACTCCAGGGTGAGCGACGGTCCAACGGGGAGCGGAAACGACGCCTCGCCTCCGGGCATCACAAACCGGCTGCGATTGAAGGCGGTGGTCGAGACGTCTGCGGTGATATCCAACCCGGACAGCCGGGCCTGATCGATCAACGGCAGGATCTTCGGCGCGAGACCCGTCAACGCCGCGATGTGCACGGGCACGCGGGCCTTGCGCGAAACGTCGATCGCTTCGCGCACCGATTCGAGAATCTTGTCCGTGCGATCGCGGAGCGACAGCACCAGAAAGCCGCCGTACCGCGCGACCGTTTTCCCGAGCGTGATCAGCTCCTCCGCGTTCGCGTACTGGCCCGGCTCGCGGTCCAGCCCGACCGAAAGTCCGTACCCCCCTTCGCGCATGCCGATCTCGAGATAGTCTTCCATCTGCTTGATCTCGGCTGTCGTCGCCGCCCGTTTCCAATCGGTTCCGAGAACCGCCCTCCGCAACGCCGTGTGGCCGACCAACGCCACAACGTTCATGGGAATCGGATCGTAGTCCAAGGGCTTCATGTATTCTTCGATTCCGATGGGACCGGCGCCATCCTGGCCCAGAATCGCCGTGGTAATTCCCTTCAACAGCTGCGCCCTTGCGGCCGACTCGCTGTGGATATCGATGAATCCCGGCGCGACGACAAGTCCCTTGATGTCGAGAGTGGTTTCGCCGGCGGCGGCCTTGAACGGTCCGATGTCCGCGATGACACCGTTTTTGATGCGGACGTTACCGGCGACCCTTGGGTTTCCGCTGCCGTCGATGATGGTTCCGTTGACCAGAACGAGGTCCTGTCCGAAGGCCGGCAAACAAGCCAGCAAAGCGGCAATTAATAAACGCGCGCACCTCATGGGTGCGAGTCTAGACGAATTGAGGATAGAATCGCGAAACCAATATGAGGATCGATCCCCGGAAGTGCGTGGCCTGCGGAAACTGTGTATCCGTGTGCCCGATGAGCGCGATTGCAGTCGACCCCGCCACCAATCGCGCGCGGGTAAACACGGACGAATGCGTCGAGTGTTACGCCTGCTTCAACGGGATGAGCATGGAGAAGCTCAACCCGTTTTTCGTGCGCACCGTGCGTTCGTTCCTGCAGATCTTCCGCCTCCGTTTCGACCCCGAGCCGGACGTCTGTCCGACTTCGGCCATCCTCCCCGACGAGCTGGCCTGGCCCCGCGTGGTCCGGCGCGCATTCAGCGATCCGCAGGTGACACACGAAAGCACGGGAGTACACGGCCGCGGAACCGAAGAAGTGAAGACCAACGACGTCACCAACCGTGTGAGCGTCGGCGAGGTGGGTTATGTGGTCGAATTCGGACGGCCCACCGTGGGCGTGCGATTCCGCGACATTGAAAAGATGACGATGGCGCTGGCCACACTGGGTATCGAGTTCGAAGCCAAGAATCCCGTCACCCACATGATGACCGACCGGACGACCGGCAAACTGCGGGACGACATCCTCAATGAGAAGATCCTCTCCGCGATCGTCGAGTTCAAAACGCCCGCCGCCGCGATGAACACCGTGCTCCGGCGCGTCGAGGAAGTATCGAAGAGCCTGGATACCGTTGTTGCCGTCGGTGTGTCGACACGCTGCGACGACAGCGGCGACAGCGCGCTCGACGATCTGCTGAGCGAGCAGGGCTACAGCTACGTGCGTGGGAAAACGAATCTCGGCCTCGGACGCGTGACAGCATCATGACGAACACGCTTCATCGCAGCGGATCGGCAGAGAGTCTCAAGGATGACTACATCGTCTTCGCGATCCCCGCTCGCGGCCTGAACGACGCCGGCGCGGCGGCGGCGGAGAAACGCTTTCTTGAAATCGCGCGCCGCCACAACCCGATCAATCTCGGCGACGCGAGCCATGGCGCAGCATACCGGTCGTCAAAAAGCATCGGCCCGACAGTTCACTGGCGCCGCGACGCCGGCCGCGACTTCGATGCGGTGGTCGGCTCGGTGTCCAACCCCACGACCGTCGCAGCAGTGTTCGACAATCCGGATCACGTCGTGTCGTTCATCAAGGAATTGAAGGCGGCCGACATCGGGCTGTCGATCAACATCAGCGCCGACCTCTCGAAAGCGCGGGAGTGTGCGCGCAAGGCTGGGATCGAGCGGCACAGCGTGGAGTACTCGCTGGGATTCTTCGGACAGACGGACCGGCTCGCCGACCGCGAAACGCTCGAACTCTCGACGATGTGCGGGCACGGGATGCTGTCGTTCAACTTCGTCCGCAAGCTGGTGGAGCGCGTCCGCCAGGGCCGGCGCACGCCCGAAGAGGCGGCGGTCTCGATGGCGCGCTTCTGCACGTGCGGCGTGTTCAACACCACGCGCGCCTGCCGCCTGATGAAACGCTAAGGAGGAACCGTGAAGATCCTTTTGGGCCTGACCGCGTTCATTTTCACCCTGCAGGTTCAGGATGCTCCCCGCCCCACGTGCCGGAACTGCCCGGCGTCATATATCGATGTCGCGGAGATGGAGTCCTACTTCAAACGCGTCGACACCAAAGCGGTGGTCACCGATCAGCAGGTGCGTGTGGCCGACATCGGCCGGAGCAACGTCGCAATTGGCGTGGTGTATCGCGGCAAGCTTTCGGGCGGATCACCCAACGTCGCGGAACACGACCAGGTGTCCGAGGTCTACCACATCATTGAAGGCTCCGGCACGCTCGTCACGGGCCCGGATATCGCGGGGTGGCAGCGGCGTCCCGGAACCAATGAAAACGTCCGCCTGCTCAACGGACCCGGCGGCGACGGAACGTCGATTCGAAATGGCGTGACGCACCACCTCAAGGCCGGCGACGTCATCATCATTCCGGCGGGAACCGGGCACCAGTTCACGCAGATCGACGATCACATCAAGTACCTGATGGTGCGGCTCGATCCCGACAAGGTCACGCCGCTGAAAACTGCGGAACAGTCCGCGGAGGATCTTCGCCGCGGAAAGGGGAATTAGGGAATTGGACATTCGACAGTCGAGATTCGAAACTTCGAATGTCGAATCTCGATTGTCGAATGTCCATTTTCCCTAGCTTTGTGCGATGTAGTAGGAGTCCACGGGCAAATCGGGAATGTGGCGGGCGATGGCGACGATCTCGTCACAGCGCTCATTCTCGGGGTGTCCGTCGTGGCCGCGGACCCACTGGAACTGGACGGAGTGCTTGTCGCAGAGGTCGAGCAGCGTTGCCCAGAGGTCGGTATTCTCCGCCTTATCCTTCGACGCTTTGCGCCAGCCGTTCGACCGCCACTTGCGGGCCCAGCCCTTCATGATGCCGTTGACGACGTACTGTGAATCGCTGAATAGTTCGACGTCGCACGGCTCCTTGAGCGCTTCGAGGGCGCGGATCGCCCCGAGCAGTTCCATGCGGTTGTTGGTGGTGTGCTGAAAGCCGCCGAGCAGTTCCCTTCTCGTGCTTCCATATATAAGGATGACGCCGTATCCGCCGGGGCCCGGATTGGGCGAGCAGCCGCCGTCGGTGTAGATAGTGACTTTCTTCCTCACGGCCGCAGATTATACGGAAGTTCTGATACGATTAGCCGTCCCTAAATCCACCTCGGAGTTCGGTTTCATGAAATACGTTCGTTACTCGTCCGCGGGCAGCACTTCCTACGGAATCCTCGACGGCGATTCCATCCAGGAGCTGCGCGGCAACATCTTCGATAACCCCCAGGCGACCGGCAAAACCGTGCGTCTCGCGGACGTCCGGCTGCTCGCTCCGTGCGAACCGCAGAACGTCGTCGCGGTCGGGCAGAATTACAAGAGCCACCTCGGCGATCGTCCGACGCGGCCGTTTCCCGGTCTCTTCTGGAAACCGAAGTCCTGCATCACCGCGCCCGGCGACGACATCGTCTTTCCGGAAGGCGCAGGAAATGTGCACTACGAGGCGGAACTCGTTCTCGTCATCGGCAAGACCGCGCGTCATGTGGCGAAGGAAGACGTCGCGAAACACATCTTCGGCGTGACCGCCGGCAACGACGTCAGCGAACGCGACTGGCAGAAGAACGATCTCCAGTGGTTCCGTGCCAAAGGCTCCGACACCTTCGGGCCGCTCGGCCCGGCGATCGCAACGGGTCTCGACTACAACAACCTGCTTGTCGAGAGCCGCCTTAATGGCGAGGTGCGCCAGTCGCAGCGAACCACCGACCTGATCTTCGATATTGAGACAATCGTCAATTACGTTACGCAATTCGTCACGCTCGAACCCGGCGACATCATCTTCACCGGCACACCCGGCACGACCAAGGCGATGGCGCCCGGCGACGTGATCGAGATTGAAGTCGAGGGCGTCGGTATTCTGAGAAACAAGATTGCCAACCATGGTGCCGCCGCTTCGAATACGTAACGCCGCCATCGTCAATGACGAAAGCACTGCACTCTTCACTCGATGACTCGGTCGATCAGCTCCGCACCTTCACCGTCGACCTGCTGCGCGATCTTGTCCGCATCCCCAGCATCACCGGGGATGAGAAGGCCGCGCAGCTTCACCTCGCATCGCGGTTCCGGGAAATGGGACTGGAGGTCGACGCGTGGTCGCCGACGTTTACGGAGTTGTCGGCTCATCCCGCTTTTAACGATGACGGCACCACGCTCGGCGATCGTCCGGTCGTTGTTGCGAAGTGGAAAGGCACTGAACCCGGCGCGCCTTCGCTGATCCTCAACGGTCATATGGACGTCGTGCCCACGGGTGACGACACCGCCTGGACCGGCGGCCCTTTCAGCGGCGACGTCCGCGACGACCGGCTGTGGGGCCGCGGCTCCTGCGACATGAAAGGTGGGCTCGTCGCCGGGATCACGGCCATCGCTGCGCTGCAGAAGCTCGGCGTGCGTCTTCGCGGTGACGTCCTGATCGAAAGCGTCATCGGCGAAGAGACCGGCGGCGCCGGCACCATCGCCACCCTCCTTCGCGGCCACCGCGCCGACGCCGCGCTGATTCTGGAACCGACACGCATGGCTCTTTGCCCCATGGGCGCCGGCGCGCTCAGTTTCCGCATCCACGTTCGCGGGCGCGCCGCCCACGGCGCGATGCGTCTGGAAGGCGTGAGCGCTGTTGAAAAGTTCTACGTCGTGATGCGGGCGATCGAGGGGCTCGAGGCCGAGCGTCATCGCGACTTTCATCACCCGTTCTTTCAGCCCGGTGAGCTTGTTGCGCCAATCAGCATCGGCAAGATCCAGGCCGGCGACTGGCCGTCGACCGTTGCGGAGACGCTTGTCGCGGAAGGCCGGTTCGGTGTGTTGCCGGGCGAAGATGTTGCGCAAGCCCGCGTGAAGTTCGAGAACGCTGTCCGTTCCATGTCGCGAAACGACTCCTGGTTTGAGAAGAATCCTCCGGACGTCGAGTGGTTTGAGGGGCAATTTGAACCCGGCGAGACGCCACCGGACGCCGCCATTATTCCAGCCCTGGCATCAGCTCACCGCGACGTTTGCGGCCGCGAGACCGCGATTCATGGCGTTCCTTACGGTTCGGATCTTCGATTGTTCACCCGGCACGGCGGGATGCACGCGCTTCTCTATGGACCGGGTGATGTGCGCGTCGCGCACTCGTTGAACGAGTTTGTTCCGCTGGATGAAGTCCACCGTGTTGCGAAGGTTGTGGCTCGCACTCTTTCCGGATGGTGTCTTGCCTGACTATCCGGGCTCCGGGGTGACTCCCGCTTTTCCGTCGAGCAAGGCGCGGACGCGGGCGGCAAGGTCGCCCTGGGTGAACGGCTTCTGCAGGAAGTTTTCGCCGTCGTGCAGCAGTCCCTGGCGCACCACGGTGTTGTCCGTATAACCGGACATGAACAGCACCTTCGTTTCGGGATGCGACTTCCTGATCGTCGATGCGAGTTGCGGCCCGTTCATCGCCGGCATCACGACGTCCGTCAGGAGCAGCTGAATCGGCTGCGCGTATTTCTCGGCAAGCAGGAGCGCTTCGGGGCCGTGGCGTGCCTCGATCACGGTGTATCCCTGGGCCGCCAGTGTTTCGCGCACGATCTCGCGCACGGCTTCCTCGTCTTCCACCAGCAGGATTGTCTCGGTGCCGCCTTTCGCTGCGGGGACTTCCGCAGCGGGCACGGTCTCGGAAACCGGGGTGACCCGCGGGAGGTAAATCTTGAACGACGTGCCGATGCCCGCCTCGCTGTACACCCAGATGTTCCCGCCCGCCTGCTTGATGATCCCGTACGCCGTCGAAAGACCGAGCCCCGTTCCCGTTTCCTTCGTCGTGAAAAACGGCTCGAAGATGTGTTCCTTCGTCTCCTCGTCCATCCCGGAACCGTTGTCCGTCACGGCGATCATCACATGCGGCCCCACGTTGACGGCCGAGTGCTGGGCGGCGTAGCCGGTGTCCAGTTCGACATTGGCGGTTTCGATGGTCAGCTTGCCGCCTTGAGGCATCGCGTCGCGCGCGTTGACGACGAGGTTCATCACCACCTGCTCGATCTGTCCGGGGTCGGCCTTGACGTGCCCGAGATTGGCAGCCAGCTCGGTTGAGATGCTGATGTCCTCGCCGATCAGACGCCGCAGCATCCCGTCCATGTTGGAGAGCAGCAGGTTCACGTCCAGCAGGCGCGGCGCCACCGCCTGCTTGCGGCTGAACGCCAGCAGCTGGCGCGTCAGGATGGCGGCGCGCTCCGCGGTTTTCTGGATGAGGTCGAGGTCTCTCCGGGTGCGCTCGTCATGTTCCATGCGGCTGTGCAGCAGATAGCTGCGCCCGATGATGACCGTCAGCAGGTTGTTGAAGTCGTGCGCCACGCCGCTCGCCAGCCGGCCGACGGACTCCATTTTCTGCGCCTGCAGGAACTGCGCTTCGAGACGCTTGCGTTCGGTGACGTCGTTGCTGATCTCCAGAATCGCCAGCGGCGAACCGTCCGCCGCTCGCTGCAGGGTCCAGCGGCTCTCGACGGAGATCTCGCTGCGATCGCGGCGGCGCTGGACGATTTCCCCTTCCCAGTGCCCGTTGCGCAAAAACGACTGCCAGATCTCTTCGGAGTTTCTCGGGAACTGCGAATACAACAGCTTCCGCATGTTCCGGCCCAGGGCTTCCACGCGCGGCCAGCCAAACATGCGCTCGGCGCCGCGGTTCCAGTAGGTGATGGTGTCCGAGAGGTCGCGGACCACGATCGAATCGTTGGCAAGGTCCAGCAACTGGGCGTGACTGCGCAGCTTCTGCTCGGCGATCTTGCGTTCGCGGCGCTCGTCCGCTTCAACCAGCGCGCGCCGGACCGAGGGGCCGAGGCGGCCGAGGCGCTGTTTCAACACGTAGTCGGTGGCGCCGGTCTTCATATACTCGATGGCGAGTTCCTCACCTATCGTGCCTGATACAAAAATGTAAGGAGTATCGGGGTAGGTTTCCCGGGCGATTTCGAGGGCAGAGACTCCGTCAAAGGATGGAAGCGAGTGATCGGCCAGGATGACGTCAAAGGGGCCGTCGGACAGACTTTCGACAAAACTGGCACGGCTGTCCGCACGGACGATGGAACAGGCGTACCCCTCCCTTTCGAGACTCACACGCACAAGTTCGGCGTCGAGATCACTATCCTCAAGGTGGAGAATCCGAAGCTTGTGTTGCGCCACGATCCCTCTACTAATGGAAGACGTAATCTGAGCCTCCACTCCTGCTGAAAAAATACGAAAAGCCTAAAAATCTTCGCCCGTTATAATTTCGCCATGATGACATCGCTCGAAATTCTCAAAGAAAAGGGCCGGCGTCTGCGCGTTCACTCGCTCCGGGCCACCACGGAAGCCGGATCGGGACACCCCACATCGTGTCTTTCGGCGGCAGACGTGACCGCCGTCGTCTTCTTCCGCGAAATGCGCTTCGACCCCGCGGACCCGGCCAGCCTGTCGAATGACCGTTTTATTCTCTCGAAAGGACATGCTGCGCCATTACTTTATGCAGCATGGGCGGAGTCGGGCATTGTGGACCCGAAGGACCTCTTGTCCCTGCGGCGGGTCGACAGCGACCTCGAGGGCCATCCGACGCCCCGTCTGCCGTGGGTCGACGTCGCCACCGGGTCCCTTGGCCAGGGTCTTTCCGCCGCGTTAGGTAACGCGTTGTTTTCGCGCATGGACGGCATCCCCTTCGATACCTTCTGCCTTCTTGGCGACGGTGAATGCGCCGAAGGACAGGTATGGGAAGCCGCGGCACTGGCGGCACATCTGAAGGCGGACAACCTTTATGCAATCGTCGATGTCAACGGCATGGGCCAGAGCCAGCACACCATGGACAAGTGGGACGTCCAGCGTTTCGCCGACAAGTTCGCGGCTTTCGGCTGGTTCAGCGTGGTCGTGGACGGCCACAACTACGTCGACATCGTGAATGCCTTTGACCGCTGCCGCAGCGAAGCCGGAACCCGTCCCCGCGCGATCATTGCAAAGACGTCGAAGGGCCACGGCGTTTCGTTTCTCGACAATAAAGAAGGATGGCACGGCAAGGCGGTACCCAAGGCCGACCTCGACAAGGCGCTCGCCGAACTGTCACAGCCGTTCGCCGAAGACACCTGGAAACCCAACCCGCGGCCGCGGCCCGGAAAACGTGCGGACGTGGGTTTCGAAATCACGATCGACCGGAAGCTGGGCGATTCCGTCGCCACCCGTGAAGCCTACGGTGACGCGCTCGCCAAGCTGGGTCAAAACCCGCGCATCGTCGCGCTCGACGGCGACACCAAGAACTCCACGTTTTCCGAGAAGCTCCTCAAGGTGAAACCGGCACAGTTCGTGGAGTGTTTCATCGCCGAGCAGAACATGGTCGGAGTCGCCACCGGGCTTGCGGCACGCGGCAAGGTCCCCTTTGTCTCCACCTTTGCGGCGTTCCTCACCCGCGCGTTCGATCAGATCCGGATGGCCGGGGTCTCGCAGTCCAACGTCAAGTTCTGCGGCTCGCATTGCGGCGTGTCGATCGGCGAGGACGGACCTTCCCAGATGGGTCTCGAAGACATCGCGATGTTCCGCGTCATTCCCGGATCGGTGGTGCTCTACCCATCCGACGCGGTCTCCGCTGAACACCTCGTCAGCGAAGCGGCGCGTCATCGAGGCATCTGCTACATCCGCACCAGCCGGCCGAAAACGCCGGTGCTGTACTCGAACAGCGAACCGTTTCCCATCGGCGGCAGCAAGGTGATCCGCAAATCCGAGCACGATCGCGTCACGATCGTTGCCGCGGGCGTCACGCTCCACGAGTCGATCAAAGCCGCCGATGAGCTCCAGAAGGAAGGCATCGCGGTTCGTGTGATCGACCTCTATTCTGTCAAGCCCATAGATTCGGCGACGCTGCTCGACTCAGCTAAGGCGACGGGCGGACGCGTACTCGTGGTAGAAGATCATTATGAGGATGGAGGCATCGGCGACGCCGTTCTGAACGTGGTCGGCGGTCATGCGCGAGTCGTGAAGCTGGCGGTGCGGGAGATCCCGCGCTCGGGAACGCCGGATGGACTCCTCGACAAGTACGGGATCAGCAGCAGACACATCATTGCTGCGGTAAGGAGCTTCTCGTGAAGGAAATCAACAGACGCGAAACGGGTGAAGTCCGCGTCGTGGTGGAAGTGGACGGGAAACCGATCGGCTTCCTGCAGATCGATGTCGACCGCCTGTGGCCCCTGATCGAACACCGCTCTCGGGAAAACGCGTCCGCAATCGAATGGATGGACTCGGCCAAGTTCAACTCCGTCGTCCGGGCCGCGGTCGCCAAGCGGCTGGTGAGCCGGCTGGCGCAGCATCTCTATCCGACGGTCGGAGACGAGATCGTGAAGGCCGAGCTGGACATCGAAGCGTTCCGGCTCCGTGCGGAAGCCGCAGCGCAGACGTTCGGGCCGACGAAGGCCGATATCGAAAAGCTGGTCGGCGACTCGGGAAAGACGACGGCGGATTTCTACACGTTCTTCTGGGAGTACCTCCTCGAAGATCGCGAGATCGCCGATCTCAAGAAGGAGTGGAAGGCCGCTCGTAACCGGCCTCAATGACCGACCGCATCCCGCCGCGCGAGCTGAACTCGCCGCTCACTCGAATTCGAACCGGGTTGCATGCCTTGACGATGTCGCGCATCACCCGGTTCACCACGTTTTCGTAGAAGATCCCCAGATTCCGGTACGCCTGGAAGTACATTTTCAGCGACTTCAGTTCGAGACAGAGCTTGTCCGGGGTGTACTTGATCGTGATGGTGCCGAAATCGGGCAGCCCGGTTTTGGGACAGATCGAGGTGAACTCCGGCATCGCGATGCTGATTTCGTAGTCGGGGTACTGGTTTTCCCAGCACTCGATTGCGGGGAGTTCTGCGTTGATGCCGTGCCTGGCGTGTTCGTCGGTGTAGTCGGTCACGGAAAGATGTTACCAAAAACTGAAAGGCCTATCGGTGCTTCTTGCGCCGATAGGCCTTCTCCCTAGTCTCCTTCGCCGTCATTACCCGGTTCCGCGCTGCGACTTCCTGCTTCGCGTGGGTTCCATCCCTTTGGCGGACGTCCTGCCTAACCCGTGCAACAACCGACTACCGTCCCTGGCTGGAGTAGCCAATTGCTACTAGGAAAACCTTGTCTCTTTCAAGACGGGGGCGATTTTGATATCGGGCCCTGATTAATGCAAGAGTTTTTTGTATTTTTTCGAGTAGTATTCACTCATGTCGAAATTGAAACCGGTCCTCATCATCGCCATCGCCATCATCCTTGCGGGCGGCGCCGCACTCTACTTAAGCAAGCAGTCCTCCGACACGGAAACCGCAACCGCCGCGGGTGTCACCGCCACTCCTGCACAAGCCCCCACCGGGGGACGGACACGCGGGCCGGCAAATGCCCCCGTCGTACTCGCCGAGTTCGGCGACTATCAGTGTCCGAGCTGCGGGTTCTACGCGCCGATCGTCCTCGAACTGCTGAAGCGTTATCCAAAAGAGCTCCGCCTCGAGTTTCATCACTTCCCGCTCGTCCAGATCCACCACGGCGCTTTTGCAGCCGCGCTTGCAGCGGAAGCGGCAGGGGAACAGAACAAGTTCTGGGAGATGCACGACATGATCTACGAGAACCAGGCGAAGTGGTCGCAGAACCCGAACCCGGAAAGCGACTTCCTGACCTATGCCGGCAGTCTCGGTCTCGACATCAACGCCTACATGCGCGCGGTCCGCTCACCCGACACCCAGACGCGCATCATCGCCGACATCACCCGCGCCCGCGACGCGCAGGTCAACGTGACGCCGACTTTCTTCCTCAACGGCGAAAAGGTCACCGCCAAAATCAACAATGTCGACGAGTTTTCAAAGCTGATCCAGGAGAAGATTCCCAAGTAATGCCGCCGCGCGTGCTGGCGATCGCACTGATCGCCTTCCTCGGGATGGTGGACACGCTATACATCTCCATCAAACGCGGCGGGCCGCCCGTAGCCTGTCACGTGACGAAGGGATGCAACGACGTCCTCACCAGCAAATACTCCGCCGTCGCCGGCGTGCCGCTCTCGTGGTTCGGCCTGGCGTTCTATCTCGCGGTCTTCAGCTGTGCGGTATTTCAACTGACAGGTTCGGGAAACACCGTCCGCCTGATTTTCTGGCCGGCGCTGCTGGGGTTCCTCGTTTCGCTGAGCCTGACCAGCATCCAGGCATTCGTACTGCACGCCTTCTGCGAGTACTGCCTGATGTCGGCCCTCTTTGTAACGGGGATCTTCACGTTGTCGGCCTTCGAACGCAGGATGGGGTCTTAGGGGACGCGGGCCTGAAGCCCGCGTCCGCGATTCAGGCGTAAACGTCGGTTAGCGCGTCTTCCGGTTTCGGCATTGCGTTCTCGCGGCTCGCCAGCGCTTCCTTCTCCGCCACGGCCAGTTCGCCGATGACGCGCTGTTCAACTTCTTCCAACTGCTTGCGCGAAATTCCGGACCGCTGTTCGAGATAGATCTCATACATGCCGATCGGCTCGCGCTTGCCCCAGTAAACGAACAACTCCGGAGCGAAAATCACGCGCGCTTCCCGTTCATCGTGCGTGGCGTGGCCGCCCATGCGGAACGTTTCCGGAATGACGATCGCCGGACCTTTCCCTTCCCGGCACAGATCCGCGGCGAGTCGTGTCGCGGCGAAAGTATCGAGAACGTTGTTGCCGTGACAGGTGAATGCGGGCACGCCGTACGCCTTTCCCCACGAGTTGAAAGGGCCGGCCTGGTGTTGATCCAGGCGGGTGCCGAGAGCGATCTGGTTGTTCTGCAAAACGTAAATGACCGGCACTCGCAGCACCGCGGCCATGTTGATGCCTTCATGCGAGGCGGTGGTCTTCGTCGCGCCGTCGCCGATCCACGTGAGAACGACGCGCTTCTCGCCGCGTTGTTTGAACGACAGGCCGACACCCGCAACGACAGGAGCAAGCGCCGCCACCTGGCTTGCCGGCGCGATGACGCCCTTGTCCAGTCCGCCGACGTGCAGGCACTTCCCTTTGCTCGGCGAGTCGCCGGTGGCCAGATACTCCCGCAGCATGTCCGCGACGGGAATTCCCATTTCGTGGCAGGCGCCGGAGTTGCGGATCATCGGGCCGACCAGATCCTTCGAACGGTCGAGCGCGTGAACGTTGCCGATGGTGACCGCTTCTTCACCGGTTCCGAGCCACGCTTTCGAAAGAACGCCCTGCTTCACCCAGCGGCTGAGCGTGATGTCGTGGAGACGGAATCGAAGCATTCCCGCATACATGTCGAGCAGCTGCTCTCGTGTCAGGGCCTGGATGATGGCGGATCGCACGGGATCGGCGTCGATGGTGGAGAAGTATTCCTCCATCACGCCGTCGGCGGGTTTCCAGTCGACGTACTCCGGAGGATCGAACATGGGGTAGCGCTTCATAGGACGCTAAGTGTAGCAGGGCCTAACTCAACGGGACTCGCTTCGAATGCGTTTTCCTTGCCGTTCATTGCTCAATTGCCGTTGATCAGTGGTCAATGTCCATCGACAAACGGCAATTGAACAATGAGCGGCAAGGAGCCAGACATAAAAAAAGGGTGACCTTTCGGCCACCCTTTTTAGCTCAGAGGAACCTGTTCTATCTTCCGCCGGCAGCTGCGGCCGAGGTGGCCGGCTTGACTGCGGGGAAGATTTCTTTGAACGCGGCCATGAAGCGCTTCATCTCTTCGTCGGTGCCGACGGAGATGCGGAGCCACTGATCCATGGGCGAGAAGCGGCGGCCGACGAGGACGCCCTTATCGTCGAACTTCTGCTGGATGGGACCCATGTCCGTCTTGATGTTGACCATGAAGAAGTTCGAGTCCGAAGGAATGGTCTCGTAGCCGTAGGCGTGCAGTTCGCTGGTGGTGCGATCGCGGAGCTGCTTGTTGAGCGCCTTCATCTTCGATTCGAAGACCTGGTCCTTCAACGCGGCCACGGCGCCGTATTTCGCGAGGGCGCTCAGGCTGCTGGAGTTGATGAAGGGCGACATTTCGGCAACCATGTCCGCCGGGGCGATCGCGAAACCGATGCGCATGCCGGCGAGAGCGGCGATCTTCGAGAAGGTGCGGGCCACGATGACGCGGCGGCCTTCGAGGACGTACTTGATCGAGGGCTCGTAGTTCGCGTTATCGACGAAGTGGTGATAGGCCTCGTCCATCAGGACTGGAATTTCTTCCGGGATGGAGTTCAGCAGCTTGGCGACTTCCTTCTTGTCGACGATGTTGCCGGTCGGGTTGTTCGGGTTGCAGATGTAGACCAGACCCACGTCGCGCATGTGCAGCTTGGTCTGCTTGATCATGCCGTCGATGTCGGTGGTGTAGTCCTTCTTCAGCGGCACGCGGATCGCGGTCGCCTTGCTGTTGGTGGTGTACTGGTAGACCGAGTTGTACGTCGGGTCCGGGCCGACGACGAGCTTGTGGTTCTGGAGATAGACGTCATCCACGAGCTTCAGGATTTCGCCGGAGCCGGCGGAGATCAGAACGTTCTCGGGTTTCACGCCGTGGGCTTCCGCGATCGCCTGGCGGACGCGACCATCGGGGTAGCCGTAGCGGTTGGAGTACTTCCAGACGTCGTTCATCGCCTTCAACACGGTCTCCGAGGGGCCGTGCGGGTTTTCGTTGTTGGCCAGTTTGGCCTTGGCATCGTAGGCCGTCTGCATGGCGGCAATGCTCTGATTGCCGGCCGGGGCTTGCGCCGCGCCTGCAGGAGCGCCACCGCGCTGACCGCGGGCCTGGGCGCCGAGTTCGAGCGGGTTCAGGCTGGCGACGCCGAGGGCTGTCGCGAGTCCGCCCATGAAATTGCGGCGAGTAACGTTACTTTTCTGGGGCATTGTCCCTCCGATAGGTGTAAGAAACGGGTGACTGTGCGGACGTTCTGTTCATCTAATTCTGGTCACGCATTCTAATTTCAAATTGGATATAATGTCGAAAGTTTTTTGAAGGGATAAATCCATGAAACGCAACCAGATCAAGTTTGTTGCCGGCGCCGTCATCATCGTCGGAGCGCTCGCGTTTCTCGCCTATACCGGATTCCAGGACAATAAGGCCTATTACCAGACCGTTTCGGAGTTTCGGGCCTCGCAAAACGCCGCTTTTGGCCGCAAACTCCGAGTCGAAGGCGACGTCGTCGCCGGCTCCATCGTCCGCGAAGCGAAGCAGACCCAGTTCGTGATTTCGCAGGGGGGCCACACCCTTCCCGTCAAATACGTCGGCGCGGACCCTCTCCCCGATACGTTCCGCGATTATGCCCAAGCCGTCGTCGAGGGCGAGTACCACCAGGACGGCGTTTTCGTGGCCAAGAGCATGACCGCGAAGTGCGCGTCCAAGTATGAGAAAGAATCCGCCGCCGGAGTGGTTAGCACTGGTAAATGATTCGGGGAGCGGGATCCCGGATTGACCAATGGCTCAATTCCCAATTCTCATCCGAGGGAACCCGTTGAGCCATTGACGAATTCCCGGTCCCCGATCCCGGTCCCCATCCTCGCGATTTAGGAAGTACATACATGGCAGCACAAATCGGACAATTCGCTCTCGCGCTCGCCTTCGTGGTGACCGCCTACTCCATCGTCGCCTCGCTGATCGGCATCCGCCTGCGCAACGACAAGCTCATCGCCAGCGGACGCAACGCCGCCATCGCCACGTTCCTCTCGACCACGCTGGCGATCGGCGCCCTCGGCTACCTCTTCGTCCAGAGCGATTTCTCCGTCTCCTACATCGCGCAGCACTCCAACCGCGACCTCCCCATCTACTTCAAGATCGCCTCCATCTGGGGCGGCCAGGAAGGTTCGCTGCTCTTCTGGGGCTGGCTGCTCACCCTGTATTCCGCGCTCGTCGTGATCCAGAACCGGAACCGGCACTCCTCGATGATGCCCTACGTCACCGCGGTGCTCATGGGCACGTCCCTGTTCTTCACGACCATGCATCTGTTCGCCGTGAATCCCTTCACCCTTTCCGGCGTCGCGATGCCCGACGGCACTCAGAACCTCTTCACGCCCCGCGATGGCGCCGGCCTGAATCCCCTGCTGCAGGACTGGCTGATGGTGATCCACCCGCCGATGCTCTATCTCGGCTTCGTCGGATTCTCCGTCCCGTTCGCCTTCGCGATGGCCGCGCTGATCACCAAACAACTCGGCGACACCTGGATCCGCACCACCCGGCGCTGGACCATGATCGCGTGGTTCTTCCTCGGCACCGGCATCATGCTCGGCGGCAACTGGGCCTATCACGAGCTCGGCTGGGGCGGCTTCTGGGCCTGGGATCCGGTCGAGAACGCGTCGCTGATGCCGTGGCTGATCGGCACCGCTTTCCTGCACTCCGTCATGGTGCAGGAGAAGAAGGGCATGCTGAAGGTCTGGAACATCGTGCTCGTGATCATGTCCTACACCATGTCGCTGGTCGGCACCTGGCTCACCCGCAGCGGCATCGTCAACTCCGTGCACGCCTTTGCTTCGTCGCCGATCGGCAACTACTTCCTCGCCTTCATCCTCATCGGACTCTCCGGCGCGCTCTACCTGCTGATCGACCGGCTCCAGTACCTGAAGAGCGACAACGAGATGGAGTCGATGGTCTCGCGCGAGAGCTCGTTCCTGTTCAATAACCTGATCCTGCTGGCCTCCTGCTTCGCCGTGTTCTGGGGCACCATGTTCCCCGTCCTCTCCGAGTTCGTCCGCGGCGAAAAGATCACCGTCGGCCAGCCGTTCTTCAATCGCGTGAACGTGCCGATCGCGATCTTCCTGCTGTTCCTGACCGGCGTCGGGCCGCTGCTGGCGTGGCGGAAAGCGTCGACGAACAGCCTGAAGCGCAATTTTCTGGGCGCGGCCGTCATCGCTTTGGCGGTGGGCGGAGTATTACTGGTGTACCCGGGAATCCGGCCGTGGCCGATCGGGGGCGGAGAGTTCTACGCGTGGGTCTCGTTCGTGATGGCGACGTTCGTCGGGATCACGATCGTGCGCGAGTTCTACAAGGGCGCGCGCGCAAGAGCGTACGGCTCGGGAGAGAACTTCGTGGAAGCGCTGGTGAACCTGACGCTGCGCAACACGCGGCGCTACGGCGGCTACATTGCGCACTTCGCGTTCGTGCTGCTGTTCATCGGCTGGTCGGGACAGGCGTTCAAGACCGACATGCCGGGCATCGAGGCCGGGATCGGCGAGACGTTCCAGCTGCGCAACTACGTGATGCGGGTGGACGACCTGACAGTGGAGAAGACGCCGAACTACGACGCGCAGAAGGCGACGGTGAGCCTGTTCGACAACGGCAAGAAGGTCGCGACGATGTATCCGCAGCACCGGATCTACAAGCCGAGCCAGCAGCCGACGACGGAAGTGTCGATGCGCTCGACGATGAAGGAAGACCTGTACCTGGTGTTCCAGGGCGGCAACCTGGACGGCTCGAAGGCGATTTTCCAGGTGTACCTGAACCCGCTGACGTTCTGGGTGTGGGCCGGCGGCGTCCTGCTGGGCGTCGGCACGCTGATCGCCTTGCTGCCCAATAAGAAATCTCCGCCGCGCCGTCAGACCGAAGTGGCCGGCCCGGTTCGCGAGGAAGTGAAGACGACGGTCTGATTTCGGATTATTGAAATGAAGACGAAACTTAAACAAGCGTTCCTTGCGGTGATTCTGGTCACCACGATGGGCCTTGCGGCGGACGATGCCGCAAGGTTCAAGGAGCTCGAAGACAATTTCATCTGTGTCTGCGGCTGCAACATGGGCACGCTGAACATGTGCACGATGGTGAACTGCAGCCACGGCTCGCCGATGCGCGCCGAGCTGAAACGCCTGATCTCGGAGAACAAGAGCGACGCGGAGATCAACAACTACTTCTCCGAGAAGTACGGCAACATCGTGCGCTCCGCGCCGACCACGTCGGGATTCGACCTCACCGCCTGGATCGCTCCGTTCGCGGCGCTGATTGCTGGTATGCTGATCGTCGCATTCGTGGTCCGCAAGTGGCAATCGCAGGCTCCGGCAGCCGCAACGTCAGCTCCCGTCGACGAAACGCTGCGCAGCCGCGTTGAAGAAGAACTCAACAAGTACTCACCGGAAGACTAATGGTTTACCTGTTCTGCGGGATTTTCGGCGGCGCCATCATCGCGGCCATCGTCAGCCCGCTGTTCCGAAAAGAAACGACGCTCGAATCCGCGATCATCGAGGAGACGGAGTGGGATCTCCTTCTGCGCAAGAAGGAAGTCATCCTCGGCAACATCCAGGATCTCGACTTCGAATACAAGTGCGGCAAGCTCTCCGACGACGACTACAAGCACGTCCGCGCCGAAATGGGCGCTGAAGCGGCAGCCGTTCTCCAGAAGATCGACACGCTCGAGTCCTCTCAGGACCTCGACGCCCTGATCCGGCGCGAAGTCGGCGCCCGCCGCGCCCACACGTGCCCGACCTGCAGCGCCGCAAATCCGCCGGCGAACAAGTTCTGCTCGGAGTGCGGGGGCAAGTTGAAGGGTTGATGACACTCCTGCTTCTCCTCTTCTTTCAGGAAGGCCCCCGTTCCATCGATCTCCCGAACCCGATGAACCTCCACACCTGGTTCATCATCGGCGCGGTGGGCGCGTTCCTCGCCTGGTCGCTGAGCTACGCCATCCAGCTCCACCGCGAAGCGCTGGAGAGACAGAAGGGCCGCGAAGGCGTCACCGAGAAGAAGGAAGAACTGCTCAACCAGATCGCCGAGCTCGAGAACCAGAAGGACGCGGCGAAGATTTCCGAACAGCGCTACAAGCACGAGATGCGCGAGCTGCGGTTCCGGCTCGGCAGGCTACTCGACAAATCCCGTTGAACGCCGCGCTCCAATCCGACGACATCCGCAAGACATTCGGCAGTTTCACGGCACTCGCCGGCATCACGATGACCGTGCAGCCCGGAGAATTCGTCGCGCTGTTCGGACGCAACGGCGCCGGCAAAACGACGTTCCTGAAGATCGCCGCAACACTGATGCGTTCGACGCACGGCAAGCTGTCGATCGACGGCGTCCGCACCGACGAGCATCCGGAACAGGTCCGCCAGCGCATCGGCTTCCTCTCGCACAACACGTATCTCTACCGCGATCTCTCTCCGATCGAGAACCTGCGCTTCTTCGCAAAACTCTACGGCGTCGCCGACGCCGCCACCCGCATCGCTCCCCTGCTGGATCGCGTCGGGCTGAAACGGCGCGCCAACGATCCGGTCCGCACCTTTTCGCGCGGCCTGCAACAGCGCCTCGGGATCGCGCGCGTCATGCTGCACGACCCGTCGCTGATCCTGCTCGACGAGCCGTATACCGGGCTCGACGCGAATGCGGTGCAGATGCTCAACGAAATCCTCGATGAGGCGGTATCAGCAGGCAGGACCGTCATCCTGACGACCCACGATCTCGACCAGGGCCTGCGCGGCGCCACGAAAGCGGCGCTCATCGATCGCGGCAAACTGGTGCTGATGACGAAGGCGGACGACCCGGCAATGCGCAGCGCCTACGCCGAGTACATCCGGGAGGCGCGGTGAAATCGCTCAGCGCCATCATCTACAAGGACATCGTGGTCGAGATGCGGAACAAGGAGTCCATCAGCTCGATGCTGATGTTCGGGCTCCTGACGATCGTCATTTTCAACTTTGCGATCCAGGCCAGCCTGGCGGACAAGGAAGTCCTCGCTCCCGGCATCCTGTGGGTGGCGTTCACGTTTGCCGGCATCATCGGGCTCAACCGCTCGTTGAGCATCGAGATCGACAACGATTGTCTCCAGGGACTGCTGCTTGCGCCGCTGACTCGAGGGGATTTGTACCTGGCTAAAGTCGCGAGCAACTATCTGTTCATGCTGATCGCGGAACTCGTGGTGCTGCCGGCGTTCGTACTGTTTTACAACCTTCGCTTCGACGCGAAGATTCTCCAGATCGTCGGCGTTACCGCGGTCGCCACGCTGGGTTTCGTGGCGGTGGGGACGATCCTGTCGATGATTTCCGCGAACACGCGGATGAAGGAAGTCATGCTGGCGATCATGCAGATTCCGGTCACGGTGCCGGTCGTGATCGCTTCGGTCGAGGCCACGGGAATGATCCTGCGCGCGGAGACCGGCGGAATAACCTTTCCGTTGGCGGTGCTGGGGACGTTTAGTATCGTCTACCTGACCGCATCGTACCTGGTGATCGAATACGTCGTGGAGGAATAGGTGGTCACAAGAGTTCTTGGCGTTCTGTCTCTGGTCCTCATGCTGGTCGCGCTCTACCTGATTTTTCTCTATGCGCCGACCGAGGCCACCATGGGAGTGACACAGAAGATTTTCTACTTCCATCTGCCGCAGGCCATCTCCTCATACATCTCGGCGCTGCTGCTCGGTTTCGCCTGCATCATGTATCTCTGGAAGGCCGACCTGAAGTGGGATCGCTTCGGTTCCGCGGTCGCGGAACTGGGGCTGATGTTCACCGTCACCACCATCGTCAGCGGGATGATCTGGGCCAAACCGGCGTGGGGCACCTACTGGGTCTGGGATGCGCGGCTGACCCTGCAGTTCGTGCTCGCCCTGCTCTTCGTGGCGTACTTCATGCTCCGCGCCTACCTCCCGAACCGTGAAAAACGCGCGACACTCTCCTGCGTATTCGGAGTGCTGGCGATGATCGACGTGCCCTTCAACTACGGCGCCATCTACTGGTGGCGAACCCAGCATCCGCAGCCGGTGGTGAGCCCCGGCGGCGGCGGCATCGACCCGCAGATGCAGGTCGCACTGCTGGCCTCATTTGCGGCGTGGGGAGTGCTGTACGCGTATCTGCTGCGTCAGCGCACCGCCGTCGCGCGATCTGAAGAACAGGTCGACTACCTCGAACATGTGGTGCAATCGATATGAAAGACGTCGTCATCGCCTTCAGCGTCATCTTCCTGGCGATCTTTGTGTTCTCGTGGCGGATGTTTTCGAAGCAGGGACGGCTTGAGAAGAAGATTGATGACCTGCGTGAGGAACTGCGGGACGGAAGGAAATAAGACCGGGAATTGAAAACTGAAAATTGAAAACCGAAAACTGAAAATCAGGAGACGCGTGCTTCCAGATTTTCAGTTTTCAATTTTCAGTCTTCAATTCTCATTTCCCCGTCCCCTATTTCCTCCCGGGCTTAACGGGCTCAGGAGCCAGCGGCGCGGGTGATCCCTTATCGAAAGCGATCAGGGCGATCAGGATGACCACGACCAGCGCGTCACCAATGATTACGGCAAGAGTGAAGTTATCCATAGCCCGCAAATTATACGATGTGCCGCGAGGACCGCGGGCTACAAATTCTTGCCGACCTGCGGAAAGGCATCGATCAGTTCACGGGCTTTGCCCGCGTCTTCGGGATTGACCCAGACTCTCACTTCATCCAGGTCGCCGGTCGCGGGCAGCGCGATCGCCGCGTTCTCCCCTTGGAGGGTGGATTCGATTCCGTTGTTGCGGAGCATTTCGGCGATCATTTCCGCCTCGGTCGGGCCGCAAACCTTCACCAGTTCAAGGCCTTCGTCCTGTCGAGCCGCATTGTCCTTACGCATGGATCCTCCCTTCTAATTACGTGCAAACCGGGTTCCCAAACAGCTTATAATCTCGCGCTTATGCACAAAATCGCGAAATCGCTCGTGATTCTCCTGCTGATCCCCGCAACCATCGGCGCCTGGGGCGAAAAGGGCCACCTGATGATCAACCGGATGGCGATTGATGCAGCCGCCTCCAAACTCCCCGAGTTCATGGCCGCCGGCCGCAGCCAGCTGATCTACGACGGCTACGAACCCGACCGCTGGCGCGAAGAAGCCGCGACGCCTCTTGCCACGGCGCAGGCGGCGGATCATTTTCTGGATTCCGAGTACGTCGGCACCATCGTCGGGATCAACGCGCCGGACCGCTTTGCCTTCATGGAGCAGCTCGCCCAGAAAAAGCTCGAGCTCGTGAAGGTGGGCTACCTGCCCTACGCGATCATGGAAACCTACGGCAGGATGCGCAACGCGTTCCGCATGTGGCGCAATGCCAAGACTCCCGAGGATCGCGAAGCCGCGCGCGTCAACGCCCTGGTGTATGCCGGAACGCTCGGTCACTACGTCGGCGACGGGTCGAACCCGATGCATCTCAGCTATCACTACAACGGCTGGGACGTGAACCTGGCGCCGAACCCGAAGGGCTACACGACCACGCGCGGTGTGCACAACAAGTTCGAGGGTCTCTACGTCAACTCCGCCATCAACATCGCCGCAGCACAGCGCGGCGTGAAACCCCCGGTGCGGCTGGCGAACGTGTTTGCAGAAGTGAAGACGTATCTCGACGCCACGTTCAAGGATCTCGAACCGCTGTACCAGCTCGAAAAGGAAGGCGAGTTCAACCCCAACAAGCCGCAGCCGAAAGGCACGGAGTTCGTCGAGAAACACCTGGCGCGCGGCGCCACGATGCTGGGGAACCTGTGGTACACCGCCTGGATGGAGAGCGGTGAGCCTGCCGCGCCGCCGCGACCATAATGACGCCTTTCGACGTCATCCGGAAAAAGAGGGACGGCGGCAATCTCAGCAGCGAGGAAATCACCTTCTTTCTCCGAGGTTTCCAGAATCACCAGGTCACCGACTATCACATGTCGGCCTTTCTGATGGCCGTCTTCCTGAACGGCATGGACGCCGACGAAACCTTCGTCCTCATGCGCGAGACCCGCGATTCCGGCAAGGTTCTCGACCTCTCGTCGATCCGCGGCAAAAAAGTGGACAAGCACAGCACCGGAGGCGTCGGCGACAAGACGTCCCTGATGATCGTGCCGATCGTCAGCGCGTGCGGCGTCACGGTTCCGATGATCACCGGGCGGGCTCTTGGCCACACCGGCGGGACCCTCGACAAGCTCCAGTCCATTCCGGGATTCAATCCGCAGCCGTCGCCGGAAAAGATCGTCTCGCTGCTGAAACATGTTGGCGGCGTCATCATGGGCCAGACGGACGACCTGGCTCCCGTCGACCGGCGCATGTACGCGCTGCGCGACGTGACCGCGACGGTGGAATCCGTTCCGCTGATCACGGCAAGCATCCTGAGCAAGAAACTCGCGGAAGACCTCGACGGCCTGGTGATGGACGTCAAGACCGGTTCCGGCGCATTCATGCCGACGCTCCAGCTGTCCACCGCGCTGGCGCAGTCGATCATCAATGTATGCCGGAAGATGAAGACGAAAGTAACGGTTGTCGTCAGCGACATGGAACAGCCGCTCGGCCGCGCCATCGGCAACGCGCTGGAGGTGCAGGAAGCGATCGACTTCCTGAATGGGAGCGCGGCGGAGGATCTCGCGGAGCTGACCTACACGCTGTGCGCGCACATGGTGCACCTCGGGGGAAAAGCGAAGACGGTCGAGCAGGCGCTCCGGATGGTACGCGAAGTTGTGCGCAGCGGGGCCGCGGCAAAGCGGTTTCGTGAGATCATCCGATTGCAGGGTGGCTACGACCGGGTAATGGATGACCCCCGAATCCTTTCGAAGTCTACTCACATCCGGTCGTTTCGGGCCACCAGCGCGGGGTATGTCACGCGCTGCGACGCGAAACTGCTGGGGCTTGCGTCGAACGCGCTGGGAGCCGGCCGGCACCGCGTCGACGACATGATCGATCCGGCGGTTGGAATTGTTCTCGAAAAGAAGGTGGGCGACAAGGTGGCTAACGGAGAGCAGCTTTGCCAGATCCACTGGAACGACGAAATCCGGCTGCGTGACGCGCTACCGATGATCAAGCGGGCGTATGAAATAAAACCGCGACCCGCGAAAACTCGCCCTCTGATTCACGCAGTCCTGTCCGCATAGGAGAGTTGAATGAAATACGATGCCGTTGAGCAGGCGCGGACCTACCTGCTCGACAAAATCGGCTCGACCCCGAACGTCGCCATCATCATGGGAAGCGGCCTCTCGGCAGTCGACGAGATTCTGAGCGGAGCGACAAGGACGCACTACGTCTCGATCCCGCACTTCCCCGTCCCGAAAGTCGCCGGCCACCGCGGCCAGGTGATCCACGGCAAGGTCGGCAACATGACCGTCGTCGTGTTCGAAGGACGCGTCCACTACTACGAAGGCAACTCCATGGAGGAGGTCACGTTCTGCACCCGCGTGATCGGCCGCCTCGGCACGTCTTCCCTGATCCTCACCAACGCCTCCGGCGCCATCAACCCGCAGTTCGCGCGCGGCCAGCTGATGCTGATCACCGACCACGTCAACATGCTGGGCGCCAACCCGTTGCGCGGCGCGAACGAGGATCGCTGGGGCCCGCGCTTTGTCGACCAGACCGAGGTCTACGACATGGAGCTGCGCCGGAAACTCAAGAGCGCCGCGGACTATTGCGGGATCCACATCAAGGAAGGCGTCTACGCCGCAATGGCCGGCCCGAGCTACGAAACACCGGCGGAAATCCGCTTCCTGCGCGCGATCGGCGCGGACTGCGTCGGCATGTCGACGGTGCCCGAAGCGATCGTGGCGCGGCACATGGGAATGCGAGTTGCAGGAATATCGATGCTGGCCAACGTCGCCGCCGGCGTCAGCGGAAAGCCGATCAACCACGAAGAGGTTCTGGAGACCGCTCTCCAGATGAACGCCGACATCGGCATGCTCCTCCAGCGCTTTTTTGAAACCTATGAACAGTGACCCGCTGATCGCCCGCGCCACCGCCGCCCGCGAGCGCGCGATCGCCCCGTACTCCGGATTCAAGGTCGGCGCTTCCCTGCGCACCAGGGCAGGCAAGGTCTACGACGGCTGCAACATCGAAAACGCGTCCTACGGCCTCACGGTCTGCGCCGAGCGCGTCGCGCTGCTTAAGGCGCTCAGCGAGGGCGAACGCGAATTCGAGGCGATGGCCGTCGTCACCGACGCGGACACCCTCACGCCGTCGTGCGGATCCTGCCGCCAGCTGATGTGGGAATACTGCGGCGACATCACAGTTCTGCTCCACTCCTTGAAAGGACTGGAGCAGACTCACCAGCTGTCGGAGCTCTACCCGGAACCCTTCGACGCCAGCAACCTCTGATAATTGGAAAACTGAAAACCAAAAATCCGAAATCCGAAATTGCGCGCCGGCAATCTCGGATCTTGGATTTCGGCTTTCAGATTTCAGATTCAGATTTTGTCGGGCTGGATCACCCCGATGTAGGGCAGGTTGCGGAACTGCTGCTTGTAATCGAGCCCGTACCCGACGACGAACTTGTCCGGTATCTCAAACCCGACGTACTTCAGATCGATTTCGATAATCCGGCGGGCCTTGCGGTCGAGCAGCGTGCACACTTCGAGCGAGGCGGGAGTGCGGCTCTGCAGCGAGCGGAGCAGGTACTTCAAAGTGAACCCGGTATCGACAATGTCTTCAACCAGCAGGACGTCCTTGCCGGCGATGTTCTCCTCGAGGTCCTTGGTGATCCGGACAACGCCTTCGCTTCCCTCTCCGTAACTCGAGATCGACAGGAAATCCATCGCCAGCGGCAGCCGGATGTGGCGCGCCAGATCGGTCGTGAAGAAGATGGACCCGCGCAGCACGGAAACCAGCACCAGGGAGCGGCCCGCGTAGTCCGAGCTGATCTGGCGTCCGAGATCGGCAACGCGCTGTTGGATTTGCGTGTCGGAAAAAAGGTTCTGAATTTTGTCCAGCATCGTTCCTCGATGAGTGCTAGTCTTGAATCAGGGGTTCCAAGAGATCAGGAATTCGATTGAATCCATCGAAAGATCAAACTGACGATCGAAAGAAAGTCGGACAAGTCTTTTGAAAGATGAACTGTCGCAAGGCAGGAACAATCGCAAAACCTGCGGTCACTTGGGGCCTCTTTCCATTCACGAGATCTTCCGGCCGTTTTCTTCCTCCGGCGCGCTCAGGCCATACTTCCAGATCAGGTTCCGGTAGTCCCGCTCGTAAAGGATCTTGATGTTGACCTCCGGATAGAGCTCCCGGAGCATCCGGACCTTTCGATTCTTCTTCGTCACCAGACTCTGCTTCATCGTCGTCAATTCGATGTAGAGGTCGAGGTCGGGCAGGTAGAAATCCGGCGTGAACGCGGCGATGACGTTCTTCTGATCGTCCCATTCGATCGGAAAGGTCCGGGGTTCGTACTGCCAGCGGATCCGATAGAAGTCCATCACCCGCGCGAACTCCTTCTCGCTGGAGTGGGCGAACTCGGGCAGCTTGCCGTTCTCGAACTCGAGATGCGCCAGTTCGGCAACGTCGAGTTTGGCGGTGAGGATCTCTTCCCGCAGCTGCAGCGGCAACTCGACGTCCCGCGCCTCGATCCCCTTGGTCTTGGCAGCCTCCATGATGATCTTCACCGCGACCTCGTTCGAAAAACGGTCGAGGTTCAACACCAGGTCGTAGTGCACGGGATCGCGCCAGTCGGCGTTGTAGAGGTGGCTGGTGAAGCTGCGGCGGGACTCGTCGCGGCTGTGAATCAGACGCTCGGCGCCTTCGCGGTCGACGCCGGCGAAACGCATCACCCTCGCGATGCGGTAAGGCATGGGTGCGACGATCTGGACGTGCACCGACGCGAGCACGCGCGCGAACAGGAACTGGGCGCCGCTGCCGAGCACCACGACGTTGTGCAGGCGCGCGACTTCGGCGAGGGCGGAGCGCACCATCTCGTCGTACATGCGGGGGTTCTGCTTGATGCGGGTGAGCTCTTCGAGGCGCACCGGAAACTGCTCGGCGATGACGGCGTCCATGGCGTTCCGGTCGATGAACTGGAACCCCATCGCTTCGGCCGTGGCAGTGGCGATCTCGCGTCCTCCGCTGCCGCTCAGGCGCGAAATGGTGATGATTGCCATGTGCTATAGTCAGTCATTTATATGTACTTCCTCGGCGTCGACATTGGAGGCACCACAATCAAAGCCGGGCTCGTCGACAACGGCGGCCAACTCCTGGAGCACTCCCGCATCCCGACCGAGACGGTGGATCAGACGCGTTTCCTGTCGAACCTGATCGCGCTGATCCGCGGGTACCAGGCCAAAACGACCCTCCGCGCGGTCGGAATTGGTATCCCGGGGTTCCTCAATGCCCGCTCCGGGCGCGTGCTGATTTCGCCGAACATTCCCTGTCTGACCGACGTCAGTTTAGGAAAACTCGTGGCAGATGAGGTCCATATCCCGGTCGTCAGCGAAAACGACGCCAATGCCGCCGCATACGCGGAGTTCAGCTGCGGACTCGGGAAAGGTCTCCAGCACATGGCGTTCCTCACGCTCGGGACGGGGCTGGGATCCGGAGTTATCCTGGATGGAAAGGTCTTTCGCGGGATTTCCGGCTACGCGGTCGAGTACGGCCACGTCGTGGTCGATCCCGGCGGGCGGCTTTGTGGATGCGGCAGCACCGGCTGCCTCGAAACGCTGGTGTCCGCCGGAGGTATCGTGGGGACCGCTCTCGAGCTGATGGCGGAAGACCCGCAGAGCCGGCTGCACGCGGTACAGGTGCCGCTGACCTCTGAAAGAATCTTCGAAGCCGCCGTTGCCGGAGACACGATCGCCCTCCGCACGTTCGAACGGACCGGCTACTGGCTCGGCCTCGCCTGCGCCAACCTGATCAACATGCTGAACCTGGAGCTGATCTCGATCGGCGGGGGCGTCATCGCCGCGGGCGAGATGCTCATGAGACCGCTGCTCGAGACGGCCAAACGACACGCGATCGCGGCGTCCTTCGGCGACTGCCGGATAGTACAATCAAACCTGTGGCCCGACGCCGGAGTGATCGGCGCCGCCATGCTCGCGCGGGACCTTAGAACAATCGATGCCTGAACTGTCGCACATTCGGAACTTCTCCATCATCGCCCACATCGACCACGGCAAGTCGACTCTCGCCGACCGCCTGCTCGAAATGACCGGCGCCCTCACCAAACGTGAAATGTCCGCCCAGGTGCTGGACGCCATGGACCTCGAACGCGAGCGCGGCATCACCATCAAGGCGAAGGCGGTCCGCCTCGACTACCACGCGAGGGACGGCAAGGACTACATCCTGAACCTGATCGACACGCCGGGCCACGTCGACTTCACCTACGAAGTCTCGCGCAGCCTCGCCGCCTGCGAAGGCGCGCTCCTCGTGGTCGACGCGTCGCAGGGCGTCGAAGCGCAGACGCTGGCCAATACCTATCTCGCGCTCGACCACGGCCTCGACATCCTGCCGATCATCAACAAAATCGATCTGCCCGGAGCCGAAGTCGACCGCGCGAAGGAACAGATGAAGTCCGTCATCGGCATGGACGGCGACGACTCGATCCTCATCAGCGCCAAGTACGGCAAGGGCGTCGACGAGGTGCTCGAAGGGATCGTCACCCGCATCCCGCCACCGAAAGGCGATCCGGAAGCGCCGCTGAAAGCGCTGCTGTTCGACTCCTGGTTCGACCCATACCGCGGCGTCCTCATCCTCGTGCGCCTGATCGACGGGCGGATCCAGAAAGGCATGAAGATCCGCCTGATGGCGCGCGGCCAGGTCTACGGCGTCGACCAGGTGGGCGTCCTCAGCCCGAAGATGCGCGAGGTCGACGTGCTGAACGCCGGCGAAGTGGGCTACGTCATCGCCAACATCAAGGTCATTTCCGACACGAAGATCGGCGACACGATCACCGAACACGACCGCCCGACGGCGGAGTCGTTTCCCGGATTCGAAGACGTCAAGCCGATGGTCTTCGCCGGCCTCTACACCATCGAACCCAACCAGTACGAAGGACTGCGCGACGCGCTCGAAAAACTGCGGCTCAACGACTCCTCGTTCTTCTACGAGCCGGAATCCTCCGTCGCGCTCGGTTTCGGTTTCCGCTGCGGCTTTCTCGGGCTGCTGCACATGGAGATCATCCAGGAACGCCTCGAACGCGAGTTCGAACTCGAGCTCATCACCACGGCGCCCAGCGTGCGATACCGGATCCTGAAGACGGACGGCGAACTCATCGAGATCGACAGCCCGACGAAGTTCCCGGACGTGCAGTCCATTGCCGAAATCGAGGAGCCGATCATCACCGCGATGATCATGACCTCCGACGAATTCGTCGGGCCGATCCTGAAACTGCTCGAAGACAAGCGCGGCATTCAAAAGGGATTCGAATATGTCGCCCAGGGGCGCGTGAAATTCACCTACGAGATGCCGCTCAACGAAATCGTGCTCGATTTCTACGACAAGCTGAAGTCCGTCTCGCGCGGCTACGCCTCGTTCGACTATCACCTCTCCGGGTACCGCACCGCGGACCTCGTGAAACTCGACATCCTTGTCGGCGGCGAGCCCGTCGACGCCCTCTCCTGGATCGTCCACCGCGACTTCGCCTACGAGCGCGGCAAGTCGCTCACTTCGAAAATGCGCAAGCTGATTCCCCGCCAGATGTTCGAGGTCGCCATCCAGGCCTCCATCGGCAACCGCGTGATCGCGCGCGAGACCATTTCCGCGATCCGCAAGAACGTCATCGCGAAGTGCTACGGCGGAGACATCTCGCGCAAGCGCAAGCTCCTCGAGAAACAGAAGGAAGGCAAGAAACGCATGAAGCGGGTCGGCAAAGTCGACATTCCGCAGGAAGCGTTCCTCGCCGTACTCAAGGTCGGCGAAGACTAGCCCGCAAAACCCCTCCGCAAAAAACTTGTTGCCTCTTACTGCGCCTTCGTACTAATTTATTAGTACTAACTCATGAGCTCAACACTTCTACTTCTCTTCCTTGCTGTCATCGATGGCCGCGGAATCACGGTAACCTCCGAAGGGACGATCACCTCCCGTCCCGCCGTCTACTATCCGCAAACCGCATGGAGCCAGCGCCTCGAAGGCCTGGTCTCTGCCGTGTTGACACTCGATGCCGACGGCAACGTGGCGGACGCGAACATCGTTTCGGGTCCGCTTGCCCTGCGCCGAACGGTGCTCGAATCCGTTCTCTCATGGAAGTACGAACCCTCTGGAACTTCGGGCCGGCAGGTCCTGGTTCGTGTCGCGTTCCGCACTGTCGAGGGCCTGCCGGATCCCGCCGTCGAGGTTTCCGTGCGGCCGCGGGTGCTGAAGAGAGTCGATCCGATCTATCCCGACGAAGCGCGCCGCGTCCGCTATCAGGGAACGGTGGTGCTCGAAGCCACCGTTCAGGCGGACGGTTCGGTGCGCGTCGAACGCATCGTGCGATCCCTCGACGGTCCGGCAACTCCAGGCATGGACAGGGCGGCGATCGAGGCCCTCGAACAGTGGCGCTTCGCACCCGCCCTCAAAAACGGAATTCCCGTCCCGGTCGTGCTCACTATCGAAGTCCAATTCAATCTAAGGTGAACCAATATGAAGAACCTGTTCTCCACCCCCCTTTCGGAAGCGAAACCATGGTTTCTGTCTCTGATCGATCAGGTTCGCGAGTCTCGAACGCCCGTTGTTCCTGTTGAAATCACCGCGGCTCCGGTTGAAGTTGCCGAGCTGTGGTCGCCGCACAAGGCCGCCGTTCCGCGCAGCCTGTCCGTGCTCTTCCACGCCGCGCTCGTTACCGTGGCGCTGGTACCGTGGGTGAGTCCACCACAGCAGCTGCCAAAGGGACTGACGAGCATCTCGTTGTACACGCCGATGAACGTGATCCTCCCCATGACCACGAAGTCCGGCGGCGGTGGCGGCGGCGGTAAACAGGAAAAGACTCGCGCATCCCACGGCCAGCTGCCGCGCGCGGCCGACCGTCAGTTTGTGCCGCCGAGCCCGGAGACGCCGAAGAACCTCGATCCCACGCTGATCGTCGAATCGACGATCGTCGCGCCGCAGCTCGCGGCGGTTCCCCGTTTGGAGCTGGTCCCCATTGGCGACCCGTCTGGCATTCCGGGACCGCCGTCTTCGGGCACCGGAAAGGGCGGGGGCATCGGCAACGACGGAAATGGCCGCGGTGTCGGAGAAGGAGATGGACCGGGGTTCAGAGAGGGAGAAGGCGGAGGAACCGGCGGCGGCCGATTCTCGATCGGCGGTGGTGTGACCACGCCCGTCCTGATCAGCGACGTCAAGCCCGAGTATTCCGAGGAAGCGCGCAAAGCCCGCTATCAGGGCACCGTCATCCTGGACACCACCGTCATGCCCGACGGCAGCGTGCGCGTGAATCGCATCACGCGCGCGATCGGCTATGGCCTGGACGAAAAGGCGATCGCCGCCGTCCTGAAATGGAAGTTCCGGCCCGGCCGCAAAAACAATCAGCCGGTGCCGGTGGCGCTGTTCGTCGAAGTGAACTTCAATCTTCGCTAGGGCACATCTGTGAAAAACAAGAAGACGGTACTCACGGATCAGGAACTCGAAATCATGAAGGTCGTGTGGCAGATCGGCCAGGCGACGGTGCGCGACGTCTACGAAGAGCTGCTGAAGTCGCGGAAGATCGCCTACACCACCGTCATGACAATGATGGGCATCCTCGAACAGAAGGGCCGGCTCACCAAGGAACTGCGCGACCGCGCCTACGTGTACAGTCCGGCGGAGCCGCAGGGCCAGGTCGTCGGCAGCATGGTGCACGACTTTGTGAACCGCGTGTTCGACGGTTCCGCAAAACCGCTGCTCGTCCACCTGCTCGAGAACAAGACGATCAACGCCAAAGAGATCGACGAAATCACGAAGCTGTTGAAGAAGGGGCGGAAGAAATGATCCCGGCGCTCTCGCTCGACAACTTCATCTCATGGTTCATCCAGGTCGCCGTGATCAGCCTGGCCGGCGCCGCGCTGCCAAAGCTGCTGCGCGTCCGCCATCCGCGCTCGTACCTCGCCTGGTGCTACATCATTCTCGCGTTGTGCCTGGTGGTCCCGTGGCTCCAGCCCTGGCAGACGTCCGTCGCACCCGCCGCCATAAGCGCGATTGCCGGACCGTCGCAACCGCAGTTGTCCGCAGCGGAGTCGCTCTCATGGCTGCAGGTGGCACTCCTTGTCCTCGCCGGCGGAATCCTGACGAAGCTTGGTTTCTTTCTGGCGGGCATGCTGCGTCTCCGCCACTACCGGAGGTCGGCAGTCCCACTGAATTTCCCGAAAGAGTCCGTGTTGTCGATCTGCAAGCTCCTGAACCGGAGAGTCGAGATCGGCGTATCCGCCCACGAGATCGGTCCGGTCACGCTCGGATGGCTCCGTCCAATCGTTCTGTTGCCGGACTCCTTCATGTCGCTCGAAGAAGACGAACAGCAGGCGATTCTCTGCCACGAACTGCTGCACGTCACCCGCAACGACTGGCTGGCGAACATTGCGGAAGAACTCATCGGCGCCGTGCTGTGGTTCCACCCGGGAATATGGTGGCTGCTCAGCCAGACGAAACTCGCTCGCGAACAAGTCGTCGATGCGGAAGTCATCCGCCTGACCGCGGCGCGGGAACCGTACATCGAAGCCTTACTAGCAATGGCCGGCGCGCATCCTGACCGCTGCCTGTCGCCCGCCCCCTCATTCCTGAGGCAGCGACAGCTTGCGGAGCGAATGCGGCTGCTGCTTCTGGACAAGCCGGCCTCCGGGCTTCGCGTCACTCTTTCGTATTCAGCGACTCTCGCGGCACTCACGCTCCTGAGCGCTTCAACCGTCGCGGTCTTCCCCCTGCTTGGCGAGGCTGTCCCCTTTACGTCGGCAGCTGTGCCCGGAGTGGAACAGCCCCTGCCCAGCGTTATCTACAGTCAGGCGGACGGCGTCGTGATGCCCCGGGTTCTCGCTCACGTCGCCCCTCATTACTCCGACGCCGCACGTCAGGCGGGCCTCCAGGGCACGGTCCTGCTGGAAGGGGTTGTCCTCACCAATGGCGTCATGACCGGCTTGAAAGTGGCCCGCCCACTGGACTCGGAACTGGACCACAATGCGATCTACGCGTTGAAGCAGTGGCGCTTCGAGCCCGGCCGTTTGAACGGGGTTCCGGTTCCGGTCCGGCTCCTGGTGGAGACCCACTTCAGCCTGAAGTAGGCGCCGGCTTTAGCCGGGGCGGCCGGCGCAGCCGGCGCAGCGGGCGCGGCCGGCGCGGCGGGCTTGCCCGCTTGCCCGCCCCGGCTAAAGCCGGCGCCTACATTTGGACGCCTCTGGGCTATACTGGAGCGCATGAAGTCTCAGCTCCAGAAGTATCTGGGCTCGCTGGTTTTCGTCTTTCTGCTCTGCCTCTCCGTTGCACTCGGCGCCACTGCCGGCGTGCTTTTCGTCTACAACAGCGATCTCCCGCAGGTCGAGCAGCTCGAAGACTACCGCCCGAGCCTGATCACCGAGGTTTACGCCGACGACGGCCAGGTGATCGGATCCTTTGCGCTCGAGCGCCGCATCCAGCTCGACTGGGACCAGATCCCCCAGGTATTGAAGGACGCGATCGTCTCCGTCGAAGACCAGAACTTCTACGAGCACTGGGGCATCGATCTCTACGGCATCGCGCGCGCCGGCGTGAAAAACGTGATGGCCGGACGCGTGGTGGAAGGCGGCAGCACCCTCACGCAGCAGCTGAGCAAGAACCTGTTCCTGACTCCGGAACGCAGCCTGCGCCGCAAGATCCAGGAAGCGATGCTCGCAATCCAGATCGAGCGCAACTACACGAAGCAGCAGATCCTCACAATGTACTCGAACCTCCACTTCATGGGCCACGGCCAGTACGGGTTTGCCGCAGCCACAGAGTTCTATTTCGGGAAAGACGTGAAGGACCTCACCATCGAGGAGGCCGCCACACTTGCGGCGCTTCCCCGCTCGCCGATCCTGTACTCGCCGATCAACCACGCGGAACGCGCCACGATGCGCCGGAACTACGTGATCGACCGCATGGTCGCGGAAAAGAAAATCACCGTCGACCAGGGCGAAGAAGCGAAGAAGAAACCCCTCGTGCTCGCGCCGAAGCAGCGGCCGAATGAACTGGCGCCGTACTTCGTCGAAGAACTGCGCCGCTATCTCGAACGCACCTACGGGACGTCCGCCGTGCATGAAGGCGGCCTGAAGGTCTACTCCACCCTCAACGTCGCGGCACAAACCGCCGCCAACGCCGCGGTGCGGGACGGCCTTCGCGTCTATGACAAGCGTCACGGCTGGCGCGGGGCGGAGCGGAATCTGCTGACGACCGGGACGAATCTCGACAAGGTGGATCTGCCGGAATGGAAACTGCCGATCCGCACCAACGACATCGTGCCCGGAATCATCCTCGACACGAACGGCAGCGGAGCGCGCATCCGCATCGGCGAATATGAAGCGACGCTCCGGCCCCAGGATTTCGCCTGGACCCAGGCCAAAGCCGCCGCCGACATTCTTAAACGCGGCGACGTGGCGCTCTTCATGGTCCGCTCGATGACTTCCGCGGATCGGAAGATGGAAGTCTCGCTCGAACAGAAACCCAAGGCGCAGAGCGCTCTCGTGGCCATCAACCCGCGAACCGGCGAGATCAAGGCGATGGTCGGCGGCTACGACTTCGACGAGAGCAAGTTCAACCGCGCGACGCAGGCGATGCGGCAGACGGGCTCGGTGTTCAAGCCGTTTGTCTACACCGCTGCCGTCGACATGGGCCTGATGCAGCCGGAAGACACCATCGTCGACAGTCCGATCAGCTTCGGGGCGTGGTCGCCGGGCAACTACGACGGCAAGTTCAAAGGAACCATTCCGGTCCGCCAGGCCTTCGCGGAATCCCGCAACATTCCGGCGGTAAAGACCCTCGCGAAGGTCGGCGTCTCGAACCTGGTTCCCTATCTCCGGCGTTTCGGCATCACCTCCAAGATCGAGCCTGTCCTGCCGATCGCACTGGGCGCCGCGGACATTACGCTGATCGAAATGGTTTCCGCCTATTCCGCGTTTCCCAACGACGGCGTGCGCGTGGTCCCGCAATACATCACGCGAGTCACGGACTACGACGGCAACGTCCTCGAAGAGAATTTGCCGGAGTTGCGCGACGTCGTCTCCGCGACAACGGCACGAACGATGGTCGACCTGATGCAGGAACCGATCCGCCAGCCCGGCGGAACCGCCGCGAGGGCGCGCGAGTTGAAGCGTCCAGTGGCCGGAAAGACCGGCACCACAAACGATTTCACGGACGCCTGGTTCCTCGGCTACACGCCGACCCTGACGGCCGGCGTGTGGATCGGGTTCGACGAAAAGGTCACCCTTGGCGACAAGGAAACCGGAGGCCGCGCCGCGCTGCCGATCTGGATCGAACTGATGGACGCCGTGTATAAGGACAAGCCCGTGGAGCAATTCGAAACGCTTCCGGTCACCACTTCGCTGCAGCAGCCCGGAAACAACGCCATGGCCGCTACGGCGCCGAGGCCGCAACAGTGAGCATCCGCATCGCGATTCTCGCCTTTCTCCTCTCGCAGACGCTCGCCGACAAGGCGCGCCTGGAGCGCCAGAAGAAAGGCCCGCCGGCGAAGGTCGTCGTGACTGAAGGAAAGACCGTCACCACCAGCGCCGGCACGTCGAAAACGGCTGACGCCCCGGTCCCGGCGCCGGCAGCCGCATCGGCCAAGGGCCCCGTCGACAACAAGGGCCGTGACGAAAAGTGGTGGCGCACGACATTCTCGCAGGCCCGCCAGGAACTGAAGCGTTTCGAGGACAAGGCCAAACTGCTCGACCTGCGGGTCACGGACCTGAGCGCGCAACTCCTGCGCGAAGGCATGGCCAACCGCGAACAGGAACTCCGCCTCCAGCTGGACAAGGCAAAGGCGGAACAGACGGCGACAAAGACGGAGCAGGCCAAAGCGGAGCAGAAGATTCGTGATCTCGAGGACGAACTGCGCCGGTCGGGAGGTCTGCCGGGCTGGGCTCGGTAAGTTTCAGTGCTCGCCCTTCTTCTCGTTCTTCTCTCTTCCCCGCTCCTGAAAACCGCGCAGGACTTCGTCTGCGGGACCACCCCGGCCCGAACCGCGGAAGTCATGGCGCTGGAGTCTTATCGGGTTCGCAAGTTCGGTTTCCCGCTCACTACCGATCCGCTTCGCGTCAGCAACGATCAGGGCCGGATCTCGGTCATGGAAGACGACGGCACCCTCATCACGCGCCCGAACTTCCTGGATCTGTCCGCCACTTCCTTCGCATTCCGCCCCGTTCAAAGTTCCTACTCGGTGGTGCGGACCAGCACTCCTTTTGAAACGCTTGCCGGTGAAATCGTCCAGCAGCTGGAAGATGACGACTCGATGGAAGTGCAGCTTCCGTTTCCATTCACCTTCTTCGGCCGAGCGTACACATCCGTATTTCTGAACACAGATGGAAACCTGACTTTCGGGCAGTCCGACTCCGCATCCACCGAACGCGATCTGCAACGCATGGCCGCCGGCCCGCCGCGAATCTCGCCGTTGCTGGACGACCTCAATCCGAGAGGCACAGCCAGAATCACGGTTGCGAAGACGGGCGATCGCATCAGCTTCAACTGGATCAATGTCGGAGAGTGGGTCACGGGCGGCGCGCGCGGCAGCAACACGTTCCAGGTGGTGCTGCAGGCCGATGGGGAGATCCGCTTTTCGTATCAATCGGTCGACGCGCTGCAGGCCGTTGTCGGCCTGGCACCCGGACGTTCGCTCGGGCCGATCGACCTGATCGATCTGTCCGCGCAGACCACCACGGCATCATTTTCAGGAGTCATCGCCGAAGTCTTCGCCTTGACCGAGAGCGTGAGTCTCGCGGCAGTCTCGCAGTACTTCTATCGCTCACATCCGGATTCATACGACTTCCTGATGGTCTTCAGCGACTTCAGCCTGACGCTGAGCAACGCCTTCGCGTTCACCATCGCGATCCGCAATGACGTGCGCGGAATCATCCGGGACTCCGAACCGCTCTACGACGTCGGACGGCAGTTCGGGTCGGCGCAACGGTTGCAGGCAATGTCGAACATGGGCTCGCTGAATAACTATCCGACCGACCCGCGCACCCAGTTTCTCGGGCAAAACAACACGCTCTCGATCGTAAGCCACGAGTTCGGACACCGGTGGTTATCCTTTGTCGACACCAACGACGAGATCCTGCTGGGACGCCAGCGCGCACACTGGAGCTTCTTCCACAACACCTCGGGTTCGGTGATGGAGGGCAACGAGATCGTCGAAGTCTCGCCCGGCCGCTTCCGAACGGTCGACGCCGTGAAGCGCTACAGTCCGCTGGATCAATACCTCATGGGGCTGCGGCCCGCTTCAGAGGTGCCGCCCTGGTTCGTCGTCACCTCGCCGACGTTCGATTCGCTCCCTTCCGGCTTTTCGAACGGATGTCGCGAAAGCAGCCTTGCGGCATGCAGTCCCTATGTCGGGCTGGAGTTCAGAGGGACGCGCCGCGACGTGACAATCGACGAAATCGTCCGCGACATGGGGCCGCGCATCCCGGCATCGGGCAGCGCGCCGAAAACGTTTCGCGTCGCGTTCATCCTGCTGACCCAGAAAGGACAGGCGCCACGCCCGGGTTCCGTGGCGCGGCTGGACGCCATGCGCAGCGCGTGGGAAACCGCGTTCAGCAACGCGGTCGAGGGGCGAGGCGCGATCGAAACCGACCTGCTGCAAATCCAGCCGCCAGCCAGCACCGTCGATGTGGCGATTCCGGAGAACGCGGCGCAGCGCCTCGAAACCGTTACGGATGTCGAAACGTCAACCCGCGTGGGCTATGCCGGCATCGATGCTGCGAATGGCGTTGTCATCTATCGCTCGTTCGCAAATGGCACGCTCCAGTCCGAAGCGGCGGTGCCCGCCTCATCGCCCGGCACGTCCTTCCTGATGTTTGCCGAAAACTCTCCTTCAACCGGGACCGGCGTGGCCATGGTCAATCCGGGAACGACGGCGGCGACCGTGTCCATTCGTTTAGGCAATGGTCCGGAGTCGACTATCACGCTTCCGGCCGGAGCGCAGCTATCGCGGTTCATCAACGAACTGCTGCCGACTCCGATCCTCTTTGAAGGCCCGGCGTCGATCCGCTCGAGTGTTCCAATCGCAATCACCGTACTCCGCGGCACGGCGAGTCCCGGCGGCGCGTTTCTCGTCTCACCGGTCCCGTACAGCAATGCCACTCCGTCGGATTCGAGCGTCACCGTCACACCATATCCAACAACGCAGATGGTTCTCCTGAACCCGTCGACGTCTGCCATTACCGGACGGGTCGAGTATTCGGACGGCAATCGAACGCCGTACGACATTCCGGCCGGCGGGGCGGTGCGCATCTCGACGCCGCCAGCGGCAACGTATGCCGCTGTTGTGCCGGATCCTGGAATGATTCGGCCGGTCTCGTCGGCGATGCTGCCGGTCACCAACGCGCTGATGCTGGCCACGGACCGCAGCATCCTCACGATCGTTAACCGCAGTTCGCAGGTTTTGGGAGGCCGGCTCACGGCATACGATGACCGCGGCGTGGCGGTCGCAGAAACAACACTGACGCTGACGGCACAGCGGACGGCGTCGCTGAAGGATCTGCTGCCGGCGCTTCCGTCCGGTTTCATCGGCACGGTCCGGCTCGAATCTTCAGCGCCGGTTTATGCGGCGACGCTGCGCGGAACGCTGCCGTTGCCCACAATCGATCTCTCATCACCGCCCACAACACGAACCTACTTCCCACAACTCGCCGATGGCGGTACCTTCACCACCGAGATGTTCCTGATGAGCACGAGTTCGTTTTCGTCGAAACTTCAATTCTTCGACACTGCCGGGCGACCGCTGTTTCTGAGGCTGCAGCGATGAGTTATCTCGGCATCGATGGCGGGGGCTCGAAGACGGTATTCCTCCTCGTCGACGAGAACGACCAGGAGATCTGCCGTGTCCAGACCGGGCCGTCCAACTGGAACTCCGTCGGGCGTGATGCCGCTGCCAGCGCGATCCGTGAAGGCGTCGCCAGGCTCACCGGGCCGGTTCCGGAAGCCGTATGCGGCGGATTCGCCGGCGCTGGACGCAAGGAAGGGGTCGAGTTTTTTCGCAGCGTTCTCGAACCGCTGTTCCCCCACTCGCGGGTTCGCATCGAAAGCGATGCCGTCGCCGCGTACGTCGGCGCGCTGGGGTTGCGGCCGGGAGTCCTCTTGATTGCAGGCACGGGCTCCATCGCCATCGGGCGCACGCCCGACGGAAAGATGGTTCGCGCAGGCGGATGGGGACCGCAGTTCGGCGATGAAGGAAGCGGCTACTGGATGGGACGCGAAGCGATCCAGATCGCGCTCCAGTTCTCGGACTTCGGAATACCCGAGGATCACCCGCTGAGCGACTTCGCCCGTCTCATTGCCGCAAAGCTCGGACTGGCGTCGATTGGCGACGTCGTCAGCGCCTGGCGCGCCGGCACCATCGGGGTTCCCGAGGTGGCGGCGCTGTTTCCGGAACTGCTCGCGATGTATCCCGAACCGCCCGCCATTGGAATCATCCAGGCGGGAGCCAACCATCTCAAGACTCTCGTCATGAAGTTGCGCCCGCGCACCTCAACCGACGTCCTGTCCTTTGCGGGGTCCGTCGCGTCTCATCCTTTGATGCAGAAACTCATCGACCTTCCCTTTGTTCAGCCTGCGGCTCCCGCAGAACGCGGCGCGGTGATTCTGGCGCGGAGCGCTACGGCATCATCAGGCGGCTGACGCGGTCGAGGTTGGCGAGGCCGTAGACGTCGGTTTCGAACTGCGGAATCCACGTCACGGGGTAGTTCACAAAGCGGCGGGCGATCTCGTCACGGTAAACCTGTTCCTGCTGCCGGCGCGCCTGATAGAACGCGCCCTCCACGGAGTCCGGCAACACGCGATTCACCAGGATCCCGCACACGTTCACGTTCGACTCCTTCAGCATCTCCGCGGCGCGCGCCGTCTCTTCAATCGGGAGGCGTTCGGGAATCAGAACCAGCACGAAGCCCGTGTAGTTGTGCTGCATGAGGCGGACACGAACCTGTTCCAGCTTCTCGCGCCGGTTCTCCAGCGTCGACAGGATCGGATCTGCCTGCGCGGGCTTGTCGTCGAATTTCGCGCGGATCTTCTCGATCCCCTGGTTCAGCGACAGCAGCGTCTTGCGCCGTTTGGAGAGCGCGTCGATCCACGAGCTCATCAGCTCCGGCATGCGCAGCAGACGCAGCGTATGGCCCGTCGGAGCGGTATCGAAGACAATAAGGTCGTACGAATCGAGCCTGCCGACGATGAGATCGCTCATCCGGTCGAACAGCGCCACTTCTTCCATGCCGGGCATCGACGCCGCCAGCTCGATCTGGCGCTCCGCTTCCTTCAGGATCGCCGGGCTGAACAACGTCGCGATCTGGGTCTTCACGCCGTCGATGTATCGCCGCGCCTCAAACTCCGCGTCGAGCTCGATGCCCATCAGGCCGGGATGGATCTCGTTCTCCTCCCGCGTGAATGCGCGCTCGAAGATGTCGGACGTCGAGTGCGCCGGGTCCGTCGACACCAGCAGCACCTTCTTGCCCGTGCGGCTTGCCGCGAGAGCCATTGCCGACGCGCACGTCGTTTTGCCGACCCCGCCTTTGCCGCCGAAGAAGAGAACACGTTTTTTTAAGAGTTCGCGCATTTCAACAGCAGGGCATGTTGCCAAGAGGCGAATGATCCATGCCCATGCGCCGGTGCCAGACGTGAAACTCGTCGAGGAAGTATGGATAGACCTCGAGGAGATAAATCGATGCGGGATTGGGCAAACCGACCAGCTCCATGAAACACAGGAGCATGAACAGGTCGTTCAGTTCCATGAACTGCTCGCGAAGCTGCTTTTCATAGCCCGCGAGAGACATGCCAAAGAAAAACTCTCCGATATTCTCCCGCAGTTCACTCCAACCCATGGCGGGATGATATTACAATCAGACCATGCGCAGATATGTCCGCGTCGCCATCGTCCTGCTGTTGATGATGTCCAGCCTGATGTCTTCACAGACGCGGCAAGGCACGTTCGAGAACTCGCTTGTCATCGCGCCTCTGTACGTCGATCTCGCGATGGCCAGCGCCGAGAAGTTCGCAAAGGACGCCGCCACCCTCAAAACCACGGTTGGCAGCGCGCCTTACGTGCTGCTGGGCTTCGCAAGCTTCCTTCGCGTGCAGTATCCGGCTGTTCCGATTGACCGCAAGATCACTGAAGCCGACATGGCGCCTTCCCTTGCCGAAGCGGACCTGATCGTCAAGCGCGCGGCCGACAACGGATTGGTCACCCACATGTCGATCGTGTCCGGTTTTTTCCACTCGTACAACGAGCTGCGCTACAGCGCGGTCCAGGAAGACGCCCGCAACGCGCAGTGGTTTGCCGACGGCCTCATCGCCGAACCGGCAGACCTGCGGGATCCCACGACCGTTCCTCGAACCGTCTGGGTCACGCCTTCCCGCTACGCAGACCCGCTGCACACCCGCATCGAGGAAGGCGCGCGCATCCTGGGCGCTCACCTGGCAGGCCTGATGGCGCGGAACCCGAACACGTTTCTCACCGTCTCGGGAGACGGCGAGACGGAGTTTTCATGGGAGCGCAACCTGACCGAAGAAGGCTCGGCTCGAAAAGAGAATGCCCCGATCCTCTATACCGACTACAGTCCGTTCACCATCGCCGAGTTTCGGGACTGGATTCGCTCCTCGCGCTACAACGGCGACCTCACGCCCGAAACCGACGAGAACGGCGACGGCAAGACGTTTAACCGCGACTTCAGCACGACCTTCAAGACCTGGCAGCTGAAGTATTTCGACAACAGCGGCCCGATTCCCTTCGCCGACTACGTCCGGCTCCCCGAAAAGATGCCGACGACCGGCCGCTACGCCATTCCCGAAGGCTTCGATGCCCCGCGTGTCGAACTCGATAGCAATCCCTACTGGCGTCTGTGGATGGAATTCCGCCAGGAAGTCATCCGCAACTGGAACCGCGACTTCGCCACCTGGATTACGACATCGCCGGATCCCGCAACCGGCTACCGCATCCCGCCGGCGCGTTACTACACGCACCAGATTCCCGGCGACCTCATCTTCGGGGACACGGACAATCCGCGTTTGCGCATGTCCGCAAGCCCGATCAAAACCGCAGTAATCGATCCGATCGGGTCCACGGGCGTCACCGCATTCAATGGCTTCGACGGAAGAAAACACGTCAAAACGGCGACGCCGGAGTTGTACTCCAACCTCTATATGACCAGCGACAACTGGGGAATCATGGAATACAACCCCTCCATGCCCTACGCGCCCACGATGCCGCCGAGCAACGACCTGCGCTATTACATGACGGAGCTGCGTATGCTGCAGAACTTCCACCCGCATGTCCTCATCCCGTTCGCGTGGTCGGATTATCCGCAACACAAACACTTCAACATCCAGGGATCCACTTTTGAAAAGGCGTTGAAGCAGTTCGTGAAAGACGTCGGCAACACGCCGTGGTTTTCCTGGCGGGCCAAACTGCGCGGGCAGTAGGTTATTTGCGGAGGCCTTCCCTCGTTTTGCCGTGGTGATGTTTGACGGACCACGGCACCACACCGGCATCGACACTTCGAAACTGGAACCCATCCGAAGACAGGCGTTCATGAAGACGGGCCCCCGTATCGTAGAAGGCATACGATCCGATGCGGACCTTCCGGAAGAGTCCGAGGTCGAACAGGCGCCACGGAATCGCGCTCTCGACCTTGTGCATGAAGGACGCGCCGTCCACGATGGCCTTCCGGACAATGTCCGCCTTGAAGAGCGAAAACGGAATCCACGGCCGGCCCTTGTAGTATCCGATCCCGGGAGCAAGGCTCTTGCGGCTTCCATAGTGCTCGGTGAGCCATTCTCCCGCGTGAAAGAACCCGCTGCCATACGCCGCCGGATCGTCGATCAGCCGGCGCATTTCGCGGATCATTTCGCCGGTCCGCACATCGACATCGGAATCCACCAGAAGGATGCGGTCCGCTTTCAACTGCTGGAACACCAGATCCAGCGTCTCGCCATGCGGTCGCAGCTTCATGGAAACCAGATCGAATGGGTGGTCGCGCTGAAGCGATGAGAACCATGCGGCGCTGCCGTCCGCGGACTCGCAATCGATCAGGACGACGGGCGTTTCGCAGCAGCGCAGTGTCGACAGGAGCGCTTCCGTCGCCAGGTCCCTGGTATTCACGTTAATGATGACCGCGATTTCCCGCCGGAATTCGAGATCGGCCAGTCTTGGAATGATCATCGCAGTGGATAACAATAACAGCGCTGTGCCACAATCAAATCACATGATTACAAGCGATGCTGTAGAGCAGGCCTGCGCCGAAGTGGGCGATTTCAGCGAAGAACAAATGGCTTCCGAATTCGAGCGCTTCTTCAAGGCTCAGCCGGAACTGTGCGATTTTATCGTCGAACTGACGAGCGAGAGTGAACAGCGGATCCAGGAGCTGTCGCTCTTTCTGTCGTACATGATCCTGAAGGCTGTCGAAACCGGCACGCCGGGCGGGATCGCGCCGGTGTCGACGGAGCGCATCGAGACGGCGTTCAAGGAAAGCGAAAGCTGGATCGAACGCATCAACCAGGCACAGAGTCCGGAAATGCAGAGCTCGATTCTTTCCGGTCTCGCGGCGGACTCGGAACCGCACCTGCTTCAGTATGTGATTTCCGAAATCAATCAACCCATGGACGACGGCACACAGCTCGGGGACGAGCAGAAAGGCGAAGTCTTCTTCGTCCTGAAAACCGTCATCACCACGCTCTCAGGGAGCCGTATTGAAACACCACGAATCGAACTTCCGTAGCTTCGTCAGGCTCGGCATCGCCGCCGCGTTGTTCATCAGCGCCGGCTGCGACAACTCCGCGCCGCCGCCCCCTTCGTCTCAGCCGCAGGCTCAGGCTCCGGCCCAGACGCCGGTGAAATACCCGACGCTTCCGCCTTCCAACTTCACCGGCCGAGCCCGGGAGGCCTACCAGGCCGCCCTGGACGTTCCCGAGGTCCTGAAGGAGGTTCAGTGCTACTGCGGCTGCGCGGCGAGTGACGGACACAAGAACAATCTGTACTGCTTCATGGACCTGCACGGTGCCGGTTGAACGATGTGCCAGGATATCGCGCTGGACGCGCGAAAGCTGCATGAGTCCGGTATCACCATTCCCCAAATCCGGGAAGCCATCCGTTTGAAGTACAGCCAATGAAATTACACTACGTCGAGGCGGGCCGCGGGCCCGCCGTCCTCCTCGTCCACGCGTTCCCTTTGAACCACACCATGTGGGCCTCCCAGATCGATGCGCTCAAAGACCGCTTTCGCGTCATCGCGCCCGACATCCGCGGCTTCGGACAATCGGCGACGGACAGTCCATGGACGCTCGCGCAAGCCGCCGACGATCTCGCGGAATTGCTCGACACTCTTTCCGTCTCCGACTGCGCCCTTGTCGGCCTTTCGATGGGCGGGTACATCGGACTGCCCTTCTACGCGAAGTATGCGAACCGCGTGCGCCGGCTGATCCTTGCGGACACGCGCGCCCGCGCCGACAACGAGGCTGAGAAGAAAGGGCGAACCGACCTCGTCGCCGCCCTCGAACAGTCCGGAGCCGGCATCCTCGCTGACCGCGTGCTGCCGCGGCTGCTCAAACCGGAGCCCTCGCCTTCCGCTTCAACTCAGGTTCGAGGCATCATTGCCGCCGCGAGCGCGAAGGCCGCCATCTTTGCCTCACAGGCGATGCGCGACCGCGCCGATGCAACACCGGTGTTGAGTCAGATCTCGTGTCCAACGCTGGTCATCGCGGGCGAAGAGGATGCAATCACGCGCGTCGACGAATGCCGTGCGATGGCGGAAACGATCCAGGCGGGCCGATTTGTGATGATTCCCGGGGCCGGGCACCTCAGTAATATCGAGAATGCGGAGGCCTTCAACGCGGCAGTCAGCGCGTTCCTGGCGTAGCCGCCTGCCTGAGGTACCGTTCCATCACCTGAAAATCGAAGGGTTTCGAGAAGTAGGTCAGGCCTCTTTCTTCCAGGAACTGCACCGTGTCGGGGTTGCTCGTGTCACCGGTCAGAAAGACCGTTCGGCGCTCGTAGGCAGAATTGTTCTCGCACAGGCGTTTGTAAAGGTCGATCCCGCTGCCTCCCGGCATCTTCACATCAGTCAGGACGAAATCGTAGAGGATGGTGCTCGCCAGTGAGAGCGCGTCGGCGATCGTCACTGCCGAATCGACGGTGACGCCGGGCCGCGTCAGGCCTTTACGCAGAATCGTGACGATGTCCGTTTCGTCATCCACCACCAGCAGCCGCATCGAACGGGCGACCGTCGTTAGAGGAACGGGACGGTCTTCCTGGCGGACCTCGCCGCGATCCACGGGCAGTTCAATCGTGACCTGAGTGCCCGAACCCACTTCGGAGTGAATGAAGATGTCGCCGTTGTGTTCGCGGATGATCCCGTACGAAATCGACAACCCCAGCCCCGTCCCCTTCCCGACCGGTTTCGTCGTGAAGAACGGATCGAACACTTTCTTCAGGTCCGACTTCGAGATACCGGGGCCATTGTCTTCGACTGTGATCAGCACGGTGTCCGCGCGAACCTGCGTCCGCAGCACAATGCGCGGCGATTCCGATCCAAGCATCACGGCATCCTGCGCGTTATTGATGACGTTCAGCAGCACCTGCTGCAACTGATTCGGGTCCGCAAACACCGGCGGCAGCGCGGGATCGAGCGTCCGCTCAAACTGGATGCCGCTGGTCTTCAGGTCGTAGTCCTTCAGGTCGACGGACGCCAGCACCACCTTGTTGACGTCGGTGGTGACGCGCTCCGGCTTTCTCTTTCGCGCAAAGGCCAGCAGGCTGTGCACGACGCTCGATGCGCGCAGCGCGTTCTTGCGGATGGACTCGACTTTGCTGCGCTGCTCGCTGGTCAGCCCCTCTTCTTCAAGCAGCAGGTCCGAGTAACCCGTCACGATCGCCAGCGGGTTGTTCAACTCATGCGAGGTCCCCGCCACCAGTTCGCCGAGCGTGATCATCTTTTCCGACTGCGTCAGGGACTCGCGCGCCGCCTTCTGCGTCGTGATGTCCTGGATGATCGCCACGACTGTCCGGACGCGGCCGTTATCGAGAACCGGCGTGGTGCTGAGGAATCCGTCGAAGGCCGACCCATCCGGTTTGCGAACCGAAACCTCGCCTTTCCACTCGTTCGCCATTCTGCCGTCCTGAAACACCGTGACGATGGCATGACGGTCGAGCAGGTCCTTCAAATTGCGTCCGATCACATCGCCGAACGTCCGGATCCCGGCCTCATTGACGTAGCTGATCCCGCCATCCGGGCTCGTGATCAGGATAGAGTCCGCCACTCGAGAAATCGCTTCGAGCTGGGCCAGCTTCGCCCGCGCGGTCCGTTCGAGCAGCTCGTTGAAATTGTCGATCAGCTTCCGCAACTCTGTCGGCAGAAAGCTTCCACCCGACAGGCCGATCGGCTGCAATTCCAGGGCAGACATGCGCTCCAGCTGCGCGCCGACGTCGGCGATTCCCCTGGCGGTTTTTACGGAAACCACCGCCATGATCAGCACTCCGATTGCAGCGCAGATCAGCGAGAGGATCGCGGTTCGGCGGACGGCGTCCATCGAGTGAGCGGTGAGGAACTCCGGAGCGACACCGACAAAGACTTTCCATCCGATCGGATCGATCGTCAGCACCTGGATGTCGACGTCCATGCCTCCGACGGGAAACTTGCGCGGCCCGTCCGGCGAAGCCGCCAGTTCCTTCGCCATCGCATCGAGCTGGGGCCGGGTCATGCTCGTGTTGCCGGTATTGGCGACCACGATGCGGCCGTAAGAATCGACCACCGCGCCGTATTCGTCCGGGCCGAGGCCGCCGGACGTGGCCAGCATGTCCGGCGCGACGGATCCGGCAAAAAAGCCTTCGATCTCGTCGTTCTCATCCAGCAGCGGCACGACGATGACGACCGCCGCGATGTTCGTGGCGCGTCCCTGGAGATTGCCCGAGATCGAAGTCCTTTTCGTCGCGCGCGCCTGGATAATCTGGGGACGGTCGCTGTAATCGACCCCGGTGCGGACATCGATGGTGAGCGAATAGGCAACTTCCGATATCGCCTTCGCATTCGACACCACGATTCCAAGAACCTTGGGATAGTCCGCGAGCAGCGCCTTCAGCCTTTTCGGATCACGCGCCTGCAGCGTCTTGTGGTCGATCTCCAGAGCAAGGCCTTCGAGCAGCGCCTTGCACTGATCGAGACTGCCTTTGATCTCCTGTTGAATCAAAACCGCCGAACGACGGTTCATCTCGGCGGCGGCGGCATTGCCTTCCTTGAACTCTTCGATGACTTCGAAGATTCCGAAAAGCAGGACCGGGAACGTGGTGAAAAGAACGGCGAATACGAGCAGGAGCGACCGAACTGAGAAGTTGGCCTTCATTTATGCAGTTCGGGTGATGATGAACTCCGGAATGCTGAGGATCGCATCGCGATACACCGAGGATGGGAACTCCTGCAAAGTCCGAATGGCGTGGGTCGCATACCCGCGGGCCATGGAACGGGTCTGTTCAAGCCCGTTCCACTTTTCGACAAGACCCAGAATCTCACCTGGATTCACGGAACGGAACTCGCGCTCGGCCAGAACCGCGCCGATCTTTGATGACGCTTCCGCGCCGCCGTCCTGAACCGCGAAATACACGGGCAGCGTGAGCTTGCCTTCCTTCAGGTCGTTGGCGACCGGTTTGCCGAGAACCTCCTGCGTCGAGGTCAGATCGAGCAGATCGTCGATCAGCTGGAACGCCATGCCGAGGCTCCGGCCCAGTCCTCCGAGCTTCTCGGTGGACCCGTTAGTCAATCCAAGAGCAATTGCGGGAAGCTTGGTGCAGCCGGCGAACAGATATGCCGTCTTGCGCTCCACGATGTCCAGCAGCTCCTGCTTCGTCGAGTCGGCGCGGCCCAGCAAGGTCAGCTGAAGCAATTCGCCCTCGACCATTTTCTGGGTGATCTGGATCAGCGTGTTGAGGATATCGAGATTGCGCTCGGCGAGGGCCACCGCGAAGGACTGCATATAAAGCCAGTCGCCGGCGAGCACCGTCATGGAGTTTCCCCAGTTCGAGTTCGCGGAGGGACGGCCGCGCCGGGTGTCGGCAGCGTCGATGACGTCGTCATGAACCAGAGTGGCGTTGTGGATGAACTCCACAACCGCGGCCAGGCGGATCTGGGTGGGGGTCACGGTGCCGTTGCCGAGCATCTTCGCGGTCAGCAAAAGCAGCGTCGGACGAAGCCGCTTGCCGCCGCCATTCAACAGATACTCGCCAATTTCCGCGATCGGTTTGATATCCGAACGGGTATAGGCCTTCAGCTCTTCTTCGACCAGCGCCAGTTCCGGCGCGACAAGTTGATAGATCTCGTGCGGTGTCAAACAGTTCGCCTCCGCGAGCCCAACATTTTACCGTGTTTTCAGCCCGCTATTCCAAAAAGGCGCACGAAATTGGCGCTGGTGCCGGCGGAAATTTCCGTTTCGGTGACGCCACGCAGCGAAGCCACGCAGCGCGCCGTCTCTGTAACGAAAGACGGTTCGTTGCGTTTGCCGCGATGTGGGACGGGAGAGAGGTAGGGACAATCGGTCTCGACCAGCAGGCGGTCTGCCGGCACGGAACGCGCGACGTCCTGCAGGGCCTGGGACTTCGGGAACGTGACAATGCCCGAAAACGAGATGCAGAATCCCAACTCGAGCGCTGCTTCCGCCAGCGCCGGAGTGGAGGTAAAGCAGTGAATCACGCCGCGGCGCGGCGCGACCTCGCGAAGAATGCGTTCGGTATCGTCCTCGGCGTCGCGGGTATGGATGATTGCCGGAAGGTCGAGTTTCTTCGCAATCTCCAGCTGGCGGCGGAACACTTCGCGCTGCACCTCGCGTGGGGAATGGTCGTAGTAATAGTCGAGGCCCGTCTCCCCGATCGCCACCACCTTGTTGTGGCGCGCCAGCTCCTCCATCTGAGCGTAATGGCGCTCCTCGACGCGCGCGGCTTCGTGCGGGTGAACGCCGAGACTGGTGAAGACCCAGTCGTGTGCCTCGGCAATGGGAATCCCGCCGGCCATGTCGTCCGGCCCCTTCCCGTTTCCGATCGTGAGAATCCGGCGGACGCCGGCGTCCCAGGCGCGCTGCAAAACGGCGTCCAGGTCGTCGGCGAAACGCGGATCGTCCAGGTGGGCGTGCGAGTCGACCAGCATTACTTCAGGCGTGCGCCGTTCGCGATATCTTCAAGGAAGCCGGCGAGCACCGGAGTCTCATCCGGACCAATCGACGCCGCCACGATCATGCCGTTCGACTCGAGGCCGCGCAGCTTGCGCGGCTGCAGGTTCGCCACGATCACCACCTTGCGGCCGACGAGTTTTTCCGGCTCGTACGCTTTCGCGATGCCGGCCAGGATCTGACGCTGCTCGAAACCAACGTCGACCACGAGACGCAGCAGTTTGTCTGCGCCCTTCACGCGTTCGGCTTCCAGCACCGTCGCGACCCGCAGATCGATCTTCGTAAAGTCGTCGATCGTGATCATTGGAGCGAGCGGCTTCACCTCTCCCGCGGGTGCGGCGGCCGCGGGCGCAGGAGCGCCGCCGGCCTTTGCCTCGGAGGCGGCCTCCATCTTCTTGAAGACCTCCTTCGAATCCAGGCGGGGAAACAGCGCGCTGCCGGCGCGGATCGTCTTTCCTGCCAGCTCGTTGCTCCACGCCAGGCTCCCGAGGTTCATGTCGGTGACTTTTCCATCCAGTCCGAGCTGCTGCCAGATCCCCGACGCCGTCTGCGGCATCACGGGCGCCAGCAGAACGGCGATGAGCCGGAGCGACTCCGCGGCATGAAACAGCACGCTGTCCAGCTTGCCGGAATCGGCAGGCTTCTCCGCCAGAACCCACGGCTCGTTCTCAACGATGTACTTGTTCACGCGCGAAATCAGTTCCCAGACGTTCTCCAGGCCGCGCGAGAAATTAAACTCGTCGAAGTTCCCGCGGTAGTTCTCGATCACCCGCGCGGCAACACCGCGCACATCCGCGTCGCCTTTCGCCTCCCCGGGCTGGGGGACGCGGCCTTCGCGGTACTTCGTGAGCATGGCCGCGGTACGGCTCAGCAGGTTGCCGAGATCGTTCGCGAGATCGCTGTTCGAACGCTGGATGACCGCGTCGAAGCTGAAGTTGCAGTCCTGGCCGAAGACCATTTCCCGCAGCAGGTAATAGCGCAGCAGCTCCGAACCGAACGTATCGACGAGAACGTAAGGATCCAGCACGTTCCCGCGCGACTTCGACATCTTCTCGTCCTTGAACAGCCACCAGCCGTGACCGTAAACCGACTTCGGCGGCTCCAGGCCCGCGGCCAGGAGAAACGCCGGCCAGTAGACCGTGTGGAAACGCAGGATGTCCTTGCCCACAAGATGCACGTTTGCCGGCCAGTAACGATTGAACTTCTCGTCGTCCGACTTGAAGCTCACGCCGCTCATGTACCCGGTCAGCGCATCGAACCAGACGTAGAAGACGTGCGCCGGATCGTCGGGCAGCGGGATTCCCCACTTCAGGGTCGCGCGGCTGATCGAAAGATCCTTCAGGCCGCCGCGGACGAACGAACTGATTTCGTTCTTTCGCGTTTCGGGACGGATGAACGCCGGGTTTTTCTCGTACAGCTCGAGCAGCTTGTCCTGGAACGCGGAAAGGCGGAAGAAGTAGCTCTCTTCCTTGAACCACTCCGTCGTCCGCCCGCAGTCCGGACACTTTGCCGGCGTCGACGGGTCGGTGTCGGGCGCATAGGCTTCGCACGACACGCAGTACCAGCCCGCGTATTCGCCCTTGTAAATGTGGCCGTTGGCCTTCGCGCGGCGGTACAGCTCGCCGACGCTGGTGTGGTGACGCTGTTCCGTCGTCCGCACGAACTCGTCGAACTCGATCCCGATCTTCTTCCAGAGATCGACATACTGCGTGAACACGCTGTCCGCCAGCGACTTCGGATCCGTTCCGGCCGCCTTGGCCGAACGCTCGATCTTCTGGCCGTGCTCGTCAGTCCCGCAGAACAGTTTCACGTCGAAACCCATCATCCGCTTGTAGCGGGCGATGGTGTCCGCCACCATCGTCGAGTACATTCCCCCGAGATGCGGCGGCGCGTTGACGTAGTAGAGCGGTGTCGTGATGTAGAAGGTCGGCTTTGACATAAGTTCTTAGTATACCGGACCGTTTTCGCGCTTCGGCTGGCTTTGCACAAAAAGTAGGGACGCGGGCATAAAGCCCGCGGGTACGTGTCCGCTGCAGGAGTTATCGTGTCGATAGACAGACCTCGCCGTGGGCACGTACCCGCGGGCTTCATGCCCGCGTCCCTACTTTTTGTGCAAAGCGGCGGCCTGGACGGCCTTTAGCGGAACGCCGGCTTCTCTGGCTATACGGGCGCAGTCTTCGTATTCCGGCGTGCTGGTCACGATTCTTCCTTCGAGCCTGGCGACTTTTACCCTGACGGGTCCGTATTCCGTTTCCACGGTCAGGATCTCGCGATCGAGAACTCTCCGCGTCGCGGAGTGCTCCCGGATTCCGATCGTCGTGGTTTCTTCGAACAGGATCCGCGACAAGGAGTCCGCCTTCCCTGCCGGGGCCAGAACCTGCAGCAGGTGGCCGGGTCTTCCCTTCTTCATCTGGATGGGAATCGTCACCACGTCGAGGGCTCCCTCATTCAGCAGGCATTCCGTCACGAATGCGAAGTTCTGCGGGGTCATGTCGTCGATGTTGGCTTCCAGCACCGTGATCACCTCGGACTGCTCCGACTCCTCGCCGAGAAACAGGCGGACACAGTTCGGGAAATCCGGGAATTGCTTGGTTCCCGCCCCATATCCCACCTTGCTCGTGATGAAGCCTTCCAGCGGCCCGAAACGCTGAACCACCCCCGCGAGAATCGCGGCGCCGGTCGGTGTCACCAACTCGGTGTTGACGTGCTTCGAGTAAATCGTCGCCTCGCGCAGGAGGTCGGCCGTCGCGGGCGCCGGCACCGGAAACACTCCGTGCTGGCAGTGGATGAATCCGCCGCCGACATTGATGGGCCCGCACAAAAAACGCTCGATGCCCAGCGCGTCGAAGCCGATCGCGGTTCCCACGGTGTCGACGATGGAGTCGATGGCGCCGACCTCGTGAAACTCGACGTCCTCCGGCGCGATGTGATGAACGTTTCCTTCCGATATCGCAAGCTTCGTGAAGATGCTGGCCGCCAGCCGTTTCGTGTTTGCGTTCAGCGCGCTCTCATCGATCATTGCCAGGATCTCGGATGCCTTGCGGTGAAAATGGGCATGACCGTGGTGATGATGGTCGTGCCCCTCGCCGTCCATCAGCACATCGAACTTCATGGCGCTGAGATTGGACCGCACCACGCGCGACTGCTTGAGCTCGTAGCCCTCGACCGGAAGCTTCTTCAGCTCGGCTTTCAGATAGTCGAAATCCAGGCCCAGATCGAGCATGGCGCCGATCGTCATGTCGCCGGCGATGCCGGAAAAGCAGTCGAAGTACAGCGTCTTCATTGAAGCGATGTTACCATCTCCGTTTATGCTTCTCGACATTCACGCTCGCATCAAGGACGCCGTTCGTTCCGCGATCTCGACGCACTGGAGCATCGATCCGCCCGACGTCGCGCTCAACCAGACCCCGAAAATCGCGCTCGGAGAACTGGCCACTCCGGTCTGCTTCGAGCTGGCCAAACGCCTGAAAAAGGCACCTCGCGCTGCTGCCGAAGAACTGATCGCCGCGGTGGGCGCCATCGAGGGTGTCCGCAAGCTCGAGATTGCCGGCGCGGGCTACATCAACTTCTTCCTCGATCGCGGACTGGTCCTGCGGGAAAGCGCGAAGGAAATCCAGAGCGGCAAGTTCGTGGGCTTTCCCCGGGAGTCCGGCAAAGTCATCATCGAACACACGAACATCAACCCAAACAAGGCCGCCCACATCGGGCACTTGCGCAACGCCGCGATTGGCGACACCTTCGTCCGCATCATGAAGGCGACAGGGCGGTCGGTCGAGATCCAGAACTACATCGACAACACCGGCGTCCAGGTGGCGGACGTGATCGTCGGCTTCCGTAATCTCGAAAAGAAGTCGCTGGCGGACGTGAAGGCGCTGATCGACGACCCGAAAGTGAAGTTCGATTACTACTGCTGGGACCTCTACGCCAAAGTCAGCAGCTTCTATGAGGCCGAGGATCCCAAGAAGGCGCTGCGCGGCCAGACCCTGAAGGAGATCGAGGAAGGCAACAGCGAGACCGCGCAGATGGCGGAGATCGTGGCCATGACGATCGTGCGCTACCACCTCGCCACGATGTCGCGCATCAACGTGCGCTACGACCTGCTGCCCCGCGAGAGCGACATCCTGCATCTCCATTTCTGGGACCGGGCATTCGAAAAGCTCAAGGAGAAGGGCGTCATCTTCTTCGAGAACGAAGGCAAGAACAAGGGCTGCTGGGTGATGACGCTCGATACCGAAGGCTACGACGACGACAAGATCATCGTGCGTTCGAACGGCACCGTCACGTACGTCGGCAAGGACATCGCGTATCAGCTCTGGAAGCTGGGGCTGCTGCCGCAGGACTTCCTCTACGAAGTCTTCGATCAGGAACGCCACGTCTGGGTCACGACGTCGAGCGGAGGCAAAGGCATCCATCCCGCGTTCGGGCACGGCACGTCGGTCTATAACGTCATCGACGTCCGCCAGTCCTATCCCCAGACCGTCGTGCGGCAGGGCGTGTTTGCGCTCGGCTACGAAGAGGAAGCGAAGAACTCCGTCCACTTCGCCTACGAGATGGTCTCGTTGAGTCCCGCGTGCGCCCAGGAGCTCGGCATCGAACTGTCCGAAGAAGACAAGAAACGCTCGCACGTCGAGGTGTCCGGAAGAAAAGGACAGGGCGTCAAGGCCGACGACCTGCTGGACCGTCTCGAACAGGACGCGCGGGCCGAAGTGCAGAAACGGAATCCCGAACTGATGCCCGGCGACATCGCCGACATCGCGCATCGCATCGCGGTGGGCGCGCTGCGCTATTTCCTGCTGAAGTTCACGCGCACGGCGATCATCGCGTTCGACTTCAAGGAAGCCCTGAACTTCGTCGGCGAAACCGGGCCTTACCTGCAGTACGCGGCCGTGCGCGGCAACAACATCGTGAACAAGCTGCGGGAGTCCGACCCCGAGTTCGACCTCGCGGGCATCACGGCTTTCCATTCGAACCCGGCGCTGAATCTCCTGCTCAACGAACACGACGACATCTGGGAGCTCATCTACACCGCGTCGCGGCTGGACGAGATCATCGCGCAGGTGGTCCAGACGATGGAGCCGGCCACCATCGCGAAGCACGCGTTCACCATCGCGCAGGCGATCAGCGTGTTCTACCAGAAGTACCGGATCCTGGACGAAGCGGATCCCGACAAGCAGATGCTCTACCTGTCCGCGCTCGATTTCGCGCGCCAGTCGCTGGAAACCTCGCTGGATTTGATGGGCATCGACGTTCCCCGGAGGATGTAGCGTGAAGGCACCCGTACTGACCGACATTCTCGACGCCAAGCGCGTCATCGACCGCTACCTGCAGCCGACACCGATGCACCACTATCCGCGCCTGTCGCAGGAACTGGGCTTCGACGTCTTCATCAAACACGAGAACCACCAGGCCGTCGGCGCATTCAAGGTTCGCGGCGGCATCAACCTGATTTCGCGCCTGAGCGACGAAGAGAAGCAGATGGGCGTGATTTCCGCGTCGACGGGAAACCACGGCCAGTCGGTGGCGTATGCGTCGCGGCTGTTCGGGGTCAAGGCCACGATCACGGTTCCGGAGAACTCCAACGCCGATAAAGTCGCGGCGATGAAAGCGCTCGGCACGACAGTCGAGGTCAAGGGGAAGGACTTCGACGAGGCGCGCGCCTGGGTTGAGGAAACCCACAAGGCGCGCGGGCTGCGCTACATCCACTCGGCGAACGAGCCTTTGCTTGTCGCCGGCGTGGGCACGATCGGTCTCGAGATGATTTATGCTCGGCCGGATCTGGACGTCGTGATCGCCCCGATCGGCGGCGGAAGCGGAGCGGCCGGCAGTTCGATCGCGGTGAAGTCGATCAACCCGCAGATCCGCATGGTCGGCGTGCAGTCCGAACACGCCCGCGTGGTGCACGACTCGTGGCGCGAAAAGCGCGTCCTCACGGGCGTTTCCACAACGTTTGCGGAAGGCATGGCCACGCGTCAGGCTTTCGAGCTGACGCTGGGGATCCTGATCCAGAACCTCGACGACTTCGTCCTCGTCTCCGACGACGAGCTGCGCGCCGCGATTCGGATGATCTTCGAGTACACGCACAATGTTGCGGAAGGAGCCGGGGCCGCGTCGATGGCGGCGGCGGTGAAGATGCGGAAGGAACTGGCGGGAAAGAAAGTCGGGCTGGATCTCAGCGGCGGAAACATCACCGCCGAGACCCTGAAGTTGATTTTCAGCTAGACGACGTTCTTCTCGACTTCGTGGAGCCCCTTCGAGAAGCGGGCCAGCGACAGATCCGAAATATCGATCGTGTGCGCCTTGCCGTCGAGAATCTCTTCCGCGATCAGCTGACCCACACCCGGCGCGTGCTGGAATCCGTGGCCGCTGAAACCGTTCGCCAGGATGAATCCCGGAAGCTCCGGCGCCCGCCCCAGGATGGGATGCGCGTCCGGCGACGTTTCATAGCTGCCCGCCCACGAATTCTTGATCGCGGTGTCCGCGATTGCCGGCAGACGATCGACGGCGACTTCCATCACCTTGTCGAAGAACTTCCAGTCGACGCTGAGATCGAAGGTCGGGCCCTCTTCGCGATTCCCCATTCCGAACAACACGCCGCCGCTTTCGCGATGGAAATAGAAGCCCGTGCTGAAATCGATCACGAGCGTCCAGCGCGATGGCGCCTTGTCGAAGGGCTTGGTGGTCCAGATGAAGCGCCGAAGCGGCACCACCGGAACGTCGACGCCCGCCATCTTGCCGAGCACTCCGGCATAGGGCCCAGTGGCGTTCACCACGGTGTTGGTCTTGATGTAGTGGTTCTTGGTGCGGACGCCTTCGATCTTGCCGTTGACGACGTCGATCGCGACGACTTCCTGTTCGGTGTAGATGGGGATCCCCATCCGCACGAGATTCTTTCGATAGCCTTCCGTTACGCCCGCAGGATCGGAAATGCCATCCTTCCCGCAGTAGGTCGCGGCAATGATGTCGTCGAGATTGATCTCCGTGTTGGGAAGCACGCGGGAGACTTCTTCCGGCTTGATGAACTCGACCGGGATGTTGAACTTGCGCTGGATCTCCGAGTTCTTCTTGAAGACCTCGACGTCGGCCGGATCCTTCAGCAGGAAGAGGTAACCGTCCTGGTGAAAGTCGATCGTCTGATCCATCTCGTCGGTGAAGGACTCCAGCATCTTCACGCTCAGCAACGACAGCTTGATGTTCACTTCCGTCGAGAACTGATGCCGGAACCCGCCCGCGCACCGGCCGGTGGAGCCGGTGCCGCACATGTCTTCCTTTTCGAGGACGACCACGTCGGTCATGCCTCGCTTCGCCAGGTGATACGCAATGCTCAACCCGACAATCCCACCGCCGACAATGACCACTTCTGCACTATTTTTCATGACGTTATGACAAGACCTCTTAAAGAAAGGTAATCCGTGTTTCTAACGGACTGAGAATGTCTTGTCAATGGCGGATCGATGCTACGCCAGCACGATGTCGAACTTCGCGCTCAGCTCGCCCGTTTTCGAACCGGCGATCGGGTTAAACGGCACGATCACCGCGGATTGCCGGTTCCCGGCTTCGCGCAACACCCCGTCCCGCGCATTTCCCGGATCACCCTGGATCAGGCACTGCGTGGTGAACTTCTGCTGTCCCTTGACGTAGACCGCGAAGTGAATGTGCGGCGCGCGCCCCGGATAGGCGACCGGCTTGATGGTGCGGAAGCGATATTCGCCGGTCGAGCCGGTCTGGAACTTTCCGAAACCCTGGAAATTGGCGTCACGTTTCGAGGCGTTCCCGCTGCGGCTGTGGATGTACGCTCCGTTGTTATCGACCTGCCAGATCTCCACCAGGACATCGCGGAGCGGCGCCCCGGATAGGCTCAGGATGCGTCCGGACAGCTGCGTGATTTCGCCGACCGCGGGAGTGATGGAGTTGTTGATGATCAGCAGATCATTATCCGTGTCGAGCGGCAGCCTGTCCGGATAGTACGGCCCCTGCGTCAACCGCGGCGTTGCGGTGAGTTGTTCGGCAAAGGCGCCCGGAATCGTGTAGAACGCTGTGGCTGCGGCAAGACCGCCCAGGAACTGTCGTCGGTTCACTTTCATTTCGTCTCCTTACTCATTAGAACGCATTCCATCGGCGCCAGGTTGCAGGCCACAGGTGTTTTGACAACTCTTAACATAATCCGGGTATCCTGACCGGATGAGCGACGGACTGTTTTCTCCACTTCAATTGCGCAGCGTCACCTTCCGTAACCGCATCGCCGTTTCTCCGATGTGCCAGTACTCCTGCGTCGACGGATTCGCCAGTGAATGGCACTTCGTCCACCTCGGAAGCCGCGCCGTGGGCGGGGCCGCTCTTGTGATGGCGGAAGCCACGGCTGTCGAGCAGCGGGGACAGATTTCGTCGTCCGACCTTGGCCTCTGGAAGGATGAACAGATCGAACCCCTGCGGACCATCGCCCGCTTCGTGAAGGAGAATGGGGCCGTCCCCGGAATCCAACTCGCGCACGCCGGACGCAAGGCGAGCACGGACGTGCCGTGGAATGGCCTTTCCAGCACATTGGGATCCTAAGCTTAGAATTCCACGTGGACAAGTTGTCGC
>JADMIO012791309.1_pt1 | contig 60163 bp, 31 predicted proteins | sample 8958161 | NCBI WGS metagenome assembly JADMIO01 (sample SAMN16585339, study PRJNA669376) | soil metagenome | isolation source: Crop rotation soil | place: USA: Cullars Rotation, Alabama | collected 2011
CGCGACAACTTGTCCACGTGGAATTCTAAGCTTAGGATCCCAATGTGCTGGAAAGATAATGTGATTTAGGGGAAGTCAAGAATTTCAAACCGAATGGTGTCGGATTCTTCAAATCTGCCAACGGTCAGGTCCTTGAAGGAGAATTCTATGAAGGGGAGCTTGTGGGACCCATTCCTGAAACCTATAAACAAAATAACAATATTGCGTTAGATGACACCTTAGAACCCCAGACAGAAGATCCAAAGAAATAATCATCTTGATCACTCAATAATATATCTGATTTTCGTAAAATTACTCCTTTAGGCTCGATAATAGCATTTATGACTGAAATAAATTCTTTGAAGCAATCAGTGATAATCTGAAATTTCCCTTATGTAAAATTTGCCAAGATTCGAATAGACCTCAAATTTGTGATCGACCTTTTCTCAAGTTTATGCACTCAATATTTGTTTTTAGAATCAAAACCGAGCAAATGTTTTGTTAGGGAGACTTTGAGGAGGAAATCGGGGAGAGTTCATATAGCGATAAAAAAATTCCTATGATTAAAGACAGAGACTGATTGAGACTTTAGGCTGCAAAAAATAAATGATAAAATGGTGTAGTCATGTAAATTTGTTTTAATTAAATGATTTTTCATTATGTTTAACTTGAAACTGGCCTTCATAACTCATTAGCGAGGAAAAAATTTACAACTAATTTCAATTGTGTAAGGTGAATCGATAAACCGAAAATCAATTAAGATATCCTTTACATATTTAATAAATGGATTCAAATGGGGTTTTAGTTCTTCTATTGTTGATTTTTGTAAAATTTTTTATTGTATTTTCTCAAAATGTTTAAAATTCCTTCTTAAAAATAGTGAAAATATCTGTTTTATCATCCTAAAATATTTCCATCTGCTATCAGCACCTCAATGATTTAAAAATTTTGGGGGAGTTAACAAGACATATTCTTAAGTAATTACCTGTGTAACTATAACTACTGTGTATTTTGAGGTAATAAATATGAGTTTTTTAATGATTATTCACATTCATCCTTGTGAAAAGAATAGTTGCAGTGATTATAAATGAAAGACATCAAAAGATTCATTTACATACTGTTAGCTTTATTAAATTAAAATTTTTTTGGTTCCATTATTTTGAATAAGCGTAAATGAAAACGACGAGCTTTAGTTAGTATTTTTTTTGTTAAAGTTAAAGTTTGAGGTTTTGAGGAATTTTTGGTGATCTGGGAAATTCATTAAAATAGTACAAGGAGATATAGTTAAAATTTTTTCCTTAATAATACATACGAACTGCGCAAGGGTTAAGTAGATAGAAAAAGATTTCAGCTATCCTTTGCAACTATTTCACAGCCTGAAAAATAATTGAGAGACAATGAAAAAATTTTATTTTTTCTTTTAAGCTTAACTGATATTCAGCAGCAGATATATAATTAGATTAAATTAGCACGCATGATTTGATCAGGAATACAGGAGACATAAATGTAAATATAAGAAAATAGAAATCATATAAAAAAACTGTTAAAAATTTACAATAGCCATTTTTTGGAGAAAAGTGCTACAAGTTTACTCCAATAAATACGAAACCTGTGAGTGAAAATTACTGATAGGACTGCTAAGGCTGACAATGATGAATTAACAGAAGTAGGTTTTGTCAGGGGGAGGGGGAAGAAGTTTAAAGAGCAAACCGCAGCAAAATTACTCTCTCGTTCGAAAGGTCATTCGTAGGATTCCAGAATCCATAGTGGTATTATTCAACAAGAGGCATTATACATGATGTTAATGTCAGTCACTCTCAGATTCAAAGCATATTGAAATTCCGAAGCTTCAAGAAGAAACTAGCAGCAGATCAAGTTTCAGATTTCCTGAGTAAAGAAGACTAATAGGATAGAGGTTTTCAAAGGTCGTTGCTCTTAATACAGGTGATTAGGCATAGACTTACTTTATTGGGGGATGGATGTTTGAATCATGGGAGATGTATCCAAATAAAAATAGAAGACATGGGAATATTGACTCCAAACATTACATTCACCGATCTAAACTTGCTGTCTGAAACGGTGTCACTCCAGGGATGCACTCCCATTAGAACTTTTTAATGCAAATTTAGATGCAGGTTCTTATTTAAACATAATCAGAACGAATCTCGGATAGATGGATGGATAAAATTCATCCAGAAACTATATAGCTTTGGCATTTTTACAAGAAAATAGGGTCACGTGGGTGTAGAATTTTTTCAAGCTGATCTTAAGTGGCTCTCTCATTCACACGATCTGTTCGCTCAGAAAAATATTTGACGGGAGGAGGAAGAGGGTTGTTGAAAGCAGAGGTGGCTCAAGACATGTCAACCTCCATTAAAAAGAATTCTAAAAAGGTGAATTTTGGCTTTTAGCTCCTTAAATCAAAAAGATGGAAGTTAACACAAGGAGCTGATTAAAATTGATAGAGAAAAGATCGAGTATTAATGATCTTTTGTCGAAGTTGGTTGTTTTGTCGAAATTGGTTGGTTTGCCTCCTAATAGAAGGAAAATTTTTGTGAATTTTTTTGCCATTTTTGTTTTTTAACAATTTTTTCCTACATTTGTTCTCAAATACCTCTCATCATATAAGAAAAAACTGAAAAATCATTTTTGTCTTTCAATTATTTGCCGGACTGTAGGTTGTTCAAAGTTTTTGATTATAATGAGTGATTGAGCTTCATAAAATTTCACTGTTCTGTTCTGATGGGTTCTTGACAAAAGATGAGAATGCCAGAGATTTCTAAGATATACCAAATTTCTTATAATAAACACTGAGAGAAAAGAAAATGATGATTAATTAAGATTTGAAAGTAATCATAGTGAAAGACACGTGTACAAGAAAATTTTACAACAACGATCAAAACAAATGATGATTTCTCTCCTCATTTCGTTTATTGATCACTTTCAAAATATCTATTATAATCTACAAACTCCTTTGCAAGCTCCTCTTTCAGTTTTTTTGTTTCGTCTTCAATTTCTTTGGTTTTTTCACGAATGATAGGCATTTGCACGGTTTTGAGTTCCTCATATCTTTTTTTGATATCTTCAGCATCTGTACGCCAATCTTTGAGTGCCTCTTTGAGTTCTTTCAGCTCCTCTTTTATTTTAGGTTGCTCATTTCGAAAAGCAGCTTTTCTATTTTCAACTTCCTTGACAGCTTCACGAAATGTGACTTCTTCCATGCGATTGGAATGTTCTGGGTCCCTGTTTTGAACAACTTCACTGGATTGAACTGGATTCTCTCTCTTCCTATATGCATAAATAAGCAGAGCTAAGGAGGGATAAAGAAAAGTGCTTACATTCCAAATGCTTATAGTGAAACTGAATAATTTTATAAAGCTTACATTATTGTTATCAATTTTCACAAAAATTGTTTATGAGTATCATCTCATATTAAACAAAAATCAGATCAATGAAAACAGAGAGTGATTTTTAACACCTTGCCAATTTTCGAGAGAAAGGCAGTCCCTCTCATAAGAAAATTTTTCAAATATTTTTCAATAGTAGACGTATTTATCATTGAAAACAAAATATTTATGTGGATTTTTGGAGTCTGAATTCAAAGATCTGTAGTGTGTTTACACGGGATCTTTTTTTTTTTTGATGAATCTTCTCATATAGAATTTTCATTAGTTCTGTAAGATTCTTCTTTATTTAGTTGTATATCTTAAATCCTTGAGAAAGCTGAAAGTTACTTGTTCCAAAGAAATTCATAAATTTTCTTAAAAATTAAAGTCAGAGTTTGGATCATATCCCCTCAAGAATGCGATGGAAGAAAAAATTCAATTTTTTTAATTGGATCTTATACCTTCAATAATTTAGGATATGGAGACTGAGATATCAATTAGGAAGACTCTACATTGAATATGTAGTTGAATATTTGAAATGCAATAATTGACAAGTAAATTAATATTTAATATTCTAACGATATGGAGTTTTATAATGGGTAAGTGATGTACAGTAAAACGAAAAGCCTGATTTGTCCAGGTTGAATAGGGCTCAAACTAAATTGATCGGCCTCGTATGCTCTCGCTTGTATAACAATATATGACTGCTTGGGATTCTGACCGCAATTTCAATTTTTTTAACTTTAATGTGTTTAAGGATGTAGTGGAATTCGAGTTATTGAATTTCATCGAATATTCTAAATTCTAAATTCAGATAGCCACTTAATTGGCTCGCCGGTATCGGTAAAGACAATGGCGAGGTTAATAAACTCAGAAAAGGAATTACAACGATATTAAAATTTTTGTAGAAACAAAGAAATTATTTCGATTTCAACAAATTAATTAAGAAAATCACTCTATTGAAATTAGTTGATAAGTGAATTATTTTTTATTGAAAAAAGAAGATGGTTTTTTGTTGAAAAAGGTCCATCAATTTAGTTTAAACCCCAGTCAACCCAGACAAATCAGGCTTTTCGTTTTACTGTATATTAGAGTTGTGTATTTTTGAGAGTGATTTGAGTTTTACTTTATGTGTATTTATTGTTGCCATGCCTATACACGGTTATGTGCATGAAACGTTAAGTGCCGAAGGGCACACATGGAAGATGCACATGTTTTTAAAAAAAAAGTCAGAGGTCTTAGAATATACATATTTTTCTCAGATCAGAGTATCAACAATTCTGGATCAGTAAGTTGCAGACAGCTCAACGCCAAATTACAGCTTTAATTTCAGAAATCAATTGGGGTAGTTGGTTACGTGGGAACTTTAAGTTATCCGAAATTATAAATCTTATTTTTAAAAAATCAAAAACGAAAAAGATGTTGAAAGCAACTTATTTGTTGATAGTCTTTGTGATCCTTGGAACTCAGGTGATTTCATCTGCTCAGGGTAAGTATTCCATAATCCTTTAAAAATATCAATATTTTGAATATAGCGACAACTGATGATCCAGAATTTGTGAAAAAGTTTAGTTACAAGCAGATCCGAGCTGGAGATGGAAAAAATTTCCCAAATCAAGGAGACCAGGTCACGGTACACTACAGAGGAACTTTCCCTAAAACCGGCGAACAATTTGATGCCAGTTATGATAGAAATCAACCCTTCAAATTTGCACTTGGCAGAGGTCAAGTTATTAAATGCTGGGATCAAGTTGTCAGCAGATTAAGTCTCGGTGAAAGAGGTGTGGTTATCTGTCCTTCAGATCTTGCTTATGGCAGCAGAGGTGCAGGTGGCCGTATTCCTCCCAACACTGATATTCAATTCGAGATTGAGATGCTCGGATTCAGAGACAAAAAATACAAAGCTCAAGAACTCTAAAACGGCCATTCATATAAGAGAGCCAGGAGAGTTTAGTATTGCTTAAATATTTAGATTAATATAGTTCTCAAAACTTAAACATGATCACTGTGTATTTTTTTATTTGACAATCATATAAAAGAAAGCAGCTGAATACACAATCAGCTCTCTTGTGCGACGATTTCTCTAAAAATGAATCTTTTTGATACAAATGACTTTTTTCTCATGAGCTATTGATCTTAATCACATTCTAAGAGCCCAAAAAGATATCTATTAAACAAATTAGGTAAATAAAATTGGAAATAGATTAAATTTGGAATCTGCCTTCTGTGTGGAAAATATTCAAATATCCATCAATCTATATTATATTTAACATTGCATGTGAAAAATTATGCCTCAACCAATTTAAGGTTCGAAAATTAAAAAATACATTCAAATTTTCAATTTTTTTAATGCTTTAGGTTCTCAAAAAATCTAATTGATATTAGCTCATGTCTTGATTTTTTAATGTAGTTGAATTCTGAAGCATAGTTTGTAGGTCTGCTTCAGATTAGTTCGTCAAGATCGAAGAGTTCTATGAGAAAAATTACCAGATTTTCATCAGCAACTTTTTGTTGAGAACAAGATTAAATTTTTTAAAAATCTCATCCAACACAGCTGCTTCAACATAAGTCTTGTAAAATGATTATGAGTATCAGATTAGAGTATCTATAAGCCATTCTGAATAAAGTTTATTCTCCTTCATATTCAGCTCTCACTAGATACTTTGTAAGCAGAAAATTTGAACTTAAAATTTTTGCACTATCAAACTTTGACTAGTATGAGCAGCTGCATGATGCAACTGGTCATCCAGCCAAAATTGAACATGTTTTCTTAAAGTTAATTTTGAACTTAATATCAACACTTTACCATAGTTACAGAGGTCATGAGGGAGGTGGTGTTTTATTTAAATAGAATACCAATATAGTCCATGAAGATGCAGTTGTGAAATATAAGCAAATAATTTTGAATTTCAAACAATGTTGTTACCAATACGATTGATTTTTTGTTTTCTTTGTGAGAATGACTATGGAAAAACTGGGCGCCCAAAACACAAAAATTCAAATTTTGGAGGCTCGAACCCCTTGAAGCAGCCTGAATCGTTCTTACTTGGGATAGAACCTGAATAACTTCAAGATGGTTTAGACGAACACAAATTAGCACAGTTTTCCCACTTCATCTCGGCACAATTACCTTTATATCGGAAATAATTATTTATTTTAATTTTTGAGTTTCTCAATACTAATATTAATTATGAATCACTTGAACATTAAATAAAACGTCAATTAAGCAATGCTGATGCTCAAATTTTAATTATTTACTTTGAGTTGAACTATTCCCTCCTTGCTGTTGTTGAGAGTTTTCATGAGGTTAGTACTCAATCATTTAGGTTCAGATTTAGTTCGTTTGGTTAAAATACAAGACTTATTGTGTGATTAAATTACTTATAACAGTTTAGCTCTTTTACGACTGAGAGCCTTTTGTCTCTTTGTGGTAATTCGAATATTGAAAATACAAAGAGCGGTCGCTTAAGGAGAGATTATTAATAATACATGTAACTCTGATGGTTAGCTTTGAATGGAATAATCAGAACTTTTTTTCCTTCTAAAATGTCAGAGTTTTTCAACAGAGAATAAATTCTCAGAGCACATAAAATTTTATTTCGTCTTACAAAGGTTAGATCAGTGTTTTTTTATCAAACGAAAATAGTTCAAGTATCTAATTAAACTATTTTGGATCAATTCTAATTTGAATTACTAATTCAAAATTATAGCATTCTGGATGAGAATACATATTCTAAGTGGTTGATTTAACGTAGTATTTAATAAATACATGTGTCGCTTATGCTCAGTTTTCTGCTCATTTATTTGGCTTTAAAGTAGAAATCAGAATTATACAAGTAGTATCAATGTAGTTCATGATAAAACAATTGCGAACGAACGTTGCAAACTCGAAACTTGTGAGCAGTTTGATCATTCAAGAACTTGGAGTTAAGATTAAATCAATTGTTAAATGCACAAATTTCTCCACAAAATGAGCATAATCAAAATGGATTCTCTTCTTAAGATATTTATGAGTAAAGAGAGTGATAACTGGAAAAATATGACTACCGGTAACCACAAAGGTATGTTTTTTCTTAAAGTTATTCTTGTTCGATTCGGAAGAAACAAGACTATTCAGCAAAAATATGACATTTTAAATCAACTAATACCTATTGAAATCCACAATTTCAGAATAAATTTGCTCAAATAATTGCTGTTAAAATCATTTTTTGATAGCTTTCTAGACTAGCGTTTTATCATTTAGTGACCTTGTTCCCTTTTATCAAAAATTTGACAATTTTTATTAGGAATTATGTTTTTCAAGGTCTTTTTATTGAAACCCAGATATATTGTTGAAGGTTTTTCATTTGATAAAGAGTTTATAGTACCTTGCAGACAACTTCAAAAAATCCAATTTAGTTAAACAACAAAAATATTTCAATCAGAAAATATCCGGAGATATCAGAATATGTTCTGGACCAGAAAATGAAGCGAATGGGTGCATACTTCACTTCGTTTAATGACTCTATTCGATATAAAGCAAGCCCGTCAACCACTCACAGGATTAATGTAAAATCAAGGTCAGAGGCTCAAATTGTTATACAGTCCATGAATATACCATATCTATATTAGGTATATATCTGATTTGAATACAATATGTTATAATAAATTTTATTATCTTGCTTGATAAGGAATAAGTCACAACTCGGACAGAAAGAAAGCAGTGTTAAGATGAACAAAGAGGATATTCTCTCAACTTTTAAAAAAGCCTTCTCGGAAGCTCAAGATGATGACCAACGAAGAGAGATCTTACTAGCCCTTCTGAATCAACCTGGCTATGGAACCGAATATTTCTATGTACAGCTAGATTCCATCAGTAAGCTGGATTTCGTAAGCTTTCTCTCTATAAAAGACCAATTTCATTGTTTAACTGCAAATTAGGACTCTCCATCTCAGATTATACAAACTCAATTCTTAATTGCAGAACTAGAGAAGCTGGGAAAATTCAAATCTATCTTCTCGGATTCTAAAGTGATGCCAGAAATAGTCAAAAGGATTGATGTTCTTGAAATCATTGCTCTTTTCTTAAACAAATACAAAAAACTAAGTTATTCAAGCTCTTTATATGATTCTCAAAGGGCCTTCAGAGACAAATTTGACAACGCAAATTATCTCATTTTGAAATATTTTCGCTGTGAGATTGCTGACGAAATGGCTGACTTCAAACTCCAAAATCCAGGAAAAGCATATTTTATTCCAAATTTAAGCCTTGCTCATACCAAAGAATGTATCCACTTACTTTATGAAGTGTTTAAACCCTGTGATATATTTGATAAGATGGACTTTCCCACGGCCTCATCGGTAAATTTAATTGTTAAACCTCTATTTCATATTAATCTGATGTTAGATTCTTATCAGATGGTTAGTAATCTATCCAGCAGCAGTCGAGAAAGATGATTATTTACTCGTTAAAGCAATTTGCGAATTTGCGATAAATATTTGTGACCGTTCGAGAAATAAATACAAAGATCTGATCGTGATGGCTCTGAATTTTCTCAAATTTCGCTACTTTGCTGATGCTCAGGAAACTCTGACTGGATACAAAAATTTCCTGATCTTTTTTGATGTATTTGATCGGTGGAATCTCCAATCCGGAGTTCGAGAATCATTTGAGAATATTCTTCAAGCAGTTAACTTTGAAGTTGAATCAATCATCCAAATCTTCCTCAATCTCATTCGTCTGGGCGTGACAACTTCGAACTGTCTTATCATATTAGCTATCAGTGAAAAATATAGAGAGAATGAGGCTTATGAACCTCTTTTTGAGATCTTCATGAGAGTCATCTGTGAATATGCTGCTCAAAAAGTCCATGTTGAAAGAGGTTCTGAAGAGGTATTGAATCTTCTGCAGTTCTTTTTCTTTGGATTCTCAGGAGTTTATGAAATAACTCAAGATACTCTAATGAAATTCACTCGAAGCCTGAAGTTCATGGCTGTAAAGAATCCCAAAAGGACCAAAAATATTGAAGCATTTATTGATTTTCTGGAAGTAATCGTCAACAATTACCAGGAGTCTGCAGTCGGGAACACTAATGCATTTACTAATCTCAAAGAAGTGATGCAAGCTGTAAAACAGGAATACAACATCAATCGAGACTCGAGATCTCTCAAAGAGTTGTATTCAAAGGCTAAATTAAAAATATGGGCAGTGCCACCAGATAGTATCAGAGACCCATCACGTCAGAGTTCAATTTCAATGCTGATGAATCGTTACAAGATTGACTCGAAATATAAAGGTCTCACCAACCTTGGAAATAGTAACTAACCCTGATCCCTTTTCTCTTAATTAAAACTTTTTTATCAAGCTTGCTACATGAATAGTGCTATGGTCGCCCTTTATATGACTCCGAAGTTCAAAGAGAAAATTCTGAAACTCACACCTAATCAAATTTCCCAAACAGTGATATCCAAGCACATAGTTTCATCAAAGATTGGAGATAAAAGTGATCTTGAAGAAAAACCACTCGAAGATCTACACAATCTTTTTGAGCGCCTTTCCAATACCAGAGAGGTGGCCGTCAATCCTTCACAATTCAGAGAAGCTCTACCTTCTCGCTACAAAAATAGTAATCACGAAGAAGATGCTTCAGAATTTTTCAGAGATTATCTTGACTTGATTGAAAAACCTCTACAATCTGCGATTAGCAAAGTAAAATTAACCTTTCATAATTGCAATATGTCTAATCTTATCAAATAATCTAGAACCTAATTGATGAGTGCTTTGCTGGAGAAATACTCAATTTAATCGAATGCCATAAGTGTAAAAAACCCCAAAAGATGAGCGAAAAGTTCTTGGACTTGACAGTCAATCTTAATCCTAAGCTTAAAGATCCTAAAACTCAGATATACGACCTCGAGCAATTGATAAAGCATGTTTTTGAACAAGAAACTTTTGACGAACAAAATAAGTACTACTGTGAGACATGCAAAGACTTTAGTGAGCTGACAACTAAAACGCCGAAACTCACGAAGATGCCTGAATGTTTAATCGTTACTCTCAATCGATTCTACTTCAATCTCAACCAAAACCAAAGATCTAAAATCCTAGACCCTGTTACAACTCCATCTCAGCTAGATTTCAGCAAGATCCTATCCAATGAGTCTCAATCTAATAGAGAAAGCGATGTTTACTACCTTTATGCTATGATTATTCACAGCGTATTTTCTTTTGATCCATATTGAATTTTCTAACATTCAATGTCAGGGATTATCGGCTGAGCATGGCCACTATTTCACTTTTGCAAAGGAACACCCGACCGATAACACATGGCTACTCTTTAATGACTCTCTTGTGTTGTCGATTCCAGGACAGGATTTCTCAAAAATATTCGAGTAATTAAATTTTCTCTGATAATTCTCACATAAAAATGAATTTATTTTAGGAGTTACCCCAACGACACTCCATATATGCTGTTCTATCGAAGATTGGATTCTCGTGGTTTCAAAGATAACAAATAGATTTATTCTTAAGAATTATCAGTTAATACATATATATATGGTCACATTTGTAATTAATTAATGAATATATTATCTTTCAGGGTCAGCTGTTTGATTGGAGATCAGAACTGAAAAAATAACACATCTTTTTGGATTTTATAATATATCTCGATGGAATCAATTTAATTCGATCACCACCGTGTCAGTATTCTCTGATTATTAATTTCAAGAATCCATACTGTAGTTGATTCAGCGACGTCGTTTTTTTGGGCTTCGTTTCTATATTCAAAAAAAGGTTTTTTCCGGAAAATACTTTAAAAAACTTACTTTTAATGTTTTAATGAGTGATATTTGATGACAGATTTTTCACAATTGTTAATTTTTTCTTTTTCTTAAAAACCTTGAATACAAGAGTTTTTTTAAATTCATTGTATATTGCAATCATATAGAATTCATGGCTCATTCATAGATTTTATCGAAATGTAAGTCAACAAGTCTAGAATACTCTCTATGTATCAAATTTTTTGTTCTTCAGTGTAGATAGAGATGTCTACAGACTGGTATGAAGAATAATTAAATTTTAAAGTATTTTTTTCCCCCATCATAAATAATCTATGTGGAGTAAGATCTTGAAAAATGAGAAATAAAACATACCATACCTTCAAAGAAAAAGCATAAACCATGAAATATGTGTTTGAACTTAGAGATAAAAATTTTATTAGATTGAAAAAATGTTGTCACTCTTCAGAGGATTAAAAAAGAATTCTCAAATTTAACATTTGAATTATTAGCAGAACGTAATTTTGTACTCAATTCTTCTTTAAGTTCAATCACTGATTCCATGATCGATATTTTTTCAAGAAAATGATTGCTTCAAGGTCTCGGAATCGGAATTACACAACCAAATTTCCTCAAGTTTGTTCTTCGTATTCATGTTCAGTCATTACATGAGTTGCTAACATCAGGTGAACTAACAAAAATTTTCGACATTTTTGCTTCATATTCAAGGCATATACTTTTCTCATTAAAAAAATAGTTAAAATGCCAATATTAAACACAAATGTCTTTCTGATTTCATTTTTATAATAAAATTTGTTGAAATGTGTTATATTAATTATTTTTTCTCAAATAATCATCTCATAACATTTTTCTCAAAGTCAAGTAGTCGTCCCAATCGAGAGAAATTCCTCAAATTAAAAAACTCTGTTGAGCTAAATTGAGAGTTGATAACCCCTCTTTAAATGTAATTCTAATCTGTAATATAATGGAATTTCCAGCAAATTTACCAGTTTCTATTAATGTGACTCAATCTTCAAAGGGGACTGAAAGTTATCGAAAAGAAGAATTTGAGGTAGAATTCCTTTTACCTCATTAGCTTAAATAAGGATCCTTGTTTCAAAGACTCAAGTCATGAAGATAATAAATGGAAGTATTATTGATATCTATGAAAAAAGAATGAATTATAAATTATCAGAAATGGAAAAATAGTGTTTACGTTGTTTCGAGGTGATCGTTGATCCTTAATGAAGAGAAAAGTCTGCAATAACAAATTATTTCTTGTAAAAATTTTCATTCTTCAATATTTGCATTTGAATCTTGTAAAAGATTGGAGGCGATTTTGTGAATTAAACTTTGGCTAAAAAAAAATTATAAGGAGCTGTGCGCTATCTGATACATTCCTAAAGGGTTATATATTATACCCTTTCAGTCATTTGTGACTTGTTGTTTCACAAATTTTATTGAACGGTCTATTTGGGGTATTTACAGACAAAAGTCTCTGCAAATCATACATTGATTTGTGCTGGCAAATTACATTGATTTTCTGTCAAGCACAATAATAGCCAAGCCGTTTTTGAAAACACAGAACCTGCAATATGAACTATCAAGTTTCTCTAATTTTTCAAGTCTTTGTTATCAGAATTTTTAACCTTGTGTGTTTTATTTTCTCTTCTCTCTGAAATACTCCACTGAGATTAAATCTTTGTCATTAAACATTCATAAACTTTGGCAATTTCTGAAGTTTCAAAATTAAATCTAAACTTAATCAAATTTGATTGAGCTCATGTCAAGTTAAAAAATTTTTTTGCCTTCGGTATCATCTAATCAACTGTTAAATCATATGTAATTGAATCATTTTTATATTTCCAGCTTGCTTCGATTGCACGAAAGTAGAGGTTCCTGCACTCTTTGAACCTGAAAATTCCCTCATAATTTCTCCTCATCGACTCATCGAGTTGATAGTAATCTCAGATTCTTCTAGCCTAAAAAAAAAGATTATGCTCTCTCTTCCATACAATTAATCATTAAAAGTGGAATTTAGCAAGAGAGATATTATGATCTTAAAGGATTAGTGTCATTTTTCTTTCACAATTTTTTCTGCCGTTTCAAGAAATTAGTATGAAACATTAAAAGTTTTTATGGTGTGGTAAACTTGTATAACTTTCAAATGTGCTCCGAAATCCAGTTCATAAAGTTAAGCTAACATTATTGAGTCAACCAAGTAAGTAAACAGAATAACTCATGAAGAAAATTAATTGCGGCATTCCGAACATTATGATTTTAATGTGATTCTGCAATTTGAGTAAATACTGAATTGAATGGCATTAGATATGAATTGTAGACTTCAATCATTTATAAAAATATTGTTTGAATATCTGCACTTTTTACTCATCCAATATGAATTTGTTCAATCATGGGTTTGCAATGTAATGATTATTGACCTTTTGCTGGAATGATTATCAGGATCATTGCTCAATATTACATTTCTGATCAGAGATGTTTGATTTGACACCAAGATTCAAAATCTTATTCCAAAAAATAATATATTCTTTAAACAATGTGCCATTTCTATGGTTATACCGATCAGCACTTGATGTTTATAAACCTTTTGAGTTTTGCAAAATTCTTTTATTTATGAATTATTTTATCATAAATTATTCTAAACCTTTATTGTTCTGCCAAAATTATATTGTCCAACATGAAACTGACCAGTATTTATTTTGATTATGTTGCAGGTCTAAAAAGTTTCTCTCTCTATTCGATAATTTCTCTGACATTCTTTGACCATATTAATATGATATATCAAGCTTTAAATATTCTGCTATCAAATATTAAATACTGTGTGATCTTCAAGTAGAATAGCTACTTTGATGATGAATCATAACTCTTGGTTTCATTTGCAAACATGAGATTTTGATGGGCTGCATATTTTTCTGTTAATATTCTGACTTTCGTTAAAATTTCAGCGAAATATGAATGTATAAATATCTTTTTGATGTTATTGTGAAGTATGTTCGAAAGTCGGTCGGAAAATATGATGGTTTATCTGAAACAATCCTCAATAATGTTCTTTTTCAAAATTTATTATCGAAAAATATATCAAAAAACTAATTCTGATTGAATTTCCCCCTAAAACCTCAATAATTTGACAATTTTCCACTTTTCTTTTTCCTCAAATTATGATATTATTACAAGCAATAATATCATTTACTTGATGGCTTAACGAGGCTATGGATGAACTTAATTACAGCATTTGTAATCTAAAATATTGATATCTTTTGAGGGTACTCAAATATTATTAAGACAAAAAATCAGGATCTCAAGCCAATTTGGTGATTTAAATATGGAAAACTATTATCATGTGTTTGAGAAGATATTTTTACGAGTTTAAATCTTCTTTTCTTTCTATAATACTTTTGTTTATCCAAATCACTTGTTGCTACTAATCAATATGAGTAGTTTACTACAATTTTTTCTAAACAATAAATTTTGTTACAAACTAATTTCTATTAAAACTCGTTCATATAGTTATTGCACTCAGAAATACTTGATTTTTGATACTTTAGAGAAACGTTATCCTTCAAATGCTATAGAAATAACCCGATAATGCATTGAATAGTATTTTTTAGTCTCATAAATGCTAAATTTGTTGAATAAACTATTTCAGTTTTAGAAAAAAACCTAATCGAATTAATTAACTCTTTTGAGTTTCAAAATTTATAATTGTATTTGGTAAAAATAAATAGATTGTTGCGCTCTTGACCTATATTATTGTGTATTCCAGAAGATATGAAGAAGTTTGCTAAAACGACCCTTGTGAGGCTAGGATAATCACATGCTCGCTCAACAGCTTGGAACTCAGATTTTTATACTTACCTGATGAATTCAGGCCCATTTCCTTGTAGTTAATACAAACTCCCCCCTGGGTGTAAATAATCTGAGTTTTTTAGTTTTCGGGCCCCTTTCCCTCGAGAAGCGTGCTGTGATTTTGTTTAGAAACCAAGGATCGCCAACAAAATCGAACTATCCTTCAACATTATCAATTTTATAAATGTAGATTCGCATTTCTAATAATCAGGTAGATTTCAACTGTGAATGAGGAAGAAAATTTCTTGCATTCAAGAGATATTCTATGACTTTGAATTAGGTACTGCTTGAATATATGTAAATGTATATATGAGGAGATGTATTGAGTTTAGAATCTTTTTGTTTCTAAGACGAGTCTAAATTCTCAAAAAAAGACTCCTATGTAACTGTAATGAAAGTAAAGAAAAAAATTTATGTACGTATTATCCTATAAGATTTAACATAGAAGCTCAAACTAATATAATTTTCTAAATAAAAGACATAAGAACTTTCTTTGAATTATGTGCCGAAATAAAAAAATTGAGAGAAAGAATCCTTAGAAATTTTAGTACCTGAATGAGTATGAGCAAGTTTAAGAGCCTGAGCTCACACATGGGTGCTGCCCATGATAGAAAAAAATTTCTCAGAATCTATCAAATCAGATAATTATCCTATTTGAATAAGCTATTATGGATTTTTTGTCAAAGAAAATTTTAGTTCTAAGGTTTGTTGCCTCCCTACTATCAGAGATACTTTTTTTTATATTCACTTTATAATTTTAATAGAAAAAGGCATATCTGAGATTCACGTCAAATATTAGTTTGTGATATGGGAAGAGAAGTTGTTGGTTGAATTTACAGCGACAAAAATCAATTTTTTATTTTAAAAAATAAATACAAAAAGAAGTTATAATTCATTAACTGTCTTCTAATATATCTATTTCAGACAGCTGTCAAATCGAATTCGAGAAAAATTTAACGCTCAAGGCATCAAAAATTAAATTAATCGGCACAATCAAGTTAGTTTTGCTTTTCGATTTTTCAATTTCAGAAGTCTCCTCAAAGATTTATTTCAAGATTATAAATTTCCGTTAAAAAATCCGTAGCTTTAGAGAGAGCATCAGGTCTTCAATATATCTAGAAGTAAGAGTGAACCGAAAACAAAACAATGCAAATATTTCATCAACCTCTAATTGACAAAGATTCTTGCTTTGAAGTTTTATAAAGAAATTTCAATAAAGTTGCAACTTAGATCGTCTCCAACACAAAAAAGAATTTAATTAAAACTTTTGTTAATAATGGAAATTTGTCAGCTTTTACTAAATCATTTACCGTTAATTTAGTCAGACTAAAAATGTTGAGAGGTGGTCGCTTTAAGAGGATATTGAATATTTGAAAGCTCCCAACACACTATTTTTCTCCTTATTCTGAGTTATACTTTTACTGAGTACTTTCAAAACATCTGGATAGAATTAAGATTAATTGTCGACCTTCGTTTATTAATCCCATAGCCTATTTTTGGTGATAATTTGCAGTTTCTTTATAATTTGCTTATGCCTTATTCCAATTTATATGTATATTATATGTATTATATCAGTAAATTCATCTTATATCATGATGTTATAATCTGTTAAAGACTATTCTATAATTTTTTCCATAGTCAGGCTAAATTCAATAGTTTGCTTAATAAGCCAAGGCAATAAGTATAAAGGCAATAATTAACGAAAGAGATATTTGTATGATCGAAGCAGAGGTTTTATTTGTGGGAGGTTCAAGGGCAGTAGTTCCGTTGAGAGAATTGACTCCTGATGTGACTGCAAACATTCCAAGGTCTTGACTCGTGCTGTAATAGTATATTGTGTAGTTAGTGTAGTTTTCGAGACCTGTAATATTCAGGACACCTGAGTTGTCACTCTCGATGAATGTGAGCTGGAATCCACTCGCGTTACTGTTGTTATTAGTAAGGTTGTATCTTATTTAAACTGTATTTGGTGCTGATTGGTTCGTTTTATCCGCAATTCCATAAACATATCCAGTATCTTCAAGGTTTATGTCTGTTAAAGCTAGCCATCTTATCCCAGACACAACTTTAATAGGAGGGAAAGTCTGGAATCCTGGCGTAAATGAACTTATCTGATCCAAGTAGTCTCCAGTGACAACTGATGGAAAACCACTGTTGGTCTGCTCGAAAATAGCTATATCACTCAAGAATGTAAGATCTCTTGTGAGGGCAGTTGAATCGAACGCATTCATCTTTGCCTCCACCAAAACATAAAATGTATCGTCACTTTCAGAACGGAAATTTCCAAAGATCAAGAAAGACAAAGTTCCATCAGAAGAAGTAGCCGTTGATTGAAACAATCTTCGGCCACTCTTACGCTCGTATTCTCTGCTCTCTGGCAAATCATTGTTTCCGTAAATTGTATCAGAGCAAGTATTGAGAATTCTTCTTGTATAGGCACTGGTGTCAACTGGAGGAGGTAAATATATTCTTGGAAGTGTCTTGTAGAAAGGTGGAATATATACACTTGAGAACTTGTCTTGACAAGATCGACTGTTTGCAGAAACCACACTAATATTAGGAATTAGTGAGTATAATTCAGTTTATTTAGAGAGAAATATTACCTCATTTTGGTGACCAAGAATTCAGAGGCCAAAAAGCAGGCAAAATCTAATTCTTGTTGGGCAGAGAGAGCAGTGTCAAAAGTAAATTCTACTTTCACGATTCTGATGTTGTTATCGAGAGATGTAAAATTAGTAATAACAGGGCCAGTCGTAACACCGTTGAGCAATTGAGTGCAAACGGAAAAAGTGTAATCTTTGTTTGACATAAGGTTTGAGATATATAGGGTTGTTGAGGAGGATGGAGCTGCAAGAAATCCAAATTGTTCTTGAGCAGGATCGGCGCCAACATATTTTGCAAAGGTGAATGCCTGTTCCAGAATATATTCACAAGGTCTCATGAATGTATTTTTGAAAGCGATAGCCCAATAAATGGTGGCAGGAGCAGTTGTGGTCATTGCTATTTGTTGAATTGTAGAAGTACGAACGCCTCCGATAGTTACACTTGGTGAGTCAGTGGTCGTTATAGATTGAGCTATTACTGTCAATGTGACAGAAGAAGGAGTTATGGTATATGAAGTATTATCTAGTCCTGATAAAACGAAGTCGAGCGTCGTTGATGATGTAGCTGTTGTAGTTGTGGTTGGTCTCACAAAGAAGTATGCAATAGGGTAGCTCACATTAACTATCTGGATACTGGGAGACGCGAACTTGAAAACAGTCGTGTCAGCTATTGTTGCGGTCACAGTTAATGGATCCTTTGGAGTATAGATACTAAAATTGAGGACAATCGGCACGGATTTGCCCAAGAATGGAACAGAGTAAGCCGTCTGATCAGGAGCTATAGCTATTACTGAAGTAACAACTTGCACTCTCAGGCGTGGCACGGCTGTGAAATTAACAGGTAATGGAAATTCTTCAACCCTGTCGAATATAACATCATAGTAAGTTGCGGGAGTCGTTACTGTCGGTGCAAGACGGAAACATGCCGACTGCATCCCAGTAAAACCAGTGGCATTTGCAGTATCAATTGAGAAGTTGTTGGTATAAAGTGAATTGAGTGTCACAACTACATCTTCAGAATATTTGGTATTCCTTGGTTGCAGGCATATGAATTGAGAATACATGCCGTTTATCACTTGAATCGGAAGAGTTAGAGTCTGAGTTGTAGAGCTTTGAGACCATACAAAGGTTTTAAGAGTAGAATTTTCCTTGAAAGTGATCCAGTTTGAATTGATATTTGGAGGATTCGAGCGATAATACACTGTTATTTCATCAGAGCTGACAATGCTCATGGACAGTTTATTGGATTTACAATAGGCTGTATCTGGATTTCTGATATTGTTGACTACAACAACGTAAGAGGTACTTGCATTTAGTCCTGCACTCAGAGTGATTTTAAGACGAAGACCAACAATAGCACAAGCTGTGTCGTAGTAGGCTGTTGGTGCACTTGCATCGGCGAGAGTGCAGGTCGGTTGATAGGTTGGTACCTGGAACAGGTTAGAATAGTCTCCTGGGAAATTTAAAGTAACGATACTGCCAGTTGCAACTGCGGTTGAAGGAGAGGTAAAGGTAACCGTATAGTTACTCGTTACCCTAAATTCAGTTGTATTTATTGTGATATTGTATATTTGCAAGCCACCAACATTAGCTGCTGTTGTTATTGGCTGTATTGGGTCTAGTATCTCTATCTGTTCTTGTATAGATAGATAGAGGAGCATTATCATTATCAATACCAATAAATATTTTTTGCGTAGTAGAGGTTTGGATCACGGTATCAATGCCAAAAATATTGACTGTATGCGCAGTACTGATCGCGTAGGTTCTGATGAAGTTTCGGAGTACTAACCATCTGGAGTTCGTAGCTTCACAATAAACGGGATCGCCGTCAATTGTGCAATAAAATACTCCTTTGCTTGAGAGACCATCAGAGTAATAGTAAGGAAATTTCAGGTAGATGTAAGAGGGATTAGAGATTGCGCTTTGAGTCGGGGTGATAAAAAGTTGGAACTCACTCGTCGAACCGTCGACTTGGTAAGTTTTGCTAATCGAGGAACTAAGAAATTTTTTTAGTGAAATTAAATTAAATAAGTTTTACCTGCCAAGAGTGTTGGCAGTTAATATGGTTGGAAGTGAGAGTGACGCGGTATTTGACTGAACTACTTGGGCTCCACGATTTAAAGTTCCTGTGATTGACGTATCTGCAGCAGAAGGAACAACACCATCTGAGATTACGAGGGTTAAATAGCCTGAATTTACAGTCGTATCTGGCCAGAATTCTTGGACAGGGACAAGAGTCACAGAAGCCAAATTAGACACATCGCAAGACTTGAACAGCCAGCTTACAACACCACCTGAAGTCACTTGGCATGTTACAGTGTTCCCTGAATTGGCTGTTGCAAAAGCTCCTAGGTTAAAGATATAACTTTCTGTCGAAAACGTATACTTCGCGGCCAGGAAATCGAAGGACATTATCGTACGAGCCAATGAGTTAGAGATAGAGAAGCTAGAAGTTTGAAGGTTCATAGTGAGGCTTCCAGAAGCAATGGAATAACTTCCTCTAAGCCCTGCAGAATTTTTTTGAATCTGTGCACTTGTAGAAGTTAATACTAAGACATCATAGGAGTAAACCTGTGCTGCGCCTGTTACATCAATGCCAGTGACGGTGAAATTCTGTGTTCCTAAGGTGTAGTCTACAGATGCTGCCAGCTGACACTGGAAACCACCTGCGGCGAAAGCACTAAGAGTGCAGGTTTGACCATTAAATAACGCAGAAGCTGTAGCACTATAGGTGAAACCAAAACTGGTCGCAGGCTGAACTTTTATAATAGCATTCGATGGAAACCCAATCAAAGTTGTAAATATTATGAATAACCTATTGTTGTATGATGGAGAATACAAGACACTGGGGTGTGTCGCTAATGGATTAGAAATTGTAACATCAGTACGGACTGTCATTACAGCTGATGCAGTATTCTCACTTCCGAACAGAGTGAGCATCCCTCGATAAGTACTCCAGACAGTATAGGCATTTGGCATATTTGGTCCACTTGTATATGGGAAAATATAGTTCGTAACGGTTTGAGCTGGAGCAATGTTAGTCAAGTCCTGTTCGATTGGACAATAGGTGCAATAGATTGTTCCAACTGATGAAACGTATTGCACATTCGCGCACCTTGAGGTACTTCCAGAATTAGGAATCGGTGTAATATAGAATGAATCGTCTTGATTCGATCCCCAGGATCCGCAGTATACCATTGAGCCATAGAGATAGGGTGAGACTCCAGTATTTCCACTGATAGTGACGGCCTGCTGGTTAGTCAAAGTTGTAGTCGCAGTGTTTCCTACCAACAATGGAGAAGGCTTCGTTATTTGATACGCTCCAGAACCATCGAGATTTGAATTTAAATTTGCTGGATTTTTTACAATCCCAGAGTAATCAGTTTCGCCTACCGAAACCATGAATTGAGAGTTAAAATAGCCTTTATTAGAAAGAAATACTGATAATCTGTAAGTACAGCAAGTCCAAATGTAATCTTCATTTGATTGGTTTGAGTTTTCACTGGTATGATAATCTGGAAAGGATTTGTGCTTGCGTCACCATATTCCATGGTTGATAGATCTATGTCAACTCGGTGCATCATGAAAGGATTGTAGCTCGCCCAATTATGTCCAAGAGCTCCTGTGCAGTCAAGAGTACTCACTGGGCAACCACAAGGCACTGTTCCGTCAGTATTGACAAAGAAGTCCAAATAATTAAAAAAGACTGATCGTCTTTTGAGAGATGCTTTTTCTTGAGCAGTCATCCAGCCAGTTAGACGAATGAAAGCTGGGAATTTTGTTCCATCCAGGTAAGCAGCAGTTCCTGTCCAAAAGCTTGAAACACCAATATTTACATTGGCTAAAGCACCACTCTGTACAACGTATGTGTTCATCAACCAGTCGGTTGTTGAAGCAGTTGTTGTAACATCAGGAAGAGGTGAAGTAGAGAACACTCCAACAGCTCCTCGAGCATAAAAATCAAAAACTCCATCATCTGCAAACATCACAGAAGATGTCTGTGAAACAACCATATTTTGAAATTGGAACTGCCTATTTCCCGCTGTGCCAGTAGAGAACGTTGTAGTAACTGAACCTAAATTTGAACCTACACCCATTCGCATCAAAAGGAAATTGAGAGCTGGAGTTGACTTTTGAGTACCTACGGTTTTCACTTGGCAAGTAGTAAAGGCCGTTACTGCCGAATAGCAGGTCAGGGTCCCTCCAAGAGATAAGTATGGCGTGGTGTAGATCTCTATGCCTCCTGCATTTACCATGCTTGTACTACTGAAAGTATGTTCGAATACGATATCTTGAAGAGTCGTTGTACTATAGTAGTTGATTCCGTAATTCGTGCTTGAGGGAGAGTTTGGAGGAGTTGCCGTAATCACCGATGAAACGTACTGGTAGGCACGGAAGTTAGCACTTGAGGGGTTATTTACTCTTGTAATTAGAAGTGTTGGATTTGTTTTTATGGTAGTTGATCCAAGGTTTGGAGTTGCAGCCTGAAGTATTACGTTTCCTGAGGTGTCTGTAGCACTAATAGTTCCAAAATTGGAATATACGGTTGTTACTCCTGATGTTGAGAGTATGTAAAATTTAAACGAGATTGAATATTCTTTGTAAGTGGCAAGCGGTCCAACTCCAGTACAGATAATAACGTTACAAGGAGTCGCTACTGCACAGACAGCTGGGCTATTTACTGTACAAGAGACAGTTTTACCATTCGCGTTAGGCAGATCAATCACTAAAGTCGATTGAATGATAACGAATTCTTGAATATAGAAGGTCTTCATCGTAAGAATCATTTCAACCCCAGTAGGTGTACTTTGTTGCGGTATAAATCCAAATCTCACAGTATTGTAGTATATTCAGTCGTAGATGGGCTCTTAAATACCCGAAATGGCATTGGATAAGCAGTAGAGGCTCCAGAAACACCAATACCCCATCCAAGATAGATATTCAAGTTAGCATTAGCAGTAGCTGTCGTTCCCCATGTCAGAGCAACTGTACTTAGAGACCCAACATTTGTATTCCTCTCGACAACGTGATTTGCGTCGAAGTACATGGTCATTATATTCACGGCTCCTGAAGCTACGTAATTCGGGTTCTTCAAGTTGCAGGTGAATGTGTGAGTTGTGGTGGTTAAGGTACTCGCAAAGTAGAAATCAACTCGGCCTGGAGTATATACTGGAGAAGTAGCGAGTGTCAACCCTCCTGCAGTGTACGAACAAGTATTGGCAGCGAAGTCAAATATACCATTTGTCATTTGGAAAACGATTCTAAATTGCTGAGAAATCGCAACTGTTGGAGTTACTGTTATTGTAACTGGATAACTGCTATATGCGATGACTTGGCGATTGGCATCAGTTGAAGTCAGTGTCGAAGTCATCGAGGTTCCTGGAGGAGCAGTTACATACAAATACCCAAAGACCGGATTCTCATCATAGACGATGTAGAGTAAATCACTTGGATTCGAAACTGTGTAAAATCCAATCGGGGTAGTATATCCTGTAGTTGAGGGTGTGTAGGCAGAACTCGCAGATTGGAGGAAGATCATGTATTTTTGGTTCGAAGTCAGCGTCGTGAACGCCTGCGTATTATTTTCATCGGTAAACCATATATTATAAGAGTATATTCCTATATCAGGACCTCTTATGATATTGATTAGATATGTGTCAACTGGATCTTGGCAGGTGTCAGAGACCTTCCCCCAGCTACCAGCAGCAGTAGGCCAGGTAGTAGTATATCCAAGATCATATGGCCAGACAAGCCTAACTTACGCATTGGGCCCAAGACCCGATGCAAGTGAAAAATAAAGTTTGAATTGAGTGGCAAGGCCACTGTTCAGAAAATTTTGCTGTAGATCATAATACTTAATCTGCCCTGCAAAAAGTTGTGAACTCATCATGCTTGCAATAACGAGCACCAAAATCCGTGCTGATAGAAACGCCATATTTGTTCTTTGAGATCGATAGAAAAGTAATGTTATCAGAGATTTGGTAACAAATTACTAAATATTTAAATGAGCAAGTAATATATCTAAAAACTTTTAATTAATTTAAAAAGCCTTATTCAGCGGTTATTTGGAGCTAAAAAAACCTCTTCCTCAAAGAATAGTAACTTGTTGGCTATTGCCTGAAAATTGTTTCTTTAACCCCTGAACTAGCAAGCTGTGTTCCAAATAGACACAGAGAGTGTTTCTAATCCATCCAAAAAGTAGTAGAAAAACAAAAATTGATTCCAAAAGTTTGACACAAGTTTGTTCGAGGTAGTATAAGGACAGCCAACTGACATAAAAGTCTCAAAATTGAGGTCAAAAGCCTTTCTGGCTGCTGTGAGATCTGAACAATGTATATTCATAAGGAAAATATCATCGCATCTCTGGAATTTCGAGAAATTAGGAATCCCTTGTCTGCTTAAAAATACACAGCTTAGACAGAAAAATGCAGGATTTAATAATTGTCTTTCTTAGAGTTTAAATTTTAGTTTTTTTTTGTGTTTTACAACTTTCGTTTGAAAGTCTTCAACCGGATTCAGAGAGGATTCAGAATGAAGTATTTTAATATAAATATAGCACCGAAGAAAGTTTATCGTTTATTATACCGTTATATCTGTAAGTTAAACTTAATGAGGCGAAACTTCGATTGTTTTTGATCTAAAGGCAATTTTGAATTCTCAATGTTATGCTTTGACGGTTTGAATGACATCATTAGTTATTAGCTAGTGAATATAGTCGATAACAGTCGAGCTTCCAAAGAAGTTTAGAAATCCGCTTTACCGCTGTCCTCAACAGCATAGCCTGAGGCTGCGAAAACAAATTTAATTTCTTTACCAAAAAAAGGATGTGGTTTGCTTCTAACCAGTTATAGAAACTCGATATACAAATTTAATTATTTAGAAGCTATTAACTTCTTCCAATGTTATTTTTAAAAAATTTCTTGCCTGTTAATTAAACTTCTTTCATAGTTAAACACTATATAGACTTGGTATAACGATAAGAGATGCCAAAATACGTTGGGTTTCTTTTTGATCAAGCAGCAATGCTTTGAAAGAATAGCGTCTCAATCTCGGCCCTCCAATTTTTGTTTTGGGCGTGTTTCCTCTTGTTTTCCATTTACCAGTGCAAATACTCTGTCTGCTGGGGTCTTGAGGTTAGCTCTATTAATCAGTTTCAAAAATTTAATGAAATTAGCAGTCCCACAATCTCCTCTTTTGTAGAGTAACTAACATCGTAAATCTCCTCAGAGTCACCTTCTCTTCAGAATACACAGTAATCTTATGAACTTTCTTTCATAAGAATTCCAAAACAGAAATCATATTTCAAAATTCAAATACAAAAATTTGAAGCGTCTTCTTCAACCCATTAGAACTGATTGAGAATTTCTTTCTCTTCACATAACCAGAAGTAATTTAACAAAAGAAGAAATAACAAGTGAAAGGATGGAGAATCTTCTATTTTGAGAATCTTCTATTTTGAGAATCGTCCTTTAGAAATCTTCGGTGTCCATCCACCCTTGTATATTGGATTGATTTACCTTTCTTTCAGACTGCATTTAAATTTGAGAACTATTTTCAGTTGTGAAACCATTTATAATTAGAACACAAGGGCGTTAAGCAACTATTGGAAGAATCTCCCTTTTCCAATTAAAATATGTTTTTGTTTTGGAATCAACAATAGTTAGAGAAGGAATCATGATATGATATTAATTCATTCTCAGTTTAGACATATCTCCCAGGAGGATAATTTCAGAGCGTTTATTTTTTCAGGAAGCTCATAGCAAATTATTGTTTTAAATTTTCAGATCCCAAAAAAAAAAAAAAAATTTCAGATCACCAAGTACTCCAAATATATCATCATTCATGCAAAAGTTTGAGTACTAACAAAGCAAAACCCTATCCATCCTTTGGTATTCGAAATGAACAAGAAACTAACATCCGTTTTAAAATTCTAGACCGTACTATTCAGCATCGAGCATCGTAAAGGAAAACCTGGTAGAGGGAATTCTATTTTTTCCTTTCTTTCAGCTTTAGCTTTCAAAGTTTTTTCTTCAACAATGATCGTTTAATGTATCAATTTTAATTTAATTAGATTGGGAGGATGATTGTGATGATAACACACAGCCAACTTTGAATGTTGGAAATACAGTCAACAAGCCGACATTAAATTCAAATAATACAGTACTAATAATTCAGTTAGCAGTAATCCAAGTATTTCAATGTCCATCAAAAAAGATAGCTTAAGATTATCAATTTCACACTCGATCTATTTTACTTATTAGTTATATTTGACAGATGTTTGCCAAATCTAATGAGAATCTGAAGTATATCTAGATACTAGGACAGATGTAGCCACAACTAGAGAAGCTATTTAGGTAATTAAACCAAGAATGTCTAATCGAAGCTCAAAGCATCGTATCCATATATAACCCCACGTTCTTAATGGCATCAGTTGTTTTTAATTTTTTGGATGAGTCTATATTGTTATCAACGCGTTTAAATTGATATTACGGAATATGCATTCATAATTGTATGTCTAGCAGGTTTGAATGATTGGCATTTAAATGAAACAAATCAACCGAAAAGGTTTCCCAGGGCTAAAATGCAAAACACAAATGTCATGGTCTTCTGTTTCTATGATTTGCTCCTCTAATGAAGGATCATTCGTTCAATATATTTTTAAAATTAGATCTCCTGTACAAGCTTTTGTTATCGAATTTATTTCCTAAAAACTCAGAATTTATGATTCATCCTTGCTCAAATATGATCGATTTTTATGCTCTTACATTTAGAACCTCAAAGTTTTGATGGTATAAAAAGCTTTCTCTCAAGAAACTACAGTTTATTGGAGATTCTAAAAGATAATTATGGTTTATTTTTCTACAGGCTTTAGTTATTGGTAAAGCAGAACTAAATATTCTCTAACCAAATGCGAAACCCTCTTTTCCTTCACAAATTGCAAGTAATAACTTCTCTGAGAGGTCTTTCTTTGTTTGATACTGAGGCAATTCAATCTCGTGAGAGCTATAATTTAATATTAACGTTTACAAAATTTTTTTATAAATAAAGTTACCAAGTATGACTTATCGGCAAATCATCAGATCCTCCATTATATCTCGAGATAACCAAAGGCTTGTTTTCAAACCCGTTCGTTTCCACTCGACTCATTCCTACGAGGTCATTTATTAACTCACTATCTTGAGTATTATAATACCAGTTGCAAAGAACCATAAACTTGATAACATTTCTTGATCGAATTTTGATACCACCTCCCAGAACCAATTAATCTGCTGAGAATATTGATGATACCCATTTTTATATTTTGTAGTCCTCTTCATTTTCTCAAAGTCAATCTTTTCTTCTCCAGCAATCAACTTATCCAACTCACTTGGCAGGAATGTTTTCAAATATTCCTGGCTAATGAAACGATGAAAAACGCTTTTAAACGCTTGAACTTGAGATTCAATTTCTTTCACAAGTTTGCAAGATATCAACCTTGTCACATATTGCTTCTTATTTGAATCTGTAACGGTGTTCAAGCATTCATCGGACTCTTCAAGATTGACCTTGTACCTCCTGTTAAATATTGAGAGTTCGTACGAAAATTCTTGTTCTTCCATCGCTCCCTTAACCGAATTCTTAAGGAGCCAATCAAGAGATCTCATTAGGTCTTCATCAATATCCTGAAGATCATTTATTGAAATATTTTTATCTGCAGTTAGAGTTTTAGCAAGGTATCATAGTAGGAATTCTTACCTAACATTAATTTGAGGAAAGAGTGTGAGAAATTAACAGGAATGACTTTCTTTTGACAGATTGCCTTGAAAATTTCATGTTATTCGACCATGAATTAGTAGAGATCATATTTACAAAGCCGATTAAGAATCCAGCAATCTGGTAGTAGGAGTAATAGTTGAAAATGATTTGGGACTGTGGATCAGGATAAATAGTTGACTTGTTGCTTGTGAGTTTGAATAACCGATTGCTTGGATCGAATAACTTCTTGCTTAACAGTGTAAGCCATTCGTTTGTTACACCACCTAATCAAATTTAAGATTGAAAGGATCATTCTAACAGTGTAACCTTGATCAACACCTGGTTCTCCGACAAATGTGATTTTAATGTCTAAATTGAATAATTTTTGTGGCGCCTTCTGCAAGTAACATTCAACTTGTTCGGCTGTGTCTTCAAGGATGAACTTTCTTCTCAAGTTAAGCTCTGAATGTAAAATCAATAAGAAATTATTTTTGTCTTTTTGGTAATCAATTACGAAGTTTATATGAAGATTTGTCTCTCGAACGAGCTTTATCTAGATTACTTTCCCTCTGCAAAAGATGATATAATAAATCTCTCTTCTGGGGAAACTTCAACAGCCATGGAAATTGATTAAATATGTTCTTATTGGTTGAAATTTCTGAGAGCTCAAAATCTTCTGATAAAACCTCTTGCAGCAATAGCTTTGCTTTTCTTCGAAGCTTCATGAATAGATCTTCATACTTGAAGTCTTCACCAGTTTCGGATTCGCTTATATTTGGCTTTTTTGCGCTTGATTTTTTCCTTTGAGGTTCATCTTCATTTGCCGATGCAACGCTATTTAATGATTTTAATGATTTCTGCATCTGAATCGACGACATTCGAGATTTGAATTCAACTTGATCTACTTTCTCCTTCAGGTCTTTCTGAATAAGAAAAGTACGATACACATTCAAAATCAGTTCAAATACATGGGGCAACAAATCCGTCATCCTGATTCCGATATTTGGGTGAACCGCCCGAACCTTTTCAAAGAGTATAATAATGTTTACCAGGAGATAAAACATTCGTTTGAAACTGCTGCTTTCAAGAATACCTGAGACAAGATTTTGCACTTTTGAGTAGAGTACAATGTTTTCACGGATCAAGTTTTTCTTTTCAAGATACTCCATCTGCTCAAACAACTCTGACAACTGGTCTAATACAAATTTGATAATTAGTTGGACTTGCCTTGTGTTCTCGGCTATTTCTTCGAGTAGTTGCTCAAATAGATTGACATCGGATATCGGAAGGGTTTTTGTTATTGAATGGAGTTTCTGAGTCAATGGGGAAAGTTTTGAAGTGATTTTCTGGAAGATCGTGTCTCGACCTTGTTCGATTAAGGCAATAAAATTTAAAAATATTTGATGATTTTGAAAGCAGTCTGAAATCGAACATTTTAATCTCTTGGCAACACTGGATTTAAGGTCAATACAGGACATGAGTTTAATCAAATCGAATATTTTGACCCACATGTGTTGATTCCCAGAAAAATATTCACAAGAAAAATTCTTGTAGGTCAGATTCAAGCATAACTGAACAAAATGATTCATTTTTGAACTCAAATGTTCAGCTCTTAGCAGTATTTTTGGGAAGTTTTCTATATAATTATCTGATTCGTTCATTATTATGATGCTTTGAGAAGGCAATTTTGATTTGAAAGGATACACTCCAAGTGTATTGTAAACTTTGTCAACTAATTTTCCATAATATTCAATATCGAGACCATTCCTCTTTGAAAAAGGTGATTTATAATACTTCTGAAGGATCATTCCGATGAGTACCATGGCAGATTCTCGATGTCTTTCTAAGTCGGAAGCTTCCATTTGGGTATTAAAATATTTATTGAAAGCTTTCAATGCTTGCAGATTGCTTGTATCAAAAGTTATGAATGTGAGAAAAATATCGAGGATCCTGAGTTCATTAAGTGGATTGCCAGCAAGACTTACGAACAAAGAGAGCAAATGTGCCGGATCATCAAGCGAATGGAGATCTCTCTGGATTACCAAGTTAGCGATGAGTCTCTCTAAAAATTTTTGCGACACCGTATGGAGGCAATTTCTCATTTTATCGATATTCTGGCGATTCTCTTGGAAAAAACAAGCATATTTGAGTATAATTTCAGTCTTTGCTTTTAAAAGTTTGTCATCTATATAGCAACCGGGTGTATTTCCTAATTTCTTTGAGGAAATTACAGGAAAACCCCGAAAATTTTCTGGAGCACCTGTAATCCATGTAGACTCTTCAATGGGAAACGGTTTAATTTCTGTCTCCATACTTCCTTGAATCTCATCAAAATAATCTCCCATCCTTTCTAGCTGATTCTGAGTGTAGATATTTCTGTTCGATGAATTTTGTTGACGAGATCCCCCATGTTGAAACTGTGTAAAGAAATTCCGACATTTTTTCCGAATTTCTTGATATGATTTACTCAGCATACCTACATATTGCTCATTTATCGTCTTTATGGCAATTATTTTCTCCAAATTGGTTTTGAGGTTATTTATATAGAGATTTAAATCGACATCTGGCTTGTAGAAATGCAGAATCTGTATCTTTGAGCTATTCTGCAAAGATTCTGTAAAAGCATTTAAAGATTTCTTCTCTATGATCTGTGAAATAGATTTTCTTATTTCAAGTTCCAGTTCTGGAATTTTATGCAGATCTGAGGGGGTGAATAAATCATTCTCGTTTAGATCTTTAATTTGAAAGATATCAAATAAATTGTTCTCTTCTGGGTCTACCCATTTTTTTTCGCTTTTTGCTTTGAGAGAATTAACAAGTTCCGTATCTAAATTTCCTTCTGAGAAAAAAAAATGGAATTATTCTTACAGAAGCAACTGAATAAAGATTACTGATAGGACGTTTTGTCTTTATAATTTTATACTCTGTTTCTTTCAAGAAGACATCAGTGAGTACCCTAATTTATTCAATAACAATTGAATAAGATTGATTCGATAAGAGAGTGTGTTACTTTAGCTGAGTTTTTTGCTTGACTCGAACAATTCGAGAAAATTTGGAACGATTTTCAAAAATGGACTGAATTCTCAATATGGCTTCAGCAGAAGAGTGGCAGTATGGACTAAAAACAGAAGATAATTGATATTCAGTGTCTAGTAATTTGTTTTCTAATATTGCCCTCACTAAAAGTGCCTTGCGATCATCATCAGTCTCTTCTCTTATTGAGGTAACATCGAGATTTTTTCCGAACTCCTGAAGGTGTAATATATCTGTATTCATTCCTTGTACGATCTTGTTGAGCTCGAGATCAGTGAAATTTGAAAAAAGAATCCAGTCAAATTCTTTAGGTGATTTCAGATAGGGATCAAAGCACTCATACTCACGAATAAATTGCTGAATTGCCTTACAAAACGTGAGGTCTTCTCTAAAAAGTGCCTTACTAAACGTGAGATCTTCTCTAAAAATGGCATTGATATCATTATTCGTTTGCAAGATGGATTCGGCCGTGGCTGGATCAAGTTGGATAAAGGCGTTATTAATGTTCATGTTCAAGAGGATTTGGTAAAGGTCATTTAGGTCGATCATATTCTGTTGAAGTAAAGACATTTTCCCTTTTATTCTGACCGAGATCATTTCTTCAACTCTTGCGATCGTATTATTAATCAAGGCTTCTTCAAAGATGGACCAGTAATACCTTGTCTCAATTGCATTTTTGATCGCTTCGACATAAAAACTATGTAGGAGTTTCTCATCATGAGTCTTCGGGTCGAACAAAATATGAATCCCATAAAGTGACTTTTCCACTATTTTGCTTCTGAAATACTCATGACTCGTCACCTCTCGCTTTGTTGTTGAGTCGAGCAGAGGGAATGACATTGTGTTCACATCATACAAGCTTTGAAGCAGCTCTTTGCGGATAGAAATTTTTGGAACATGCATAATATAATCAAAAAAACTCATATTATGAGGAGCTGTGGGTGTAGTGTAAAATAGGGTTTTGAGATCAAAGTAAGCTGTTTGAATCATGATATCAGCAGTAATTATCCTTAGCTCTGGGTATTTTTGTAGCAAACTAGATAGAATTTGGGTATTCTGCAAGATAACTGGATTTTTTTCTTCAGAGAGAGTCAGGATGCTAGCGTTCACACCACTATTTGAGAGTTCAGTAGCAAGTCCTATGTCATTCTGTAAGACAATTTGAGCCACTAACTGCGAGATGATGAACTTGGCTGTATTACAAATCATTTTTGAAAGATATTCTGGAATATTCTCTCCCGTTGCCTCCAGATTTAAGTATCCTAGAATTTTCAAAATAAATAAAAGATTTAAAGGATGAGTTGATGTTTAGAGTAGTTTACTTATTCCTGTTTTGAAAGATATCGCATATTCTGCTGATGAAATCTTTTTGGTCATATCTTCAATCACCTTATCATCCTCTTTTTGCTTCTTCTTCTCCTCCTCTTCTTTTTGCTGGTTACTCTTCTTTTGGGTTTCGTCTTCTTTTCCTTCTTTTCTTTCAGCTTTGGCACTTACCTTCTGTTGATTATTTGATGTTTTGCTATACTTAATCTGTTTAACTCCAAGGATTTGATGAAACTTCGAACTAAAAGATTCTTTATTTATCATCAATAGAGGCTCCAAACATCCTAATGCATTCCTTCTATCCATCAGTATCAATGATGCTTCTCTCAAGAATGCTCCTTTCAAAGCGATTTCTATCCTGTTTTCTATTGGAATCTGTTCACTAATGAGCATGTCCAACATAAATGGCACTATCTTGGCTCTTGATTCATCTTGTAACGATATCAAATTTGCTAACAAATTCTCTTGAATGATCTTTTCTGAATAGACCCTATTCCAGATCATCAGAGAGAAAAGATTCTGGCACTCCATCATGATGATGTCTTCTGAGAAGATGTGTGTATTGCTCAGAATAAACTTGGCTCCATCGTAGATAAGATCCAATACATCCTGCTGCTCCTTCTTGAAATCATTAGATGGGGGGATGTTATACAATCCAACGTTCAGGTTGTAACGAAGATAAGTGGGCTTTTGAGAGAGAGCAGATAAAACCCGAATGACCACAGATTCATTCCATGCAGCTTGAAGTTTTTTATCAGCAAGGTTGTACAATATGTGTAAGAGTTTATTCCCTTGTCTGGGTAGAAAGTCCTTTTGAATTTCTGGTGGGAGAAAATCCCTTTGAGATTCGGGTATTTTATCATCCACTACATTCAAGAAATGAAGATACATGACACCACTTAGGAGAGTATTAAATTTCAAGCTCTGGCCACAATTAACTTTTGGTAGGTTATTTAATTTAACTTCTTTGGGCTTGTCGTTAGAATTCTCATCTGAAAATGTTTTCAAAATATTTTTCGTTTCTTGAGTGAGTTCTGTAAGATATTGTCGAAATCCTTTATCTGATGAGACACCCTCGAAAAGCTTCTGAAGGACTTTTAACACTGATAAACATGTTTCATAATTCACAATTATAAGCATGAATTGGTTTATAATCTCCTTGTAAGATTGTGAAATGAAAGATTTTCGTAAATCTTTCCTGAGACTATTCAATTCATCTATAGTGAGCACACGAGGGAGGCCAAAGGAATTTGTGAAAATTTTTTCATTGATTTGCTCATTACTCATTTCTTTTTTCTCTTCTTTTTGTCTGTTGTCCAATGGGTTCATCAACCATTTGTCTTGAAGATTATTCCTGATGTTAGAATTAAAAATACTTAACGAATTTCCAAACAAAGATTGCGGACTATCATGACTCTGCTTTTGTGCATTTTCATTTGTCTGGGATGAAAACAGACTTGAGCTTTGAGGTGATGGGGTTCCAAGTTGCAAGTTTTGATCAGCGTTATTATCTGAGTTTGTATTGGATGATGGATTTGGATTTAAATTCCCGAAAAATCCACCTTGGTTAGTTAGTAAGTCACTAAGTCTAGTTCGAACTTCCTGTTGACTCAAAACTTGGGAACTTTGGTTTGTATTTGTTGCCTGACGGTCCACATTTTGCGGAATGTTTGAAAACAAATTCGAGCTTTGAAGTGATTGGGTTCCAGTTTGATCAGCATTATTACTTGAGCTTGTATTCAATGATGGATTTGGATTTAGATTCTGTAATAATCCACCTTGATTAGTTAGGGAGCTAAAAAGTCCAGTTCGAACTTCCTGTTGACTTAAATCTTGGGAACTTTGGTTTGTATTTGTTGTCTGACGGTCCACATTTTGAGGAACGTTTGAAAACAAATTTGAGCTTTGAAGAGAGTGGGTTTCAGGCCGCAAACTTTGATCAGCACTATTACCTGAGCTCGGATTGAATGACGGATTTTGATTTAGATTTGGTAATAATCCGCTTTGATCAGTTCGAACTTCCTGACTGGATACTTGGGAACTTTGGTTCGTATTTGTTGTCTGAAAGACCATATTCAGAGGAGAGTTTGAAAACAGATTCGAACTTTGAAGTGATTGAGTTCCAGTTTGATCAGCATTATTACTTGAGCTTGTATTCAATGATGGATTTGGATTTAGATTCTGTAATAATCCACCTTGATTAGTTAGGGAGCTAAAAAGTCCAGTTCGAACTTCCTGTTGACTTAAATCTTGGGAACTTTGGTTTGTATTTGTTGTCTGACGGTCCACATTTTGAGGAACGTTTGAAAACAAATTTGAGCTTTGAAGAGAGTGGGTTTCAGGCCGCAAACTTTGATCAGCACTATTCCCTGAGCTTGGATTGAATAATGGATTTTGAGTTAGATTTGGTAATTGATTAGTTAATGCGCTAAAAAGTCCAGTTCGAACTTCTTCTTGTTGACTCAAAACTTGAGAACTTTGGTTTGTATTTGTCGTCTGACAGTCCACATTTTGCGGAACGTTTGAAAACAAATTCGAGCTTTGAAGAGAATGGGTTCCAGGTCTCAAGCTTTGATCAGCGTTATTATCTGAGCTTGAATTCAATAATGGATTTGGAATTGGATCTTGGAATAATCCACCTTGATTGTTTGGTGAACTAAGAAATCCAGTTCGAACTTCCTGTTGACTGAACACTTGGGAACTTTGATTCTTATTTGCTGTCTGAGGGTCCGCATTTTGAAATATTCCACCACCGGAAAATAAAGCAGGTGCCCCTGAATTTGAAATTAATGGAGAATTATTATTAGCATCGGGTTTTTTCTGTGCTTCAAGTTTTTTCTCTTCTAGTTCTTCAGGAAGGTTGAAAAAGAACTCTTCGTTCCAGTCAAGAAGGTTGATCAAGTTTTTCGCAATTTTGGTCAAATGATTTTCTGAAAAAAGGTTTAATTGAGAGAAATTAGCATTTAAGAACAGCGTTCTTCCTTCTTGGATAAAATCTTTCAAGCTTTCTAGCTTAGACTTCTTTGGAAGAGAGTAATTTGCCAAAGCGGGACCAATCGTAATAATACCTGCTTCGAAAATTTTACTTTTCACTTTTGTATAAAATTTGAGACACAATCTGAAGAATTTTTGGGGGGTAAAATTGGTATCTGAATTTAACTCTGGTTTTGAAAGGTTTTCAACCATTTTCAAAGCTTGAGGAAGTTTTTTGAAAATGCGACTCTGGAAAACGAAATCCAGAGGAGATGATTCATCGTAAAAATCAGTCGTAACCGTCATAAATTTTAGGACTGCAAACAAAAATTTTAGTTCTACGTTAACTTCCTCTTCATTTGCAGTTTGTAATTTCCCTATTGTTTCTTCAAGTAGCTCATCTAATGCTTTATGTTCCAAAAACAAAAAGCTAAAGATCGAGTTTTGTATCTGGGAAACAGATTCTCTAACGGTTTTTAATGTATCCAGCGTTGAGCAAAATTTGATGATTTTCCTCAGAGTTTCAACAATAATTTTTGGATCTAGACTCTTTTCCGCTTTCAATGCAGAGAATTGAGTGCGGGTTAAAATCAAATTCCTTACAAAAGAATCTTCCGGTACATGAGTTTCCTCTTTTTTATTTTTTCTCGAACGTTTTTGGGGATTAGCCTTTTTAGTTTTCTGATTCTTTTGAGGTTTTGTCACTTCTTGAAAAAACCCATAAGCAACAGCATTCAATCTGCCATATTCTTGAATTTCCTCTATCTTTGCGTCTTTCATCTCACTTTGGTTTAAAAATAATTTAAAACAACCTTCGCTCATGTTTCTTATAGAATTTAGTATCCCCAGGCAATTATCTAAAGAGTTATATGTGAAGGAAAGGTCCAAAACTCCATTAATGATATCAAATATACTCCTCTCAAGAGAACTCACTAGACCAAATTCGAATTCTCGGAGCTTAAGCAACTGATCTCGCAAGTCTCTCCGTTGGTCTTGAGTCAAAAGCACAGGATTTGTCGCTAGAACTCGAGAGAAAATATCCAATTGGATTTCTACACGTTTTTTATGAATTCCAAGATGGAGAATGCTCAACCTTCCTTGAATTACCTCGATCGATAAACAGTCGATGCTCTTCATCGAAATTTTTATTCGTTCAAGGAATGTTGAAAGATTTTTCTTGACAATTGAAGACTGATCATCTTGGCTGCCCTGAAAACTAGGATTGAAAGAAATAGCAGAGCTATAATCTATCAAATTTTTCGAAGAGTTTAATGATAAAGAAAAGTAGCTTGAGCATTCTTTTTCGAAAATTTTTTCATCAAACCAAACATCTTCGATTACTTTTTGAAGGATTACATCATGTTTTAGAAATGCTTTTTGTAAGATTGATGGCTTTTTGCTAAGCAATAAATTTGCCAATGAAGAGCGGAAGCAGTTTTGAGCAGCAATAGGAGCTTGAGAGTAATACTTAGAGATTAATTCTCCAATGATATTAGCTGTATCTTCAGATATTTTGAGATCTGAACGGATATTCAGAGTCAATATGTTTGACATTTGATGGAAAAATATCAAACTTATCATTTCAACTTTCTGTTTGTCTGAATCCTGCAAACTTGCTTGGAAAGTTTTCAAGAGATGTTCTAAGCTGAGCTCAACATTATATTTCAGTTTTTCGATTTCGTCGCCCTCTGAGGTAACCGACGATAGGCCATCAGAATATTTTTCTATGGCTTCATATGAAAATAGAATGTGGCTACAAAGATAGCAAAGAAGCAGCTCTTTGGTTAACCTCTCCTCATTCAATTTGGAATCAACAGCAAATAATCGATTGATTCCATCTTCAAGTAGTAATTGATTACAATTCTGAATGTAATTTGCAAAACATGTTTCACTCAATTCCATGGAGACTTTCTCTTTACTTAGTCCAACACGCAATACAAGATTCTTGAGCACTAGAGAATATTCTGGCATTAGTGTTACTGCATAAGAAGTGAAATCCAGTTCATTCAACCTCTTATTTGAAATGTCCTTAATACTTGCAATAATTTTTGAACGGATTTTCAGATCGACCGAAAAAAACCTCAGGTTCACAAATTTATAAACAGAAATGGTAAATTTTTGGAATCTACTAAAACAGTCAAGGGCCGATGCAGCCAGTATTGGTTGAGTAAATCTATCAAGGTATGCCAATCGTTTATCTGGACATTCTTCATGTTTTTGGTGTATCAAACGATCTAGCAGAGCATAGATCTTGCTGTAATTGGATCCACTCTCAGCATTTTGATCACTTCCGCTTATGAAATTTCCAATAAAAGTATGAAGAGTATCAGAACCTTGCATAAAGTTAAACTCTTGAGCATTTTGAATTGTCACTGCTGCACAGCTGAACATTATTTGTAGTGATAATATTCGAGTTGCATTAATTTCTGCTATCGGTTTCAACTTTATACTTTCGAGTTCATTTGGAAGATCTTCAATGAATTTGAGATTAATTTGCCCTGAGAAAGAGGTGATTCCTAATGTTATGACTATCTGACTGTCCAAGTCAACTTTTTTGCAACCTAAAATATGTCAGAAGGAGAGAAATTCTCAAATTTTTACGAAGAACCTCATAAGCGGCGGAAGCAATAGCGCTTATTTCATAATTCCTCGGTTTTGTAGAGTCGCTACTTTTGATTAAGGTCAAAAAACATATTTCTCCTGCTGCTGCAAATCTTTGATCTGCAGAAACGTTAGTAGGTATCATGGGGATTTTGTCTAAGAGTAAATTTTCAATCTCGTAGCTTTTTTCGGGAAAGATTTTTGACAAAGCACGTTTTTGACTGCTCCAATGAGATGAATTTTGCGAAGAAGCACTTATTAGATCACTTGTGAGACGAGCTAAAAGATGGTCGATGTTAAAGCCCGATTCTTTAAAATATGTCAAAAAAGGCATTGCAAACCAACAGAATTCTAAAAATGGTTCAATTTGAGTTGATTTTTTTTCTTTTTGCATTTTGAAAGCAAATCGAGTGAGGGTATCACAGACTCTGAGAACATAAAATGGATCACGAGTATACTTGAGAAACCCGACCAAGTTTGTAAGGTAAGAGCATGGAATATTTTCACTTAAGAAACTTATAACTTGTTTTGGCAATCCGAGTTCTATCATAATTCTGGAATATAAGTTCGCAGCTCTTGTGAATGTGCTTTGGTATTCATTTATTGGTGATTCACTTGTATTTTGCAATTTTTCTAAGTCTTGAAGCATTAAAGACAAGAGATCTTCAATGATATTCATGATCGGAGTGAGTTGGAAAAAAGAAGCTTTTGCATGGTAGCCCTGTGAGCTCTGGATCACAGCAAGTTTTCCAAATTTGAGACAGCGGTAAGGGTGCGTCTCAAGCATAAAGCGTTCAACTCTCTCAAAAAAAATGTTTTGATTCTTCAATATTCTAAGATCTTCAATCGAAAACATGTCACTAATCCGTAACACTTCCGGCTTGCAAAGTTAGATCTCTTTTGAAGGAGAATATGAAATACCAGCATATGGTCAAGGAGATTATTATCAACAATGAAATCTGTTGTGATTTTCATGCCGTGTGAGTCAACTTATTAAATCCCTGGATTTATTATTTAAAGATAAATAAAGCACAAATTTACGCCGATATGTGAATAATTCAGAACTAATTCGCTTTGTATAAGCTAGAATGGAGGCAATCAAAATGAACCAACTACCTTCAGTTAATTTTAAGTAGAAATTATTAATTCAGAAAACGAGATAAGATCTTATAAATGCTGATAACGTGAATTCTATCCTTAAATTTCTTGCTGCATTACATCAAAATTGGAGTTGACCTTACTTTTTACTTAGAATATTGTCAATATCCATTGATGATAGGAATAAAAATTATAATGTGTTCACTAAAATTTTGTAACAAGGACGCAAAGCCAATCGTTGTTTCACAATAACAGTTGATATGTCTCATCACTCAACCAAGATGTTCAGTTAGAAACTTTTTGATTTTTCAAATAGAATCTTATCGAGGATTTATTGGAAAAGGAAAATTAAAATAGTTAAGCTATGAATTACATTGATTCAGTCTGAAAAAATGCTCTGCCGGGCTCCTGCTAGCATAAAATTAGAATTCAAAGCTTACCTTTAAGCCCAGTTTCTTACATTTTGAATTCTAAACACAAGATATTACATATGCATTCTTATAAATTAGAAAAGAACAAACATCTTGAGAGGATTACCTCCATCATAATAATTGAATGGCATCAACAGATGTAGAGAGTTCAGAGTTGTGGCAAACATACTTCCAGAAGGTTCTGTGACGATTAAACACAAAACAAACTACCTTTTGTCGATCCTAATATTGATATAGGAAGTCTATGAACTCATTTGAGCTAGGTTTCCTGGAATTTTAGTGCCTAGTTTGATACAGCTATTTTCAACCTGATAGACTCCAACTCCATTAGAGCATACATGTGATGTATTATTATTATTGAGTGGGAGATTCACCTTCACAAGACACCAATTCTTCTCAACAGTACAATTTGAGTTGCTTCCATCTCCATTGACTAGATTCCCATTATTACATTTTTCATAACTCATCCGCTGTCCGTCACTACATAAAAACCAGCAAGATAATAGGATCATAAGTAGAATAATGGTATTTTATTATAGATGCACAAACGAGATGCGCACTCTATCACACATTCTGTCGTATCAGGAAATAAGTAATATCCAGGGTCACATAGTTCACACCTAGCATATGACTCACCTACCTGAAAGACATTCTTCAACACAACTTGAGTAAGTTGCAGAGTTTGGCTGCTAAAATTAGCTAGAGGAACAGTTTAAGAATCGTGCGATATTCCTCCTAAACAAGTAGCATATCCAACTGCACAAGCAGAGCATGTTATGACAATGCTAAATTAATTCAAGGATCAAGCAAACTAGAAGCGCTACGAATCTCAGACCAGAATGAAACAGATTTTAAATGGCTTGAGCTTCAAATGCATATTTATTTTTCAATAATTGATTCCCCTCAGAGCTAAACTATTCAAATGATGAAATTTTGTAAATTTCAAAAAAATTTTCACAAATATTTTCTCGCTTTGTTAGTGTTTTCCCCTTCATTTTTAATGAATTTAAAAAGAATTATTTTTTTTAATTTACAGCAATGCATTCAATCAATAAGTTATGTTATGAAAACAACAAATTGCATGAAAACCATCGATTTTCCTAAATCTCATAAATTTTTCAACAATTCGATAATGAACACGATCAAAAATGACTGCTGTATTCTGATAAGCATCTTGTTTTCAAACTGAAATTATAGTTGGCACGACCAGAGACATCTATTTCATAGACTCTATTGGCGAAGCAACCGCTAAACATAAAGACCTTACTTTCATTGAAACCAGAATCATGCCTATTTGCGAAGTGGTCATCATCTTTCAAGAATTTTCCTCTTCTTTTCATGAACATATACTTCTTGATATCGAAAACGTAGTAGTCGCTAACAGGATTTCCATCCCGTTCTCCTCCCAATATTGCGATTTCTTGCTCACTGACTTTGAAAATACCCATCTTCACTGCTGGCTCATACTCAAAATTACCTAATATAGTATATTTCAAAACCGACCAATCGTTAAGATGGGTCATGTACTTCTCAACCTTATCAACAAAATTATTCATGTGCTTGGGATTTTGACCGGCAAAGACATAAGATGAGTATTATTGTGGTTGATACACGAAGACCACTGACGAGGATAGTTGATATCTCTCAATTCATAGAATCTACGAGATTTTAAATGTAATCTCTCGCATTTAGGAATGATTCTCCTTTCCTTGTTGAGGTTCATGTCGTAACCAGAAATCAAATAGATAGAATCTCCAATGAACTCAAGGAGAATTCCTGTCTTCTAAATAGCATGCTTGGAAACTCTTTCGCAATTAATCGGTTTTTCTCATTCTTGAGATTGATATTGGTACAAAATACTCTGCTCGAGGTTTTGTCTTTGTCAGCAGGGTCCTCACCACCAAAGAAGAACACAACTTGATTCTTTCAGAGGCAAGTACCAGAATTATTAAATATGTTGAAAAGAGTCTTGTAATTGCTGTTAGTGAACAATTCATAGGTTATAAAGAGTTGATACTCCATATCAAATGTGTAGATCTCATTAGAAGAGTATCTTACTTGATGCAAAATTGGTTTGCGTCCAAGATCTGCAAATTTTAAAGTCCCTTCAAGTACACTTGCAAAGTTCTGATCTAAGACCTGGTTTGCTGATTTTAACAACTCTATTTTGCTCAGTTGATTGTCAATATTTGCTTTTTTTGTGGGAAGGAATTTCTATCTTCATTGACAAAGCCAGGAAGATGTTCTGAGATGAAATAACCAAGTCTGGATCCAAGGTTACCAAAAAAGAACTGAGAAAGAGCCCAGTTGAGAAAATACTTCTTCTTTGCTGAATAACTTGTCAATTTCTTCATCCACATGTGATGAAATGACCCTTTTCTTCGCATTTGCAGCCATTTCGTGAATAGTTTCAGTCTGAATGAATTGACCAAGTTCTAGATTCTTCTCAAGATTGGCTTGAAGATCTTTTAGCTTTTGTAAAGTGGACGTGCAACTTGCAGTCGATACTTGAAGGTTGCAAGGATTCTCATTAATTTTTTTTTTTTATCGAGTTGTAATTAGTGCCGTAATTTGCAATTATTTGAGTTTTTAGACTGCCAAGTTTCTTCTTGATTTCCTCAAAGAAAGCTTCCAAAGATCCAAGATCTATATTTTTGAGGTTATCCAAGACGATCATTTTTTCTTCATTATGTTTGATAGATTCTTCATGCTGGTCGAGGAAGGAACTAACTTCCAAGATTGAAGTAGCTAAAACATTTGATAAGCTAGTTTTCTTTCCATGATGATTTTTAGAATAATGATTATAAGAAGTTATGGAGTTTGGTTATAATAAGATACTGGCAATCACTCCGCTTTTAATTTGATACATCCTGGCAGACCAGATTTCAAAAATTGAAGCCAAAAACAATTCAAGGAATTGAAAAACCATGGTAATAAGAGATTTTTGCAGACAAATTTACGAAATTGGGTCCAATGATTTCCCTTTCAAGGAAACATACAAAAAAGAATCAACGAGTTTTTTAATCATTATAAATTGAAACTCTCTTATGCATTTACACAAGAAGCATTTGAGATATTAGATTTATCTTGCTTAGACTTGCTTAGTGCTGGCCAAGTTAATATCTTTTTTGATTGAATTTACACATAGTTTGCTCTCACTTCGATATTTGTTGATGTGCAAAGTATTATTTTACAGAGCAGGGTTCTTTTATTAGTTCTTGTGGCATATTACATAAGATGAAAAGTTATTCCGTTATTTTCCTATGAAACTTCTGGGAACTCTCGCTATATTTCTTTTTATTATTAGCATTCCTTTTTTTGCGAAATTTATCGAGAAAAAGGGATTGAACCCCAATCACCGATCATTTCCTGAACATAAGAAATGAATCAACATGAGATTTGATGGTTTTTTCAGTTATTCTTCCCTTCAATTGAAAGGTTATTTTAAGTAGTTTCCCAAAGTTTTTATTTTTTTTAGTAACCAGAAGCAAGGTTTAATGGGGGTACTTTGCTCATCACAATCAGGGTATTCTCGAGAACTTTTCATGCTTTGAAACACTATTAGATAACTAAATGAGTTTAAGTGATACCACAAACATATTCAAATTGAATGTTTAAACTTATCATATTGAACAATAAGTATGAACTACAGTCTAACAGAAATTCTATGGATCTATAATAAGTGGAGAATTCTTATCCAGAGTGATAGTTTTCCTATTTTTCCTTTATGAGTACCTTAATCTGAGAATAATCAAGCTCGTGAATCCTCTTACGTCCTAAAGTTGTCCATAAATCTAGTCAATTGACAGAGAATCCTGAAATTCAAGAAAATTTATTGACAAACGCTTCTTCCTGGAAACTAACCTTTGAGAGAGATATATTTTTAATTCTTCTAAATTATTAATAGCAAAGACACATCCTCAGAATTCAGTAACACAAAAACAATTTTAGCTTAAGGAATTAAGTTAAATTTTTATAGATCTCAAAGAAACAGATCAGCAGTAAAGGAAATTTTCTGTCTGAAACACTGAATAAAGTTGCATCGAAATGATAAAATTCAACTCAGGTATGGAGACACTGGGTTCTTTGAACACTCATTTTGTAACTTGATATTTTTCCAGAAAATATTTTGGAATAGCAATCATGAGCCAGTCAACTCATGACCAATCAGATTTGGCAGCAATAATTGCCAAATCGCAGCATATTGAGTGCTGAACCAAAGGTCTGAGGATGAATTTTAAATTCGATGAGATAGGGTTCTTTTGGAATTTCAAAATTACTAACCTGAAATCGCAATCTGTGAAGAAGAATCTATAATTAAATTTTTCTCGACCTGAATCTCAAATTTTTTTATAATAGAGTGATTCAAAATCATCTCGATCCACTTTCCAGAATTTAAAATTTATTTCTGCACAGCTGAGCAAATTGATTACTTTTATAAATTTATGACTCAAGACGTCTGCATCACAGAATAATTTTCGTAGATCTTATTTTCTATGTCTATAAATCCAGGTTTATAGGTCCAAAACGGTGTTTCCAGTTATTTATACGCGAAAATTGTTTTCAAGCTTGTACTTTCTAACAATAAACAGAATTTTTCATTAGTTGACAGTAAATTAATATTTTATTTCAGCAATTCATTGCTCATTAAATGAATTTTTTTAACGTTGAATAAATTTATTAGATTTTAAAAAACTGAAGCTCAGTTCAAGAAAGATTTATTGTTATCGGAAGTGCCAAGCTAATAATTAATTTAAAAATTTACATTTCTCAAATCGAATTTAATCTTAACTCACACACATGGAGTCTTCCAAGAATCAAATCACTAGATTAACCTACCCTCTTCGACCTAAACCTCTTGAAAACCGCCGATATGTACCTGTGCCTCTTGTGTCGAATCACTATTGGGTCAAATTTGAACCTTCTCATAAGATCTACATTTACTCCGTTGACTTCGAACCGAAGGTTGGAGTTGATGTAAGATCATTCAAGCAACGCATTTTCTCATCGCAAGATGTTATCAACACACTGACGGCAGAGATTGGTTTCTATGTGATCGCAGGATCAGTCGTCTTTGGTGCCAAAGTTCCATCATTCGAAGAGAGCATTACTTTTCCAACGAACTTCAACGACAAGACCTACACAATAAAGATTTCTCTGAAAAAATCCTTTTCTCTGCTAGACATCTATAGTGCCGATAAAAAGACTTCTTCTCTTTCTTTCAAATTCTTTAATACCCTTGTGAAACATGTCCTTCGTTCAATGAAGCTTTTGGAATTCGGACGATCCTCGAAATATTTTAATCTTGAAAAATCTGCTTCGATTCCTGATACCAATCTCCGAATTTTTCACGGCTATCTTACAAGTTTCAATCACTATGAATCAGGGTTCTTCCTCAAAATCGATGTGTCTCATAAGATCATCCGTACAGAAACGGTCCTAAACTACGTGGATGAATTATACAACAAGTATCAAGATATATCAAAAGATGAAAAACGTAAAAGAGTGAAAGAAGCTCTCATTGGAAGGACGGTCCTAGCTATGTATGGAAACTATCGCTACTGGAGAATCGACGATATTATATTTGATCGAGATTGTGATTCGCTTGAATTCTACGATGAAAGATCACTTCTTCTTGCTGAGAACAATAACCAGAACAACGCTATTGCTACCCAGCCTCATAAATACACCATCTCTCAATATTACAAGGAACGCTACAACATGAAAGTAACAAAACCTCGACAACCTTTGATAATTCATAATCAACTCAGAACGGGAAAAATGTTTTACATTCTTCCTGAGTTTTGCGTTATGACTGGAATACCAGAGGATATCACTGAGATGACACGAAAGAAAGTCACTGATCTCTGTATCAAACAGCCACATCAACGAATGAGTGAGATACACAGTCTAATAGAATCTATGATAAACCCCATAAAACAAGAACAAATGGAGTATGAGAACGCACCAAACGAATCTCAAGGACTTCTGGGTGCTTTTAAAAATTTAGGAGTGGAAGTTCAGGGAGATCCCGTATATTTTGAAGGCAAGCAGCTACCTGTTCCAAAACTCATTGCTGGGAAAAGACAGAGAATAGAACAGAATTCAGGAAACTTTCAGATGAAGCAAGAAATTTTTGAAATCGGAGAGGAGATAGCTTGGGCAATATTGTGCACCAGAGAATTCAACTGCGGTCGTTTTATAGAACAGTTCCAAATGTGTTCAAAAGCGCTTGGTGTTAAATTGGCCAATCCAGCAGTTTTTGATTACGGCAGAAAAGAAGAAGGGAAAAAAGCTATAATCGAAATAGAAAACATCCTTGAAAATAAGATCCCTGGGCACTATGACATCGTCATTATTCTGCTCCCAAATAACATGAAAATTCATTACAAGGTCATTAAACAAAAATGTTATCTCACCCTGGGTATTCTCTCTCAAGTGGTGCTGCATAGTACGCTAGAGAAGAAAGGATTTTACCAAATTTGCTCCAAAGTTTTGCAGCAAATGATTTCGAAAGTCGGTTCTAAATTGTGGGTCGCTCAACCTCCAGAAGGATTGAATGAGCAAACGATGCTTATCGGAATCGATTCATCAACAGACAAAGTTGATAAGAATAAAACCGTTATTGGATTCTGTGCAACAATGGACAAGACTTTCTCACGTTACTATAGCAGAGTGGTCTACCAAAAGAAATCAGAAGAAGTTATATCCTCTTTGAAACAGCTTATCAAGGACTCCATCGTTGCATATCAAAAATCGAATGAGAGATACCCTGAGCACATCATTTACTTCAGAGATAGAGTAATCGAAAGCGTACAGAAAGAAATTCAGGAGAGAGAAGTCGGTGAAATCATCCAAGCCTTTGCCGAGCTAAGTTCTGAAAGACCGGTCCTTCCGAAGCTAACAGTGATCTTGATTGATAAGCGAATTACTCAAAAGTTCTTTTCGGTGGATGGAAAACGTCAATTAGGAAATCCCGCTCCAGGAACGTTAATTGATAACACAATAGTCTCAAAAGATTACGATTTCTATTTGATTGCTCAGAATGTCACTAGAGGGACTGCGACTCCAACACATTACAAAGTCATCTTCGATAATTCTGGATTGCCTGCTGAAATATTACAAGAACTCATATATTCTCAATGTTTTGCCTATATGAATTGGACCGGTGCGATCAGAATACCAGCGCCTTGCCAATATGCTCATAAACTTTCCTCATTCATCAGCCAGCATATCAATAAAGAACCCGTGAAACCTCTCAGAAATCATTTTTACTACCTGTAAAAATTGATCTTCTCGATTTAATTTAAATTTCGAGGCATTTCCTAAGTTTCGAGGTTTTGCAATTTTTTGATGGAATTCATTTGAACTAACATTCTTGTAAATATGACATTTTTTGAACATAACTCTTGAATGTGCCTAGATTTATGTGTGCTTCAATGATTAGTGATAATATTAATGTTTGGATGGACTGCACATAAACTGTATTAGCTTATTATTAGAAATGAAAGTTCTTCTTTTACTAGTTTGACTCATGGAAATAACATGAGGGATACCAATTAATCCTGGGCCAAAAAAGATTAAAATGTATGGTCTTCATGTTCGAAAAATTAAAGAAATGCGAGTGTATCAGGTCTTGATTCTCATGATTGTCTGGTATATTCAAAGACAGAGAAAATAGTTTATACTTGAAACGTTATTTAATGGATCATGTCTCTGGAGAAAGGGATTTTTTTATTTTGAAGGTATTTTTTGAGATAAATTTATCAGTTGAGCAAATTTAATCAAGTTTTGAATAATAATTGATTTTATTAGTCAAAGAAATTTAGTTAAGCTCCCATTTAATTGAGACCAATGACATTAGAGCCTTTATATTGAGTAATAGCATTATTGAGATTATATTCAAGGTTTATTCTCATTTCGTGCGAACTATCTTAAAATCCTGCTAATAATTTTTTAACCTGACCATAAAGATAGTTTTAGTTTGCATGTCAATTTCTTCTTATTGGATGATAAAAGTTAATAATCAACTTTCAAGCCAGACTGCACTCCAGACAAAAAAACAAACAAAATGCTCATAGACAATAAAACCATGAAAATTATGTAGTAAATTCTCAAGTTAACTCGTCCAGCTATTGTGAAAATTCCACTCTATCCCGGTTTTTTGGTTCGAAGTTCTTTTCAAGATAGCCAGTTTCTCCGAATTTGGTGGTATGGAGTATTTCAAACTCATATTTTCTAATTGATAGCGCTTCAGCGGTTTGACATTCTCCAATTTCTTAAATTCGATTTCAATGTTCCAGGTCTTTTCGCTAGATTCATTCTTCATATACAACCAAAGGTGATTCCCCTCCCATCTATTTGCAAAATATGATTCTTTTCCCAATTCATATTTGTCTTGTGAATTGCGACCTTCTTCTAAAAACAGTCTTTCGAGGAGATCGGAATAATCCTCTCTTGGTAAATAATCCAATAATATTCCTGCTTCGGAATAAGTTGTTATCGTAAAATCGCATTGAGCTCTGTTTTTCCAAGGTATTTTAACACGGATTATATAGTGCCCCGCATCTATTTGAAACAGTTTTCTATGATCAATGTGTAGAGATTTTCCAGGATAGATGGCACCTCTGTCTCCGAAACCTACAAAGGAGCTAAAAAAAACAGAATAAAGTTAGTTACTTATTTTGGTAAGCGAAGTGTTCTCTTGTTTCACAAGAAGAATTTCAACATCAGAATACTCATAGTCAACCTCAGGAGAGAGCTTTAATGACTCTTGATTGACAACAATATATATTCTAGTAGGTTTGTTTACTCTCAAACCTGCATATTCTGCTCGGTTATTCCAGGAGTTCATACTGATGTAGTTTTTGGTCCATCCATCGTGATAAAAAGCTACTGAAATTACATCAAAAAAATCTCCAATATCATCTGCCTTAATCAGAAAGGCATTTTCTTCAGGTAAAGGCTTGTAAAACTTATCCTTTTGATCAGGCTGTTCGTTAAGTTTCTTGCCTTTGAAGATACCACTTGGAGCTCTTAATTTGATATAGCGAGTTCCTCCTTCTTCATACGCATTTATTATATAGTGTCCATCTTGAATTTTGTAATCTCCCCTTAAATCAGGTTTATCACTCAGAGCGCTCGCTGCAGAAATAAAATTGAATTTGACAAAACTCGTAAGGAGTTCATAGATTGACTCTTGCTTATATTTGTTGATTTGATAATTTGTACAAGGAACCCCTAAAATATCTTCAAAGATGTCATCGAGCAATCCAGAGTGAGTATTTTGGTAACACCCGTAGAATTTTGCAGCTAGTTTCTCCATGACTGTTGGCCAAAGCTCGCCGTTCTTTGTGCGGATAAACAATAAATCTCCATTTTCATCACAAGGATAGAGATCGTCAGAACAAACTTCTGCTGCAAGACCCATCACATGAAACTTGCAGGAATATACACCAAGCTTATTGGCTTCTTTATTGAGTATCGACTTCATTATTCTCGTTGGAAATTCACTCAAAACCTGTAATGCAAGGCCAAATGATGAGTCTTGAACTGAACCAAGGTCAATGTCTTCAGGAGCAATCCTGTCATAAAGTTTCATAGAAGGAAACCGTTTTTGATAGAGATCATAGGATCGAAGCCATTTGATATTTTCGAGCGAGTCAACAACAAGATCGTGATTTGAGACTAATGCATTTGCATTCGCAGAAAATTCATCATCAACAAATACTTCTGTATGGTTGTCCATTTCAGCCAAAATTCCGTATATTTTTAAATTTTCGTTCACTTGAGAAAGCATACCTTTGATTCTATCAAATTTCCCAGGAGTTGGCTGTGAGGGTTCGCTGTTATTGGAACCAATAGATTTGTCTATTGTTTTTGAAGGTCGCTTTTTGAGATGCTTGGTCAAAGCAGCTTCAGATGATTGTGCTTTAGACTGCTTTGAGTCAAACTCTTTGAAGAGATTTCTACATTGTAATGAGTGATTATAAGCAATCATCTCTAACGAAGAGCCTGCTTTATTACTTTCTTTAAGGTTGACTAGATTAAATTTTAGGAGGAATTCAAAATTTTTATCAGCATTGTTCAGGCAGCAGATCATTGCTGGAGTCAATCCGTCTTTGTCTTTCTGGTTTAATTGTGCTTTGAGGCCATCTGGTTTCAGTGAATGAGCAATCTCAACTAAAAATTCGAGGGCATCTAAAGAATTTCTTTGGCAGCATTCATGAAAAGAATTCCAGCCTGGGTTTTCTGGATGTAAACTCCAGCCTGGGTCGGCTTTTTTCTCATTAAAAATTCTCATTATCAGAAAAATGTCGTTTTTTCTAAGAGCTTCAATAATAAATGCCCTTAGTGAGGAAGGGGCATCTTCTTGTCGATTGATTTTCATTGGTGACTGAACGTCTTCTTTTGAATCACAGCATCCCATGCTCTCAAAAAAATCTTTGTTTATGAGGTTTTATTTAATGCACACCTAAATTTGGATTAGTTATCGAATTGGAACATTAATATTAGCGTAACAAAATTTCAATTAAAAAGTTAAAAACATGGCACAAATCATTTTCTCAGTTGGTCCCGCTGCTGCAGTAAAGCCATGAAAATTTCTTTCAAAATAAAAAGCAGCTTTCATTTTCAAGCTTCAATTAAAGTATTTTATTTTAAGTACACTTTGTAATTATTCATGCTGACTTTCATTCGGAGATGAATTTGTTTGAATATGAATATTTTTGAGTTTGGTATTGTGCATGGGCCAGAGGGTTAAGTTTCATTATCTCAGCTTTTGTAATTTCAAACCAAAATATTTGGTTATTAACAAAAATGGGTACATTTTAAAAAAATAATTTGTGAAACTTCGAATTTTATATGACAAATTAGAGTTAATTTTAGAGCAAATTTATTAGACCTGATGCCATTGAACGCTTGCTAGGCTATTATTGATGAATACTTTTTATAGATCTTAGTTATTAGGAAGAGGCCGGAAATTTTTTTAAAGAGTGACATGAAGCTCACTTAATCTATCATTTCCGAATCATTAATAAAAATTTTGACCAGTCTTCAAAATAACTGCTCCAGCCGCGACTTGAATCATAGGGTCATTGTAAAACAACCTCAAATGTTAATGAATATAATTTGATCTGCTTTGCTGATATAATCAAAGTGGTAATCCTTGTTTTTTTTATTTTGTCGAGTCAGAGCAAAAATAAAATTTGATCAAATATCAAAATTTTCGATACTTTAATTATATTAGCAGTGATGAAATTGGTGGAATGCAAAAAAATGAATTTTATAATATACCACTTGACCTTCTTAGATATGAATGTTATCATGAGTAGCTTCCCGTTGCTGCAACCATTGAATAAAACGGTGTTATCATTAAAAAAATTATTTTTTGCTCTTTAATTACACTTGAAGACAGAACATTAAATATGGAGTAAACTTAGGTGAATTAAGTTATATTTTTTCATACTGAACAAATCCAATTGAGCTCCAACTTCAATTAATGATCTCTCTGAGGTATTTTCATACATTAAATTAAATGAAGTAAATCAGATTTTGTCATTGCATTAGAATCATAGAACCTGTTTGAATCGTAGGTTTCAAAAAGCAATGAAGTTCAGAATTTAAAAGCTTTGCACTTCATTTTAAGGAAGAGGAGGTAATTTTCGAACTTAAAATTGGAGATCTATCAAGATAAAAAATTTTCAAATTGATTTTTAAATCTTCCAAATGAGATCTTTCCAGAAATTTCTCATTTTCTGAAAGCTCAATGAAATGATTGATCCATGATGATGCACGCTTTCTCAATGAATTAGAAGTTGGGTTTTAATCTGTCCAGAATACAATCCTTTTTAATTGATTCATTTCAGCTTAGACAAACAATGAAGAAAATTTGAGAATTTGAGAAAATCCTTTAAGTATCAATAGAAAGTTAGCAAAAGATCGGAAATTCGATATGATTATCTAGATTCTTAGCTCCTGCAACTTTCGTTGCTCATTGGGACAGAGGGGTTGATTTTTTGTGATGCTTTTCTTGAATAATTATGACCAAATTAAGGCATTTTGAATTATTGATCACATCTTTGGGGAGAATGATAACGACTGAGTTTGAGTTGAAGGAATGAAAGCAAAGTAAAACTTAAAATAGTTTGAGAATAGTCTTTCCACATGTATTTGTAAGAAAGTTATGAACTTATTCATATTCAATTGAGGGTTGGGATAATCTATCGGGGGACCTACTGAACAGGCAGTCTAATAAAAGATAAAATTACAACTATCATGATCAACCGTTTTTGAAAAAAATACAGAAGAGTTGAGATAAATTTTTGGCAATTTGATGTAGAAAGCATATCGTAAACACGCAAAGCTGAGCCAAGAATATACAACAAGTAAAAACAAAATTACTGGATGGATAAGAGATATTTGAGTAACAAAGCCAATATCTTGGATTGCAGTTATTTGAATGCGTTTGAACTATGTCATAAACTGTCAATGTACTTGTGATATCATCTTGATCTATTAAAATTTGAGGGTTATTCTAGAGGATACAAAGTTTTTGAATTAGTAGGCAAACTATAAAGTAATATAAAGTAATCTAAACTAGTTCAAACTAAGTGTTTATTTTAGTATGAACCTGCAATATCTCTGACCAAATGGTCCTTGTAACAAGTTCAACCTACTAAAAATATCACTACAATCCTCTTGATGAAAAGTATTTATTGTAGGAGACTCATAAATTATACATGTATACTGCAAATGTTTCACTCTGAATAGCATCCTTGCATAAAACAAGTTTATATACATCATCAGCTCATGATATTTAATCATACAACCAAACTAAATTTACTTTGAGTAATACTACTATAAATGGTTGTGATTAAACCACTCATAGAATGGAACAATTCAATTTAACACTCAATATAAGGGAGAATTGATATTAGAAAAATTATTTGAAAAAAAATTTTATTCATTCGAGATGAGAACAGAAAAATGGTGCAATTTTTTTATCTTAGTCTCAGCCATCCTGGAGTTATTAAGGTTCAAACCCAAGAAAAGGACCGATCAGGCTACTTCAGGCGGCTCAAATCTGAGTTTTTGCGTTTTGGTGCTCAGTTTTTTCTGTTCACATCCTTTAGGATAAATGCTAAACACAATAAAATGTTGGTGCTGGTAACAACTTTGTTTGTAATTCAAATTGTTTGCTTGAACGATCCAAAACTATCTCATTGAAATATATTGACACTTTTATTTAAATTCACTACTCAGATTCAGGTATCTAAGTTCAAGCTCTCTGCTAGATAAGTTCAAAATAAGACTCAATTTTGCATTAGCTGACCATTTGCCATGAAGCAGATGCTCAGGCTAGTCAATAATTGATATCCTAAAATATTAAAGTTCAAATTATAATTTTCTAAGAAGTAGAGAAACTTGGTAATGGGGATATCTCATATCTTCTGTAGCTTATCTGAAATTAGATAGTATAAACATGATTTAAAATTAATAAAATAAATGTACATTCAAGGACAACAAAATTACTGTAGTTTCTTGAATTCGCGGACGCGGATTTGCGGGGTATGCTTCCCGAATCAACAGATTTGCGAGTATAGAATTTCATGAAATTTTCAGATTTTTTATTGAAGTCGCATTTTCAGATTTCAATGTAGAGTCTCGAAATCCCGTAACTTAAAAAACTTTCGGACATTGCACGGATCAATTTTATTGAATTAGTTGTCCGGTAAAGTGTTCATCCCTTCAAGAGTAAATTTTTTTGATTCAAAATTTTTTTAAATTACGATAACTCTTTTCTTAATGTTATTTTCTTCGAACAATGAAGACTTTTTAGTGTAGAAAGTTTGTTTGAAGTATGAAATAAAATTTTAATAAGTTTCTACTTCAGGTTTAGGCCGTGAGAGAGGTATAAAATATAGTAATTATTCAAAAAACTTTCGTTTATAGTGGATAGCTAGGGATGATACTAGTTTTATAATCTTGTTTTCTCAAATTTTCTTTAGGAACAAAAAAACTTGTTAATTTTGGCTGAAGAGTCTTGTTATGAGTGTTGGATGTTAGCAATGGTTTTTTCATTGTGATATTTGTTGCGCTGTTAACCGACAGTATTTATTTGGACATTTTGTTATCATCTATCGGATTCTTGAACATTTAAGAGGAACGAAGAGAATGGGTGGTTTCTTCCGCCATTTCAATTTGTAACCTTCTTTGATCTTGCTCTTTTGTTTCCTCTACCAAGCCTTCGTCATCTGTAGATGCGTTATCTTCCTCGTCATCGACTTAAGGTTCAAAATGCTCAAGAGCATTCAGAATACCTTCTAATTCGTCACCATTTTCAGGTTCTGAAGGTGATATAGCTTCAATATGATAGGAAGCTAAATCAGAGTTATTCTCAAAAACAACAAAAATGGAGTCGAATCGTACAAAGCCTTTACCTGGGAAATCAGTACCTAAGCTTATCCAATCAAAATAGAGAAATGAGAACAATTGTAGAAATGAAGTTATCTTGCTTACAGCTGTTGATGTATGTAGATTTTTCAATTGTAAAATTTCAGGGAAGAAAGCTTATTATTTTCAATAAGGAAAAATTTTCAAATATCAACAGCAAATATTTCAATGAATTTAAAGAATTTTGAGTGTAAATATATACACCAAGAGACAATGACTTGCTTTTGGTAGGATCTTCACCTTGGGAAATAAAATCATTTTCAGTTCAGATATTAAAAATCTTATGTCAATCTTCAAGTGCTCTATTACTCTGAGTCGGATTATGATAACTTGAATCAGAAAAGTAAGTTTATTTTATATCTCTCATACAATCATTTCGAAATTAGAGGTGAAGGATAAATTTTGAAAAGCACGTGAGGCAGCTTCCTCAAATTTTGCTCATTTGAAAAATTCCAAAATCTAGATATTGAGTATGTTAATTCCATCATGCCTAAAAAAGAGTTTCTATAATTTTCCTTATCAAAATGAGGTTTTAAATCTTTTGATGTTATCTATTTGGAAGAGGTTTTATGCATTTCATATGATTTTTTTGGTCTTTTATCTTAAAGAGGAAAGAAAATTATGTAAACTACTGCCAATCATGCTATTATTATAGCTCCTCTGATCCTCTAGAATAAATCGAAGATTAGAGTTCTTGTGCTTTGTATCTTTGATCTCTGAACCCAAGCATTTCAATCTCAAATTGAATATCAGTGTTGGGAGGAATACGGCCACCTGCACCTCTGCTGCCATAAGCAAGATCTGAAGGACAGATAACCACACCTCTTTCACCGAGACTTAATCTGCTGACAACTTGATCCCAGCATTTAATAACTTGACCTCTGCCAAGTGCAAATTTGAAGGGTTGATTTCTATCATAACTGGCATCAAATTGTTCGCCGGTTTTAGGGAAAGTTCCTCTGTAGTGTACCGTGACCTGGTCTCCTTGATTTGGGAAATTTTTTCCATCTCCAGCTCGGATCTGCTTGTAACTAAACTTTTTCACAAATTCTGGATCATCAGTTGTCGCTATATTCAAAATATTGATATTTTTAAAGGATTATGGAATACTTACCCTGAGCAGATGAAATCACCTGAGTTCCAAGGATCACAAAGACTATCAACAAATAAGTTGCTTTCAACATCTTTTTCGTTTTTGATTTTTTAAAAATAAGATATATTTGTAATAACTACTCTCATTCCACGTCATGATATATTGGATCGGACTTTTTGTAGAGAAAAGGTTAATTTAACATCAGTAGCAGTATCTATGAAAAAGGACAAAAATTCGAGCTATTGATTCTGCTTGGAATTGATTAACAAAAACCCTCTCTCAACACTGAGGTTCCATTACTATTTCGAATCAATATTATCAGCTGTTTTATAAGAAAGTTGTTTGAATGTTTGAAAATACAAATTCTAGGACACCCCTACTTATTTTCATGGATTCAGACCTAGAGTTATTTCTATATTGAAAAAGCTAGCGGTTCAGAATTTCATAAATCAGTTTATTTCCTTATTCAAAATAAATTTTGATTACAAATTATCTGAAATGTAAATGTTTTTCCTTATTCCTTCCTAACTATGCTTATTATTCATAGGAATAGCGAGAACTCAGTTAATGAAATTAGCCAAAACAAAGACTCAGAATACTCAAATCGCATGGAGGAAGTCACCTTTAAAGAAGCTGTCAAGGAAGTTGAAAATAAAAAAGCGGCTTTTCGAAATGAGCAACCTCAAATAAAACAAGAGCTGAAAGAACTAAAAGAAGCACTAAAAGATTGGCGTACAGATGGTGAAGATATCAAAAAACGATACGATGAACTCAAAACAGTGCATATGCCTACCATTCGTGAGAAGACCAGACAAATTGAAGATGAAACAAAAAAACTGAAAGAGGAGCTTGCACGAGAATTCCAAAGCTATAATCAACATTTTGGAAATGATCAATAAACGAAGTGAGAAGTGAGAAGAGAAATAACCATTTGTTTTGAATTTTACACGCAAAATTTTCTTGTACATGTCTCTTTCATTCTGATTACTTTCAAACCTTAATTAATAATCATTTTCTTTTCTCTCAGTGTTTATTGTAAGGAATTGGGTATATCTTAGAAATCTCTGGCATTCTCATCTTTTGCCAAGAACCCACAAGAACAGTGCAATTTTTAGGAAGCTACAATACATCACAATAAAAAATTTTGAACAACCTGCAGCCTGGCAAATAATTGAAAGACAATGAAGGTTTTTAATTTTTTGCTTATATTGAGAGATATTTGAGAACTCAGGGATTTTAATTTTAGTTCATGTTTGCACGCATTATTTAATAGCTTCTTCTTGGAGTGAGAGAATGCTCTTTCTCAGAGATGTATGAAGTTAAAAATTTCAAAATTTTTTATGGATAGCTATTTTTCAATCAACCTTCATTAATCAAGGAAAAAGTAATTCCTTTGCGAAGATCCAAGCGATGAAGTGCGTAATGAAATTAACCACTAATAGAGATTAATGCGAACTCATGAATGCTTTATACAGTCGAAAGAAAGTTGTGGAAGGAACACAAAAGGTAGGAAAAAATTGTTAAAAAATAAAATACAGTGAAAAGTTCACAAAAAATTTTCCTTATATTAGGAGGCAAACAAAATTCGACGAAAGATTATTAATACTCAATCTTTTCTCTTTCAATTTCAATCGGCTCCTTGTTTTAACTTTCATCCTATTGATTTAAGGAGCTAAAAGCCAAAATTCATCTTTTTAGAACTCTTTTTAATGGAGGTTTTGACCTCCTTGGTAGTTTTTGACATGTCTTGACCACCTCTACTTTCAACAACCCTCTTCCTCCTCCCGTAAAATATTTTTATGAGCGAACAGATCGTGTGAATGAGAGAGCCACTTAAGATCAGCTTGAAAAAATTCTACACCCACGTGACCCATTTTATTGTAAAAAATGCCAAGGCTATATAGTTTCTGGATGAATTTTATCCATATATCTGAGATTTGTTCTGATTATTTTTAAATAAGAACCTGCATTCAAATTTATATTAAAAAATTCTAATGAGAGTGCACCCCTTGGAGTGAGACCGCTCCAAACATCAAGTTTAGGTCGGTGTCTGCAATGTCTGGAGTCAATATTTCCATCTCTTCTATATCTTTAGTTGGATACATAATCCATCATTCAAACATCGATCCATCAATAAAGCAAGTATGTGCCTAATCCCCTGTATTAAGAGCAACGGCCTTTGTAAATCTCTATCTTATTAGCCTTCTTCACTCAGTAGACTTGAAACTTGATCTGTTAGTCTCCTTGAAGTTTCGTAATTTCAATATATTTTGAATCTGAGAGTGACTGACATTAACATCATGTGTAATACCTCTTGATACCACTATGGATTCTGAAATCCTACAAAAGACCTTTCGAACGAGAGTAATTTTGCTGCGGTTTGCTCTTTGAATCTCTTGTTTTTTCCCCTTTGGCAAAACCTACTTTTGTTAATTCATCATTATGAGCCCTGTCAGTCCTATCAGTAATTTTCAGAAGCCTCGCTAATCTGAACAGTATGGCAATAACTGAGGTCCAATACTTACAGATTTCGTCTTTACCGAAGTAAACTTGTTGCATTTTTCTCCAAAAAATGGCTATTGTCAATTTTTAACAGTTTTTTTATGATTTCTATTTTCCTGTATTTATATTTTATGTCTACTGTATTCCTGATCAAATCATGCGTGCCAATTTGATCCACATAATTATATATCTGTCTTTCAATTATTTTTCAGTCTGTAAAATAGTTGCAGAGCAGCTGAAATCTTTTTCTATCTACTTAAGCCTTGCATAGTTAGTTTCTGTTATTCGTGCTGCTTAAGAAAAAAACTTTGAACTCTATCTGCTTGTGCGATATTGATTAAATTTCCCAGACTACCAAAAATTCCTCAAAGCCTCAAACTTTAACTTTAACAAAAAAAATACTAGCCAAGGCTTATCATTTTCATTTACTCTTATTCAAAATAATAGAACCAAAAAAATTTTGAATTTAATAAATTAAATAGTATGTAAATGAATCTTTTGATGTCTTTCATTTATAATCACTGCAAATATTCCTTTCACAAGGATGAATATGAATAATCTGAAAAAAACTCATACTTATTGCCTCAAAACACGCAATAGTTAGAGTTATGCAGGTAATTACTTAAGAATATGTCTTCTTCACTTCCCCAAAATTTGTCAATTCTTGAGGTACTGATCGTACCTCGCAAATATTTTAGGATGATAAAACAGAGATTTTCCATTACATTTAAGAAGAAAATTTAAACATTTTGAGAAAATACAATAAAAATTTGGCTAAAATAAACAATAAAAGAACTAAAACCCTATTTGAACCCATTTATTAAACATGTAAAGGATTTCTTAATTGATTTTCGGTGTATCGATTCACCCTATACAATTGAAATTAATTTGAGAACTTTGTTCCTCGTTGAGGTGTTATGAAGACCAGTTGCAAGTAAATTCCACTGAAAAATTATTACTAAAACAAATTTACATGATTACATCATTTTATCATTTATTTTTTGCAGTCCAAAGCCTCAATCAGTTCTACGAGAGTGATCAATCGATCAATAATCTCTAATAAGAAGTGTTAGAAGTAATTCAGGGTGTCTTCTCTATTTGAAAATAATCTTTGAAATTCTTTAAATTATTGTATTTAATCCTGAAATTTTTTGATGGCGGAAAATGAAGAAGAACTTAAATACAAATGTATTTTCAAAGATTGACTAATATATATATATGAACTCTCCTCGATTTCCTCCTCAAAGTCTCCCTAACAAAACATTTGCTCGGTTTTGATTCTATAAACAAATATTGAGTGCATAAACTTTATTAAAGATCGATCAAAAATTTGAGGTTCTATTCGAATCTTGGCAAATTTTACAGAAAGGGAAATTTCAGATTATCACTGATTGCTTCAAAGAATTTATTTCAACCATAAATGCTATTATCAAGCCTAAAGGAGTAATTTTACGAAAATCAGATATATTATTGAGTGATCAAGATGATTATTTCTTTGGATCTTCTGTCTGGGGTTCTAAGGTGTCATCTAACGCAATATTGTTATTTTGTTTATAGGTTTCAGGAATGGGTCCCACAAGCTCCCCTTCATAGAATTCTCCTTCAAGGACCTGACCGTTGGCAGATTTGAAGAATCCGACACCATTCGGTTTGAAATTCTTGACTTCCCCTAAATCACATTATATAATTTGAAAAAAAAGATTCTTAAGTGGATAAATTACCACAATAGAAGTCTCCATTTGGATATTTGATTGTGCAACTCTGGTTTGTGAGTATACCTTCATAGAAGTCTCCTATATTTAAATGAATAAATAGTTTTCAAGAACACAGATACCCTCATATGTTGTTTTATCAGCTTTCCTTAGAACACCAAAGCCATGGTATTGATCATTTTTCCAACTTCCTAGACAAATTTCCCTCATTAATTTATGAGAAATGTTGAGATAAAACCTTCATAATCTTCCCCAGATGAGGTTTGTTGAACTCCATACCCATTTTTTTTGCCAAGTACGAAAGAACCAGAGAATAAGATATCATTTTTCCCCAATTTTAACTGACCCTAAATGTTGAGGGAAGAAAATTATGTATAGTGAAGTTTAGGAGAGTATTAGATTATTACTTTTCCATCGTAGAGTCCTCTCTTAAACTCACCAGCATATTCACTTCCATCTTTCATGAATAGTTTACCCATGCCTTCTTCGTGACCTTCTTTAAATTCACCTTCATAAATATTTTGATTCTCATCCACTAGGGATCCTTGACCTTCAAATAGATCACTACAAAATAGCACCAGAAATAATTCGATTATCTGAATATAATTATAAAAAAGATTACTTGACGAAATGACCAGCATATTTGACTTTTGTCGTAACTAATCTTCCAAATCCATGCTTTTTATTATCTCTGAATTCTCCATCAAATAGATAGTCTGAAGATCCCAGTGAGGTCAAACTTCCTTCTCCATTTTTTTTATCATATTCCCATTTTCCTCTATAAACGAACCCTTTGTTTCTCTCAACAAAAATTCCTCTTCCTAATTTATTTCATTAATTAAATTAGGGGAGTCAATGAGCAAAATGAGAGGGACTGAGAGAGAGAGGGATAAATTAGTAAATTCACTTAGCCAACCAATTCACTATTAAAGAGAGGAAAATAAATAAATATGTACCATGTCGCATTCCATATACCATCTCCCCCATATAGATATCTCCATTTTCCAACAAACTAAAATGATGATCAGCATATCCAAAATTTGGAGATTTTTCATAAAGACGAGGCTGGTGATGATGAAGCCAATAAAGAAAGTTTGGAGTTTTTGTCCATTCAAGTATCCAATCTATTCCGTAACCCCGAATGAATTTGATACTATCTTTGATTGCTTCTAACTCTTCTTTAGATACACTTTCATCCTCCACAGCGACAACATCGTCATGAGTCTCTTCAACATGATCACCGGATTTTTTTCTTATATCTTCCGTTGTGTTTTCATGACCACTATCAGAATCTTCTTTTTTGGCTTGTATCTCTGAAGTTTCCGCTTTCTTTTTGACATCACCAACCTTCTCTTGTAATACTTTATGCTGATTATGATGGCTTACTGAGTGTAGAATATAAGTTAAAACAAGCTCATGGTATTATTAATTACATTCAGATTTTTTTGTAGTGAGAACCCGAAAGAAGTCGAGCTCAACCAGCAAGTTCTTAAGATATCTGTAGAACTCTCCTCTAGGATGGTTAAAAATTATATAAAAAAAATTTTATTTTTGGATACCTTTCCAGCACAGTGGGATCCGAAGCTTGGAATTCACGTGACTTGAAGTCGCGGCC
>JADMIO011260292.1_pt1 | contig 60162 bp, 58 predicted proteins | sample 8958161 | NCBI WGS metagenome assembly JADMIO01 (sample SAMN16585339, study PRJNA669376) | soil metagenome | isolation source: Crop rotation soil | place: USA: Cullars Rotation, Alabama | collected 2011
CGCGACTTCAAGTCACGTGAATTCCAAGCTTCGGATCCCACTGTGCTGGAAAGACCGGGCGCTCGACGATCTCCGGGCGGGCCGGCTCTCCGGTGCCGCGGTGCTCATTCCATAGCATCTCTGAACCAGCGACCCGGATCGAGCCGCAGGGCTCGTTCCGTCCGGCTATTCAAAACGCAGCGCGGCCAGCGGGCTCAGTTGCGACGCCTTCCGGGCCGGCATCACCCCGAAGGTGATGCCGACCAGCACCGCGACGCCGAAGGCCACCGGCATCGCGACCCGGGGCACGACGAAGGGCACCTGTATCAGGTGGGCCACGCCGTACGCGCCGGCCAGCCCCGCCCCGACACCAATTGCGCCGCCGATCGCCGCGCCGCGCGACGGGTGTCCTCGGCGGTCAGAAGGCATCCGTCGGCGGCGCCCCATTGGCGGATGTCGAAGTACTCCACCGTGACGCCACCGACGCTGACGTTGCGATTGCGCGAGGCCGCCACCGCGCGGAACAGACGCGAGTTGACCGGTCCGATCCGGTCGACGCTTCGCGCCTGGCGCCGAATCGCCTCGAGGTCGTGTGAGGCGCCGCCGCTGCCGGCTGGTCCGAGTGTGGCCATGACCATGACCAGAGCAGGCCACATCGAGGCGGGCGCTGGTCCCCTGTCCGCGCTCTTCGATTCAGGCGATTGCCCCGCACGCGGCTCACCGGCCAGACGGGCAGCGACGTCTCGCGTCCAGGTCACAGCCGCACGGTCTGCGTGCTGCGCCCGCCTCCGCCTGACCAGCTCACGCCCGGCGCAGCGTTCAGGGAACATTCCCAGCCGATGCGGAAAATTGCCCGGCGCGTGGTAGGAGAAACAGATCCACAGGACCGGGATGCCGGCCACGGATGACCGCGCGGGGACAGGTCGTAGTCGGCGGTCCGGAACGTGCACAAGGACTGTGGCGCGATGAAGTTTTCTGCGCTGGCCCTCGACTACGACGGCACCATCGCCGTCAACGGCGTATTCGAGCCAGTCGTGCGCGTGGCGGTCGGAGGCGCGCCGGCGCGGGATCATGGTCGTTCTGGTCGCCGGGCGCCGGCTGGCCGATCTCCATTACGTCGCGGGGGACCTGACCTGACCTGATCTGATCTGACGTCATCGTCGGCGAGAACGGCGCCGTCTTGGGGTTCCCGGCGAGCAGCCGTCACGTGGTCACCGGCCATGTGCCCAGTTCAGCCTTCCTCCGGGAGCTGCAGCGGCGCGGCAGGGCTGCGCCACGCGCTGCTGGCGCTGCGATCCCGATTCACAACACCGGTGGCATTGGCGACGCCGAAACCGCGGGTCGCCGGGGATGACACGCGCGAGGTGGCGGACGCCGTCGGACAAGCGATTCGTGCCCGATACGAGACCACCGGCGACAGTCGTGCCTGAATGCCACCGGACGCAACGGCAGCGTTCATGCTCTTCACATCAACTGTTCGTGCAGCCCCGGAATCGGCAGGCCACCGTGCGACGACCACCTGCCTCCGGAAGGAGAACATCATGCGTCATCACACCGCGCGTCCCATGATCCTGCTGGCAGCGATCGCGACGGTTCTCATGCTCTGGCCAGGCGCCGTCGACGCCCAACGGCGTCATCCCATCAAGCCGGCGGGGATCGTCTTCGTCGGCGGGTATTTCTACGACCCGTTCGTGGCGGCCTATCCGTGGTGGCCGCTGAAGGCGTACTCGTTCGCCTACTACCCGCTCGATGATGACCGCGCGCTGGTGCGCGTACTGGTCACGCCGAAACAGACGGCGGTCTATGTCGACGGCTTTTATGCCGGGATCGTCGAGGATTTCGAGGGCGTCTTCCCATCCCTGCCCTTGCCCGCCGGAGCGCACGACATCGTCTTGTATCTGGAAGGATACCGAACGGTCCACCTGCGAGCCTATCTGGCACCGGGCTCCACCGTCGACGTCGACGAGACCATGGAGTGCCTGCCGGCCGGCGAACGCAGTGAACCGCCAACGCTCACGCCGCTGTTTCCGCCACCGCCCGCCGGGACCTTCACGCTGCCGCGCACCCCGCGTCCGGCCTGGGCGCCGGCCGCGCCCACGCGCCCGCAGGGGACGCCCGGGCACAGCGAGTGAGCGCCGACGTCACCCGCCAGGTGCGCGAGCGGGCCCCGAACGGCGCGCGCCTGCCGTGATCGCGCTTGTCACAGCCGGACCCGGACCGACCGGGGTCCGGCTGCGGGATTTTCCCTGCAACGAGACAAATTTTCCCGCAGACCCGCCACTCCCGCCGGCAACGAGCATTGACCGGAGCGTGTCTCAGGGGGACGATCCCGCTGACCGGACGGTCTGAAGATCGGCCCCCGCTACGTCGTACCTACCACCGGTAGATCAGGCGCCCCCACACCGTGTGCACCGTATAGGGGCGGTAGAGATACCCCATCAGCAGCGCCTGTCCACGGGCCAGATCGGGATTCGCGTCCGCGTCGAGCGTGAAGTCGTTCACCCGGTACCGTTCGTGCCAGTACGACAGCCCGAGCGACAGGTGCGACCGCAGCGCATAGGTGATATCGACGGTGCCGCGCTGCAGTTCACTCAACGTCGGCGGCAGCCCGGCCGGCGGCGGCAAGGTCGTCGTGACCACCACCTCCTCCGGTAGGGTGCGATCCGGCACGGGCCCCGTGAGGTAGTCGTAGAGGGCGCGGGCGCGGCTGAAATCGTAGTTGAATCGCAGGTCGACTTTGTCGGCGATCTTGCCGATCTCGGCGTTCACCACCCACGAATGGGCGCGATCGGTCGCGTCCGTCGCCCAGTTTCTCGACGGGTCGTCGAACTGCTCGCCAGGATTGGCCTGACGCGATCGCGACAGCGCGTTGTAGCGTTCGTACGAATAAGAAGTCCCCAGCACAATCCGCTCGGTGGGCGTGATGTCCACGCCGGCGCCGTAGACGCGATGCGTATTGTCCCGCAGCCCGAACAGGCTCTGCAGGTAATCGTCCTTGCCCGCCGCCACCGACAGGGTCACGCCCACGTTCTCGACCGGCATCACCGATCCGAGAAGCGTCACGCGATTCCGGTTGCGCGCGGCGATATCGAAGTGACGCATGCCCGGCTGCTCGCCGATGGCGGCCAGCTCCAGTTCGCCTGCTTCGATGCCGACCCCCCGCCGCTGCGCGTGCTCGTACTTCGTGCGCAGGGTGAACCGCTGCTGGCTCAGGGTGTCGAGCGTGACGCGGACGACATTGTCGGTCGTCGATTCGAAGATCCGATGGGTCCGATCCTCGGAGAGCCGGGTGAACCCGACGCCCGCCGAGACGCCGTCGATCGGTGTCAGCTTGAGGTCGGCATCCACCGTGTGCCGGACGACGCCAAACGGTTCGGACTGGACCGGCGGGACCACGGCGGTGACGGCGTTGTCATATGAGACGCGCTCCGTCATCGTAAATTCGGGCGTCCGGTTGTCGAAATCGTATTGCCGGTAGCCGGCCGAGACGTCGAGGTAGCGGGTCGGCCGGGACACAAAGGTCAGGTTGAGCGCCGTCGTTCGTGCATCGCCGTTGACCGTGGTGCGCGGCAGCGGGGCCGGCGACAGCGCCGCGTTGATGGTCTGCGGCACGATCGGATCGCCGGCGTCGGTCAGCCGGCCGACCGAGACGAAGGCGCTCGCGCGGGAGCGATGCGGCAGCCTCACCGACGCGAGACCGTTGACGCCGTTGTAGGAGTTGGTCGGCGCCAGCGTCAGGCGTCCGCGCGACGATGCGGAGGCACTGTCGATGGCTCGAAACGGATTGTCGAACACCACCGAGGTGACATCGTTGTGGAAGAAGGAGCCGGTATAACCCGCCCGCAGCAGCAGCGGGTCGTGCACAAACTCGGCGCCCGCGTCGGCTTCGGTCAACGTGTGCGAGGTCGGGGCCGGGAGCTCGACCAGGCTGCTGTGCCCAAAGGAGCCTCCGTACGGGATCGTGCCGTCGCGGTCGGTGCGGCGCACCTTGGCGGTGACGGTCAGCGCATGGCTGGTGGTGTACTCGACGCCGCCTTCCGCAATGTGCCGGCGCGTGCGTGTCTCGAATCCGATGCCAAACTGACTGAAGATCGGGGCGATGGCGGCGGGATTCGCCTGCACCTGCGCCTGCAGCGTATTGTCGATCTCGAGCACGCCCGACCCGACGCCGGTGAAGAGCGTCCGGGTCGTCCGGCTCAGCAGCATCGGGATCTGATCCCACAGGAACCAGCTTTTGAACGCGCCGGGCCGGCTGATGTCGATCAGATAGCGCTGATCGCGGCGGCCGAGATGATCGGCGGCGACGTCCAGAAACCATCCGTTCCGCTCCCGGGTGACGTGCGCGCGCTCGATGAACAGGCCGTTCCCGAGATCGCGATAGCGTTCGTAGCGGGCGGCATCGCCGTCGCCGCCCGTGCCGCGGACGCCGAAGTCAATCGTGCCCGCCCACCCGGTCGGCGAGGGCGGCGGCGCCGCCGGGGCTTGCGCGCGGGCGATCAGCGGGACCAGCGCCAGCGCGGCGGTCAGGAACGGACGACACCTGCGCATGATGAGCCTCACCGGATGAAGCGCTGCCCGCTCGGATGATTCGACCCGTGAATCGCCGAGTGACACGTCACGCACGACCGGGCGTAGATCCGAATGCTGGGCGTGGCCCCGGCTCCGATCAGGCCCGCGTCGTAGATCGTGCTCGGGTGCCGCGTGCCGACGTGGCAGCGCTGACAGAGAATCGGCGGTTTGGAGACGAGCATGCGCTCGTTCGACGAGCCGTGCGGGTCATGACACGTGGTGCAGCCGTCACGGCCGGGCGCGTGCTCCCACAGGTACGGGCCGCGCTTGTCGGCGTGACAGGACGTACAGGCTTCGGCAATCGAATCGCCCCGCCGCAATAGTTTCACATTCGTCGTCCCGTGCGGGTTGTGGCAGGTCGAGCACTGCATCTTCCCTTCGCGCAGCGGCATGTGCCCGGAGCGATCGAGCTTCGCGACCTTGTCGCGGTGGCACGAGGCGCACAGCAGCGGCTCAGACGCCGCTTTGAGCTGTTTCGGCCCCTTGGGAGCGTGCACGCTGTGGCAGGTCGCGCACCCGACGCTGCGCGTGTCGTGCTGGCTCCCCGCCCACAGCGCGTGGCCGCTGCGATCGTGGCAGGCCGCACAGGTCTCGCTGGCCCGTTGTGGTGGCAGCTTCGCCGGGTTGACGATCTTGGCCGTATCGCCGGACTCGGCGTGCTCCCGGCCGGGACCGTGGCAGGTTTCACACGCCTGGTTCGTTTTCGCCGACGGGGTGCGCGGGTTCTGCGCGTTCCCATGCATCGACGCGCCCAGCGTCTTCCCCTCCGACTCGTGACAGGCGACGCAGGTGTCGTCGCCGATGAATCCGGCGGTCTGCGCCGCGGCCGCACCGGCCGTCTGGGGACGGAGCGCCGGATCCGGGCGGATCCCCTGCGCCGCACGGCCGGCCTGTGGAGAGCCCGCCGCCGAAATGGCAACCGCCGCCCAGGCCAGCGCGAACACTCCGATCGTCAGAGGCACGCGCACCCGCGGATCGCCCAGGATCCGGGTCACGCGGATCCTGCATCTACTCAATCGCATGGCACGTCTCGCAGTCCTGGCCAATTTTCCTGCCGTCTTTCGCCGTGTGATCGTCGTCGTGACAACGGAAACAGCCGGGGGCGTCGACATGCCCGATGTTGTTCGGGTAGGTGCCGAATCCCACCTTCATGTCGGGAAACACGTTGCGCCGCAACAGCGCCTGGACGCCGAGCACCGCCTGCTCGATCTCCGCCCCGCGTGTCTGGAAAACCTGCGGCTGCTCGGTCCGATAGAAGTCCCGCAACCCGCGGGCGATCGCGTCCATCCCGGCTGGTTGTGAGGGATAGGTTCCCTTCAACGCCTTCACCGCTTCACGGTGGACGAACGGCAGCGTCACCGGGATCTGTCCCCGCGCCATCGCCTGATTGACCGCACGCTCGGGCGTGGCGGCGATCGCGTGGCTGGGGCGATTGTGGCAATCGGTGCAGTCCATCCGCCGGCGCTCGCCCGCCGCCAGCTGCTCGGGCGTGACGCCGGGGGCGACGTACTCGCGCACCTGACCCGCACCGTCCTTCATCCGCACGTACGGAATCACCTGGCGCGCGCCGTCGGTGGCGATGTACTCGATCTCGTTCGCGACATTCATGTGCCAGTGAATGCCCGAGGCGGTGCCGAGCCGGCCGTTGCCGCCGCCGACGTGCACCCGCAGCGTCGTCACCGACTCGGTGTTCGGCTCGTCGTTCGCGTACTCGACAATGCGCCGGAGCGTGTCGCCGTGGAACTGCTCCGCCCAGTGGCAGCGCTCGCAGGTGTCACGCGCCGGGAGGAGCTGGTCGGCGGCCGCGACGATCGGACGCGGATAGTTCCCGAAGGCGACCGCCAGCACGCGCCGGGTCCCGGCGAGCTTGGCTTTGGCCAACGACGTCGCCCCGGGCCCGACGTGACAGGCGACACAGGGCACCTGCGCATGCGGCTGGTCCTGATGCGCCACGAACTCCGGCTGCATCGGGGTATGGCACACCTGGCCACAGAACCCGACGGTGTCCATGTATTCGACGCCGCGGTAGGCGCCCAGCGAGACGATGACGACGTTGGCGATCGTCAGGAGGAAGACGATGACGGCCGTTCGTCGCTGGGTGGGGTCGTTGAGGTCGATCCGCGGCCAGTGCACCGACGCGGGCGGCTTGCCGGCTGCCCGGCGCCGCCGCTCGACCCAGGCCCCGAGCGGAATCAGGACCAGCCCGCCGACGAACAGCGCCGGCAGGACGAGGAAGAAGAGAATCCCGAGGTACGGGTTGGTGTGCAGGCCGAAGAGATCGGCGAGCAGCACGACGAGGAACAGCGCGGCGCTGATCGTCGTCAGCACCATCCCCGCGACGGACAGGGGGCTCCGGATCAGCCGAACGTCGCCCGCCACCGCTATTTCTTTTTCATCGCCGACAGGTACGCGACGAGTCCGTCGACCTCGTCGTTCGTCAACGTGTAGGCCTTCATCTCCGGCTTGCGCGGTGCCTTCGTCTTGGCGGTCATCCCTTTCGCGTCGGTGATCCAGGCGCGGATCTCGTCCGCGGTCAGCTTGCTGCCGACATCGTCCAGCGGTCCCTTCGCGTTGCCCTTGCCGGCGACGGCATGGCAGACCGAACACTTCTGTTCGGCGTAGACCTTCTCACCGGCCGCCCGGGCGTCCTGTGCCAGCGCCGGCGCGGCGAGACCGACAGTCATTGCTATTACGTACGATGTGATTCGAAACATGAGCCCTCCACCTACCTCTTCGCATGAACATGAGCCAGACTTCAGCAGCTCTGGATGTCCCCGACTGCACAGTGCCGGGCGAGGTGGCACTGCCGGATCCGATCGCCCGGTTCCGCGTCTCCTTCGAACGGGATATGCGACAACAGGCAAGGCGGATGCCGTGGCGGCTTCTTGTAATTGGCCGAATTTCGGCGGAGGGCCGCCAAATGAGGGAGGCGTGGTGGGGACTTTTCCGCAGTCACTGCGGAAAAACCCGAATGGACATCAAGCTAGGTCTTGGCGCGTTCGAGCTGAAACTTCTCGATGCGATAGCGAATCTGGTCCCGGTTCACCCCGAGCAGCGCCGCCGCCTTGGTCTGGTTCCAGCCGGTGCGCTCGAGCGCCTGGACGACCAGCGAGCGTTCGAGCTGCTCGAGATCGATGCCTCCAGGCGGCAGCTCGACCCGATCGCCCAGGTGCAGAACCCCTGACGCCAGCACCGGGAAGTCGGCACGGGTGAGGTGATCTCCGTCCGCGAGCAGCATCGCCCGCTCGATCGCGTTGCGCAGTTCGCGGACGTTCCCCGGCCAGGCATACCCCTCCAACTGCGTCATCGCAGCCGCCTCGACGCCCCGGATGCGCTTCTTGAACTCGGTGTTGTAGCCATCGATGTAGAAATGTACGAGCTGCGGAATGTCTTCCCGGCGCTCGCGCAGCGGCGGCAGCACAATCGGCACGACGTTCAAGCGATAGAACAGGTCCTCGCGGAAGTGTCCCTGCCGCACTTCCTCCTGCAGCTGCCGGTTGGTCGCGGCGATCACCCGCACGTCCACCCGCAGGTCGACGGCGCCGCCAACCCGCTTAAAGCTCTTCTCCTCGAGAAACCGTAGCAGCTTCGCCTGCAGCGCCGGCACCATTTCGCCGATCTCGTCGAGGAACACGGTGCCGCCGTCGGCGGATTCGAGCAGACCGCGCTTCTGCCGGTCCGCGCCGGTGAACGCGCCGCGCTCGTGGCCGAACAACTCGCTTTCGAGCAGCGCCTCCGGCAGGGCCGAACAGGTGATGTTCACGAACGGACGGGCGGCCCGGGCGCTCGCATAATGGAGCACTTTCGCCGCGAGATCCTTGCCGGTACCGCTCTCGCCGGTCAACAGCACGGTCGAGGCCGGACTGGCCGCGATCTTCTGCAACAGGGCTCGCATCGCTGTCATCGCCGGACTCACCCCGACGATCCGATCCAGGCTGTAGGGCCGCGCCTGGGTGGCGCGCAGCGCCCGCACCTCCCGGCGCAACTGTGTGGTTTCGAGCGCTTTCTCGACCAGCACCGCGATCTCGTCGACGTTGAACGGCTTGTTCGCGTAGTGATACGCACCGTGCTTCATCGCCTCGACGGCAGTCTCGACGCTGGCGTAGCCGGTGAGCAGGATCACCAGCGTGTCCGAGTTCGCCTCTTTGATCTGCTTCAGCACCGTCAACCCGTCCGCATCGGGCAGCCGGTAGTCGAGCAGCACCAGATCGACGCCTTCGCGACACCGCTCGAGGGCCGCGGCGGCCGTCTCCGCCTCCAGCAGGCGATAACCGTCTTCTTTCAGCCGCGTGGTCAACGACCACCGAATGAGCGGTTCGTCGTCGACGACCAGAATCGTGGGCGTATGCATCGCGCTTCAGTATACGAGGAACGCCTGGGCCATCCCGCCGATGTCGTCTCGTGGGCCCCGCAGACGCCCAGGCGCCGACTCGCCGCCGCCACCCGTGAGATGCCTGGGGAAACGTTCACAGCAGTGCCGATTTTTCAGCACCGATCGGATCGGCGACCGGCAAGCCGCCGGTTCGTCACGTCGGAATCATGGGGAGGTCGGGCACCTGCGGGCGGGTCCGGCCGGAACAGCCTGTGGCACACCGCGTGCTCTCTCGCTCAACGACGCCCGTCGAAGCCTGGCGGGCCTTCCTGTGAGGCACTTATGATTGCGATCAAACACGTGCTCGTCGCCACCGACTTCAGCGCGGCATCCACCGCAGCACTCGGCTACGGGCGTGAGCTCGCGCGCACCTTCGCCGCCACCCTGCACGTGCTGCACGTCGCCGACAACGTCACCCTGCAGTACGGCGTTGAGGGCTACGCACCGCTGCCGGAGATGCAAGAGGGTGTCGAGGCGGCGGCCCGGCAGCAACTGGACGCGTTGATCACCGAGGAAGATCGGGTCGCATTGCACGTGGAGCCGGTGGTCGTCACCGCCACCCCCAAGGCAGCCGCCATCGTCCACTACGCTCGCGAACACGAGATCGATCTCATCGTCATGGGCACGCATGGCCACGGCGCGGTCAGGCGCTTCTTGATGGGAAGTGTGGCCGAACTGGTGGTACGCAGCGCTCCCTGTCCGGTGCTGACGGTGCGTCATCCCGAACGCGAATTCATCGCTCCCGACGCGCTCCTCGCCGTCGCGTGAGCCTCGGGATCCGCACGCTCTCGCCGCCGCTTCCTGCCGCCGACCGCCCCACGGATCGCCTGGTCCTCAGGGACGGATCGGTGGCCACCGTCCGTCCTGCCGGTCCCGCGGATCGTCAGGCGATGCGCCACTCTCAAGTCTGACTGGAGGAAGGCAATGAAACGACCACTCATAATGCTGATGGCGGTCCTCGCGCTCGCACCGATCTCGATCGCCACGCGCCATCCCGAGAGGGGCGCCGCGGCCGCGAATCCGCAAGGGCGGGACACCTCGAGGCCGGAGATGCGACAGAAGATGCGAGCGCAGAAGATGGGCGCATCGGACGGGGAGCTCGATCGTCAGCTCGCCGCCATGAACGCGGCGACCGGGGATGCCAAGATCACGGTGATGGCCGACCTGCTGACCCGGCTGATTCGAGAACGGATGACGATGCAGGATTCGATGAAGAGCGCGATGGCAGAGTGCCCGATGTCGAAGGACGCCCCGGCTCACCAACACCAGCCGTAGCGATGCCACGCGTCGACGTCGACAGCGATCGCCGGCGGCCCCACATAATCCGCCGATCAGCGCACGCGTGCGCGGTGCCTCGCGGCTGGCCGTGGTTTGACGCTCCTGCCGTTCCTGCCGCGGCACCGCGCTGGCCTCAGTGACCCGACCGTTCCTGCAGCGACTCGAGATACTGGACGAGCGCTTCGATACGGGCCTTGATGCCGTCTTCGGACAGGCCCTGCCGCCACTTGAACGTATCGCCCCACACCGGCATCTCCATCGTCCCGTGGGCCTTCACGGCGCGGCCGTCGACGATGGTGTGGATCAGCGGTCCGTTGAAGACGCCGCCGTTCCGCTGGGCGAACTTTGTCAGATCGGTGGGGCGGCGGCGCAGCTCGTCCGCGGCAGGACCGTTGCCCCGGCCGCTGATCCCATGACAGCTTGCGCAGTAGGTCGTGAACAGCTCACGTCCGCTGCGCCCGCCCGCCGAAGCGGCTGGGCCCTGCGCCCGCATTCCCGTGGTCGTGAGCGCGAGCGCTACCGCCGTTGCGAAGATCTTCCTCATGGTTCTCTCCTGATCATCAGCCGGTCTGTAACCTGTTACTCAAGAGCCGTACCGGAGTCCTCCATGGCTATGACGGCACGAACCGTGCGTTGACCGGGATTACCGAAGGAGCAGCCATGGACCCCTCCACTTCGTTTCTCGGCCTGCGACTCGTCCACCCGTTCATCGCCGGCGCCTCGCCGCTCGGCTTCGATCTCGACGGGGTCAAGCGGCTCGAGGACGGTGGATGCGCGGCGATCGTGATCCCGTCGTTGTTCGAGGAACAGATTACCTTCGCCGGTACAGGCCGAATCCATCAGCGGGATCCGTTCGAGGCCGAATGGGCCGCCTCCCTGGCGCACTTCCCGGCGCCAAACGACTATCGCCTCACCCCCGACGGCTACGCCGAGCACATCGCCCGGGTGAAGCGAACCGTGGGCATCCCGGTGGTTGCGTCGCTGAACGGGGCGTCCGGTGCGTCGTGGCTGACGTTCTCCCGCATCATGGAACAGGCCGGCGCCGATGCGCTGGAATTGAACCTCTACGAAGTGGTCACCGACCTGCGCGTCCCGAGCGTCGCCATCGAACGCGAGCTGATCACTACCGTCAGCGAGCTGAAGCAGTTCGTGAAAATCCCCATCGCCGTGAAACTTTCCCCGTTCTTTGCCGGCTTCGCCCACGTCGCCGCGGAACTGGATACCGCCGGCGCCGACGGTCTCGTCCTGTTCAACCGCTTCTACCAACCGGACATCGACACCGCGACCATGACGACGACCCCGCGGGTGGCGCTGTCGACCAGCGCCGACCTGCTGCTGCGGCTGCGATGGGTGGCGATTCTGCACGGGCGGATCCGGCCGACGCTGGTGGTGACGGGTGGCGTGGCGACGCCCGATGACGGGATCAAGGCGCTGCTGGCGGGGGCCGACGCGATCCAGATCGTGTCCGCCATCCTGAAGCAGGGCGCGGAGCATTTCACGGTGATGCGCGAAGGGCTGGAAGTCTGGATGGAGCAGCACGCGTTCCGACGATTGACCGAGTTCCGGGGTCTGGCCAGCTTGCAACAGACGGTCGGCCCGGCCGAGTTCGAACGGGCGCAGTACATTCGCACGCTCCAGAGCTGGAGGGGCTAATGATGACGACCACCGAGGCACCCGATCCCGTCACCGAACCAGCGCCGGGGCCACCGGATCAACGACCGCTGATCGCGGCCCTGTGCCGGCCTGGCGTCCTGGATCCGGCGACACAACCCGTTGAAGTCATCGAGACGCACATCTCGTACGTCCTCCTGGCAGACCCATACGCCTACAAAATCAAGAAGGCCGTCGACCTGGGATTCCTTGATTTCTCGACGCTCGAGGCACGACGCCGCGACTGCCTCGACGAACTACGCCTCAATCGCCCGTTGGCGCCAGCGATCTATCTCGACGTGGTGGCGATCGCCGGCACGATCGAAACACCGGTCATCGGCGGCGACGGACCGGTGCTGGAGTATGCGCTCAGGATGCGACAGTTCGGTCAGGACGGGCTCTTCTCCGCGATGCTCGCGCGCGAGGCCCTGACCGACGCCCATATCGACAAACTGGCGACGGTGGTGGCGTCGTTTCACCAGGACACCGCCCGGGCCGGCGCTGATGCGCCGTACGGACGGCTGCCCGAGATCCTGCAGCCGGCGCTGGAGAATTTTACCCAGCTGCTCGCGATCATCGACGATCCGCACGAGCGGACGCCGCTGGAGGAGCTCCGAACCTGGACCGGTGGCGAGCACACGACCCGCGCAGCGATATTTGTCCACCGGCGCCGCCAGGGCTTCGTGCGCGAGTGCCATGGCGATCTGCATCTCCGCAACATCGCCCTTGTCGATAACCGGGTGACGCTGTTCGACCGGCTCGAATTCAACGCCTCGATGCGCTGGATTGACGTGATGAACGACATCGCCTTTGTCGTCATCGACCTGGAGGAGCAACAGCGGCCTGACCTGGCCGCCCGGTTCCTGACCGCCTACCTCGAAGCGACCGGCGACTACGAGGGTCTCAGGGTCCTGCCCTTCTATCTCGTCTATCGCGCGATCGTGCGGGCGAAAGTGGCGCGATTTCGTATGGATCAACTCGAATCGGCCGTCGAGCGGGAGACCGAGCACGCGCAGTACCGTGCCTTCGTCGACCTGGCGCGTCGCCATTCCCATCGTCGGCAGGCCGCCATCATCATCACCTACGGCTTGCCGGGCTCCGGTAAGACCACCAGCGCGCAATGGCTCGTCGAACACACCGGCGGGGTGCGCATTCGTACCGACGTTGAACGCAAGCGCCTGCACGGTCTCGCGGCGCTCGCGCCAAGCGGGTCGACGGTCGGCGAGGGACTCTACACGGCCGAGGCGACACAACGGACCTACGCACATGTCTGCGCGCTGGCCCGCACCGCGGCGGAGGCCGGGTACCGGGTGATCGTCGACGGCGCGTTCCTGCACCGCTGGCAACGGGAGATGTTCCGCTTGACCGCTCTCGCCCTCGGGGTGCCCTTCGTCATCCTCGAAATGTCGGTTCCTGACGCCACGCTGCGCGAACGCATCCGCCGGCGCCGCCAGCGCGGCGGCGACGCGTCCGAGGCGACGATCGACGTCTTGGAGGCGCAACGGCGGGCCAGCGAGCCGCTCGATGACGAGGAACGACGCTTCGTGGTGTCGTGGAAGGACGTTGATCGCGCCGCGCCGACGTCGCCCGCGGCTGACGTCGCCTTGGCCGGTTCGACACCGCCGCAACGGCAATCCGCCGCGACGGCGAGGTCATCACGGTGACCCCGCCGTGGCATGAAAGGCGGCAAGGAGGGACGTCGCGTCGGCGTCAGGAAGCGTGACCGACACGGCGTCCGATCCCTCTAGTGGCCTTCGTTGAAGCGCGATCCGTGGGACGCCACCACCTGCCACCGGCCGGCTGTTTTCACCCACACGTCCGTGAAGTGATAGTGACCGCTGGTATCCTTGCCGCCGTAGCGGCTCGTTTCGTTCTGGCTGGTGAAGGCGATGGCCACGTTGCCGTAGACGTTCACCGAGATTTCATCCAGCACCATCGACTCCACGACGTACTTCCCCGAGGTCAGTTCTTGCACGGCAACCGTCTTCGGAAAGGTATGGGCGGTCGGACTGGTGCCGTTGAATCCATCGGCGAGCAGCCAATTGAGAGCCGTGGCGTCCTTCTTGACGATTGCCGTTGCCCAGTCGTGCTCCAACTGGGTGATCGCCGCTTCGACGTCGTGCGCGCCGGTTGATGCGGAGGCGACCCGTCCCGCCGTCGCCGTGGCGGGCGCCGGCGGCGGCTGCGCGGGGGACGATGAGGCCGCCGACAATACGGAGGCGAGGACAACGGCGCCGAGCGAATAGTGTTTCATGGCACTTCTCCTTTGACATCTGCACTGGTTCACCGCTGGCGCTAGAGGTCAACGCGCCAACGACACGCGACCTCGCAAGCCACGTGCCTGTTGCGATGCGCGACTCACAGCCCGCCCGGGCAGCCTCGGCGAGGCCGCTGCGGCACCCTGCCGGCGTTCCGATGCACCCGGGCGCGCGGTAGGTTTGGCCGCCGCCAGTCTGGCGCCCTGCGACGCCGTCATTGGCACGGCGAATGCGACGAGATCTCCGTCAGGAGAACCACAATGGCACCAAGCGCAATGCGTCGTCTGTATCAGACTGTCACGCGAGCCGAGCAGCGGCGCGACGAGATCGAGATGCAGGGCATCAACCGGATCCTGTCGCCGCTGGTGCCGCCGCGCGCGCAGCCGGCGCCACGCACGACGACGAAGCTGACGGCCCGCACCGGCTTTCGTTCGATCCTGTGTCCAATCGATTTTTCGGACCGGTCGCGGCTCGCGCTGCGGTATGCCGCCGCTCTCGCGCGGCGATCGCAGGGCCGTCTGCTGGTTCTGTATGTCAACGACCCGCTCCTCATCGCGGCGGCCGGCATCGCGCTCCACGACCGCACCCTGGCGACGCGCAATCTCGGCGAGCTCCGCCGCTTCGTTCAGACCACGGTGTCGCCGGCAGCCACGGAACAATCCCGCTTCGCCGAAGTGGTGACGACCGGGAAGCCGGTGCACGAGATCATGAAAGCCGCCAAACGTCGACGGTGCGATCTGATCGTGATGGGGACACATGGCCTCACCGGCGCCGACAAGCTCCTGCTCGGCTCGACGACACACGGCGTTCTGCAGCGGACGTCCGTCCCGATCCTGGCGATTCCCGGCGAACACGCCGGCTCGCCTCGCGCGTCAGCGCCAGGCCCGTCGTGGCCGGGCCGCATCATCGCGGCAGTGGAGCTCGATCGACGCGCGAAGCGCGACGCGAGAGCGGCCGTGGCGGTGGCCCGTTCGCTCGACGCGGCCGTGATGCTCGTCCACGTGATCCGCGAGCTGTCGTCACCGCCGTGGTTGAGCAAGCAGCTGGGAGCATCCGAACGGACACAAATCGCGCACGCGCAGGCGGCCCTTGACGCGCTCGCTGGAGGGCTGCGCCGGCAGGCGGCCATTGAAACCCGGGTCTGGCTCGGAAAGGTCCCCCGAGATATCGCCAAGCTCGCCGCCGCCGAGCGCGCCGGCCTCGTCATCATGACGCTGCGGACGCCACGCGAGTGGTTCGGACCTGGACGCGGATCCTTGTCCTTCGAAGTGCTATCGCAGGTGACGACGCCGGTGCTCGCCCTCCCCGGCTAGGAGAAATCCGATGCGGACCGCCATTTTCTACGCCACCCGTGAAGGCCACACCCGGCGCATCGCCGAGCACGTCGCCGCGGACCTGCGGACGCTCAAGCACGAGGTCGATCTCTACGACGTCAAGGCGCTGGCGGGATCGGTCGACTGGCCGGCCTGTGATTGGGCGTGCGTCGCCGCTTCCGTTCACGCGGGCCATCACGAAGCGGAGATGATTGCGTTCGTCAAACGCCATCGCCCAGCATTGGAGCGGCGGCACGCGGCGTTCTTGTCCGTGTCGCTGTCGGAGACCGGCGCCGAAGATGTCCGGGCGCCGACAGAGCGCCGCGAAAGGGCTGCCGCCGACGCCAGGCGGATGATCGACGTCTTCGAACAAGAGACCGGCTGGCGACCCGCCCGCGTCCTGCCGGTCGCGGGCGCACTCGCCTACAGCCGGTACAACTTCCTCATCCGCTTCGTGATGAAGCGGATCGCCCACAAGGCCGGCGCGCCGACCGACACCTCGCGCGATTACGAGTTCACGGATTGGTCGACCCTCGATGCGTTCATCAAGGACGCCGCCGTCAGCGTCTCCGGCGGCGGGCTCAGCAGCGGACGACCCGATGCCGTGCCGGCCGGAACCTGAGTCAAGACGGCGTCGGTGACGTTCATCGGTGGGAAAATTTCCTGAACGGTGGGAAGGATTGCCGCGAGGCCTGCTCATCTGCCGGTCCATCACCAGCCTGTGGCGCGGCCGCGCGACCGAGCACGTCAGCCTGCCGCGCCGCCGGAATTCCCGCAACCCGAGACCGACTCCCACCAGGATTGAATTGAACAGAACTGCGGCTGGTTCGACGGTATTACACGTGCAGTAGTCCGGTGTATGGGTACGACCACCATTCGTTCGACGTTGCTGCTGTCACTCGTCCTGCTCGCGATCGCTTCGATCGCCTCCCCGGCCCCCACGCCAGAGCAGGCGATCTTCCGTGTCCAGATCGAGACACGCGCCGGGATGCTCGAAGGCACCTGCGTGCTCGTGCAGCGGGAGAGCCGCGGCCGCCAGACGGTCCTCTATTTCCTGACGTCGGCGCAGCTGCTGAAGAACACGGAAGCGGACCTGCGTGCGGGAACACGACGGATTCGGATTCTGCGCAACAAGGTCGCACCGATTGAGGTCGGCTCAGGAGGCGTACTGATGCCTTACGGAAACATGCTCGATATCGCGGTCTTGCGCGTGGCGACGTCGGGTGGGCTCTTCGTACCGCTGCCGATGGTCTTTGAACCACCCGGGCCGGGGAGTGTCTTCACCATCTCGGGGTTTGGCAGAAACGGCATTCCCGCCACGGTTCCCGAACGGGTGCGTTTCCGGGCCACGTTCCGGCTCCTCGGCGATCGTGATGCATCTGGCATCGCGGGATGCGCCGGCGCACCGGCCATCGGCGAACGCGGGGTCTTCGGCCTCGTCACCGAATGCGCGCCCGATCGCATCCCCTCAATCGTCCCGCTGGCCGCTGCGCGTGCCTTCATCACGCGCAACCTGCCGGCCTGGCGAGTCGATCCGTTGCGAGCACCCGGCTTCGACGTCGACACGCTCCCGGCAAGCGGACCGGCAGGGAGTTGAGCGCGCATCGACGACGGTACCTGCCTGGGGCGCTGGCTCGTGGCGCTTGGCCGTCACCCGCCTGCGTCGCCAAGCCACCGGCACGGAAGCCGGTGGCGCGCTTCAATCCTCGAAGTCGGTCAACTCGGCCGGCGGTCTCGCGGTCCGCAGCGCGTTGAGCACGGCCACCAGGTCGATCGCCTCCTGCGCCAGCGCGCCGGAGACCGGTGGCAGCAGGCCACACGCGGCGAACAGCATGCCCCCACCGCTCAGCACCATGCCGCCCACCGCGCTCTGCAGAGCCACCCGTCGCAACCGGTAGCTCAGATGAATCAGCTCGTCGACCTTGGACAGGGATGAATCGATGATGACCACGCGCGCGGCTTCCGAGGTCACGTCGCTGTGCTGGCCGAACGCAATCCCCACCGTCGCCGCGAGCAATGCCGGTGCGTCGTTGATGCCGTCGCCGATGAACACCGTTTTCGTTCGTTCCGTTTCCCGCCGCACGATCGCCACCTTTGCTTCGGGTGACATGCCGGCGTGGATGTCGGTGACTGCGACCGCGGCGGCGAGACGGCGCACCTCCGCTTCGCGATCGCCCGAGACGATCAGCACCCGTGCAAATCCATGCTTCGGTCCCAGGTGCCCGACGAACCCGCGACTTTCGGGACGTGGCACGTCATGAAAGCCGAACGTCGCCGCGTAGCGATCCTCGACCAGGACGATGCATTCGAGGCCGGTGGACTGGCTGGGCGGCAAGTCGAACCGGGGCCCCGCATGCGCGCGGCTGGTGATCAGCACGGCCGACTCCCCGACCTGCGCCCGGAGACCGACACCCGCCTCCTCCCGGATCCACGCGACGTCGGGCAACACGTAGCCGGCCTCTTGGGCGGCTTTGACAATCGCGCCAGCCAGCGGATGCCGGCTGTAGGTTTCGATCGCCGCCACCATCGGCAGGATGGCGGCGCGCGTGAACGGTGCGGTGTAGAACTCGTCGCTGAGCGCCGGCCGGCCGTAGGTGAGCGTGCCGGTCTTGTCGAGAATCATCGTCCGGCACAAGGTCAACTGCTCCAGCGCGGCCGGATCCCTGATGATCACCCCGCGGCGTGCGGCCGTGGAAATCGACCCGATAATCGCCACCGGAATCGCGATCAGCAGCGGGCAGGGCGTCGCGATCACGACCACGCTGAGAAACCGGATCGGATCGCCGCTCACCCACCAGGCGGCTCCGGCCACCAGCAGGGCCGCCGGCGTGTACCAGGCGCCCAACTGATCACCGATGCGCCGCAGCGCGGGTCGCCGCTGTTCGGCCTCCTGCATGACCTGCATGATTTGCGCGTAGCGTGAATCCGCCGCCACCCGGACCGCGCGAACGGTGAGGGCGGTGTCGCCGTTGATCGCGCCGGACAGGACCTTGGCGCCGGGCCCTTTGGCGATCCGAAACGGCTCACCGGTCAGATAGGACTCGTCCATGCTGCCGCGGCCCTGCGTCACCTCGCCGTCCACGGGACAGATCTCGTGAGGCAGCACCGAGACGTCATCGCCGACCGCGATGTCGCTGACCGGGATGTCTTCGAAGGCACTGCCGCGTCGCCGGTGCGCGAGCGTTGGGATTCGCTTGGCGAGCGCGCGGAGCACCGCGGTCGCCTCCACCACGGCATACTGCTCCAGCGCTTCTCCGCCGGACAACATGAGCACGACAATCGCGCCGGCAAGGTACTCGCCGAGCAGGGCCGAGGCGACAATCGAGACAGCCGCCAGGTGATCCGAACCGAATTCGCCGTGCAGTCCTCGCCATGCGAGCCGCACCACGAGCGGAAGGCCCGCGAGCGCGAGCACCAGCAACACCGGCACATCCGCCACCGATGACCCGGCCGGCGCGATTGCGTAGCGCAGCATCAAATGGAGGAGGATGCCCGCGAGCGCCAGGAGGGCGACCAGCGCCTCCCGACTGCTCCAGATCCGACTCCCCGAGGCTCGAGGTCCGGTACCCGGGTGGTTCACGCCGTCGCCGCCCGGGCCCTGGCGACGAGAGGGCCCCACGGCACCGGCGAGGTCTTAGGCGCCGCCATCGACTCGCATGTAGGCGCCGCGCGTCTGTTTGAGGAATCTTGTGGCAATCAGCGAGGCAATCACGGCGTCACAGAGGGCGCCCTCGAGATTCCAGAGCCGCCGGATCTGCCGATTGGTCAGCTTCAAGCCTGGCATTTCCGCGTATTCGGCCCGCACGAGTTGGGCCCAGTCTGAAATCGTCGCGTCGGCGAGATGCATACGAATCGCTCCTTCGAGGAACACGCTGGTTGTTGGTCAGGGCGGGAAGCCCACGAGCAACCGTCGTACCAAGAGGCGCCTGGGCCAGCGGCGGGGGACCACGCCTGGCGTCCGCGCTCCGCCGCGCCGGCTGGTGGCACTCGGGTTGCGGCGGCACCGATCGACGCAATCCCCGGAGGACCCGATGAACCCCAACCAGGAGTCTCAACGCCAGGTCTTGACGACTGCCGGTCGCGGCGCCGTGATCGTCACCGTGGCCGGTGAGACCCGAACAGGCCTGCAGGGCCGCGAAATTTTCGGCACCGGGTGGGGAAATCCCGCACGCGCGCCGTTCAGCGGCCGGCGGGCCGCCCGTCACGAACCGGGCCGGCCGGGCCGGTCGTGATGCCGGCCATGGCGACGGCCGGCGCAGGCGGTGACACGGCTCCGCGTACGACGACCGGCCTGTCCTCCAGCGACGCACAGCGGCGACTGGCCGTCTCCGGCCCGAACGAGATCCGCCGCGAGCGGACGACCACGTCGCTGACGCTGCTGGTCGGTCAGTTCGCCAGTCCCGTGATCGGGCTGCTGCTCGGCGCGAGCGTCGTGTCGGCGGCGCTCGGCGAATGGCTGGATGCGACCGCGATCGGGACGATCGTGATTCTCAATGCGCTGATCGGATTCCTGCAGGAGCACCGCGCCGAGCGCGCGGTGATGGCGCTGCGCTCGATGACCGCGCCACGCGCCCAGGTCCTGCGTGACGGGCACCGCGTCGTCGTGTCCGCCGATACCATCGTCCCGGGCGACCTGCTCGTGCTCGAGGCGGGCGACGTCGCTGCCGCCGACGCACGCCTGCTGATCGCCCACGCCCTGACCACCAACGAAGCAGCGTTGACCGGCGAGAGCACACCGGTCGAGAAGAGCGCCGACCCGACCGGCCCGGACACCCCGCTGGCCGAGCGGCGTGATTTCGTGTTCATGGGCACGTCCGTCGGCACCGGATCCGGCGTCGGCGAGGTGGTCGCGACCGGGATGCAGACGGAGCTCGGCAGAATCGCGCACCTGTTGGCCACCGCCGAACCGAGCTGGCGATCCTGATGGCGGCGGCCGAGCGCGGGATCTGTCGTGACGACATCGAAGCCATCACGCCCCGGGTCGCGGAGATCCCGTTCGATCCCGTGCGGAAACTGATGTCCGTCGAGCGTGCCGATGGGTTCGTCTACATCAAAGGTGCCGTCGAGAGCGTCCTGCCGCTGTGTACGGCCGGAGTGGATGATGTCCTGGAAGCCCATGCCCAGCTGGCGGCGCGCGGCCTTCGCATCCTCGCAGTCGCGGTGGCGCCCGCTGGGCCCCCCCGCGAGGCCCTTCTGCTCGGACTGATCGGCATCGCGGACCCGCCGCGCACCGGCGATTGAGGCCGTGGCCGCCGCCCGGGCGGCCGGCATCACCACCGTGATGATCACGGGAGATCATCCAGTGACCGCCCGCGCGATCGCCGCGGAGCTGGGCATTCTGACCAGTGCCGAGGCGCCGCACGGTCTGGTCCATGCCCGGGCCACGCCGGAGGACAAGATCTCGATCGTGCGCGAGTGGAAGCGGCGCGGCGCCATCGTGGCGATGACCGGCGACGGCGTCAACGATGCGCCGGCGCTGCGTGAGGCCCACATCGGCATCGCGATGGGGCTGACGGGGACCGAGGTCACCCGCGAAGCCTCGGACCTGGTCCTGGCCGACGACAATTTCGCGAGTATTGTCGCGGCGATTCGCGAGGGTCGCGGGATCTTCGACAACATCCGCAAGACGCTCGTTTACCTCCTGTCCGGCAACACCGCCGAGCTCGCGGTGATGCTGGTGGCGGCGGTCGCCGGGCTGCCGCTCCCGCTGCCGCCGCTGCACCTGCTCTGGATCAACGTCGTCACCGATGGGCTGCCGGCGATCGCCTTGGTCTTCGACCCACCCGACGATGAGGTGCTCCAGCGACCGCCGCGTCGTCCCGACGAGCCGATGCTGGGTCGAGTGCAGTGGCGGTTCGTCGTTACGACCGGGCTGCTGCAGGCCACGGCGCCACTGGGGATCTTCATCTGAGCCTGAACGCCCGCGGTCTACCGGAGGCGCGCGGCCTGACATTCTCGGTGCTCGTCTTCGGCGAACTGTTCCGGGCGTTTGCGGCCCGCAGTACGACGCGGGTGCTCTGGGAGGTGGGAGTATTCAGCAACCCGCGGCTGCTGGCCGTGGTGCTGGGCTCCGTGCTGCTGCAGCTCGGCCTCCACAACATCCCGGCCACCCAGGCGGCGTTCGCGATCTCGCCGCTTCCGGCCGCCGACGGTGCCCTGATGATGCTGGTGGCGCTGGGACCCGTCACGGCGATCGAGCTGTCGAAGCTGGTCCCGCGTTGCCGTGCGCGGCGGGGACCCTGACCGGCCCGCGATGGTTCCGGCCACATTCGCTTTCGTCACCGCCCTGCCGGCGGCGAACGGTGTGTGGCGAGGCGGCACGATCTCTGCTGTGGACAGCCTCATGAAAGCCACCGGATTGTCGTTCGTGCTGGCGACGCTCGTTGCCGGCGTGTCAGGACCGTTCGGGCCGCCGCCGCGCGCGCCGCAACCAGCCGCGTCTCCGGGCGTGACGCTGTTCCGCGACATCGCGCGGCGCCAGAATCCGGTGGTCGTGTCGATCATCGTGCAGTCGCGCGCCCGCGCCTGGCGGGACGACGAGCACCAGGTGTTTCACCTGTTCGATCTCCTTCCGCCGGAGGGCGGCCCGCGTGTCCGCCGTGCGGTCGGCTCGGGGTTCGTCATCAGCGAGACTGGAGAGATTCTTACGAACAACCACGTGGTCGACGGCGCCGAACGCATCAAGGTCAGCCTGTTCGGGCAGGAACGCCAGCAGTACCGGGCCGTCGTCGTCGGCCGCGACGCGCAGACGGACAGCGCGCTGATCAGGCTGGAGAGCCCGCCGCCCCATCTGCATCCGGCGACGCTGGGCGATTCGAGCGCCGTCGAGCCCGGTGATTGGGTGATGGCGATCGGCAATCCCTATGGCTTCGGGCATAGTGTGACAGTCGGCATCGTGAGCGCTCCCCCACGTCCGGTTCAGGTCGAGGACGGGCATTGGCAGGACCTGATGCAGACCGACGCATCGATCAACCTCGGCAACTCCGGTGGGCCGTTGTTCAACGTTCGCGGCGAAGTCGTGGGCATCAACGTGGCGATGCTCGACAACGACAGCGGCGGCAGCGTGGGCATCGGCTTCGCCATCCCGATCAATGTTGTGAAGGCGTGGCTCCCGCAGTTGCGGACCGGTACAGTGGTGCGCGGCCAACTCGGCCTGGAGTTCCATGATGGTCCGATCCTGGAAGACGAGGCCCTCGCGCTTCGCCTGCCGAAGGCGTCGGGGGCGATTGTGAAAACCGCGGGCGCCGGGCCGGCGGCTGAACACGGCGTGTGGCCTGGCGACGTGATCGTCGCCATCGATGGCGTGCCGGTCGCCGACACGCGCGACCTGATCGCGCGTATCGGCGCCATCGCACCTGGCACCCGGGTGGCCGTGAAGTTGTTCCGCGACGGACAGCCGTGCACCCGCACGCTGACCGTTGAGCAGCAGCCGCTTGAAGCGACCGGGGAGCCGGATGCCGTTCCGCCAGGCGAGACGGACGACGGTCTGACACTGGGCCAGATCGCGCCGCCCGCTGCCGGCGCAGGCGCGGGGTCCCCGGCCAGCGGTGCACTGGTATTGGAGGTGGCCCCGGACAGTCCCGCCGAGGATGCGGAGTTGATGGCCGGCGACATCGTCCAGGCGATCAACGGCCACGCGGTCCGGACCCTGGCTGACGCACGGCGCGAACTGGATCGGGTGGGCCGGGGCCGGCCGATCTTCCTGCTCGTCGCGCGCGATGGTACTGCGCTATTCCTTCAGATGCGACGACACTAACGCGCCGACGAGGTCACCAGGGGGGAAGGGTCATGAAGAGAAATTCGCGCAGGAAGTGATCGTCCGATGCCAGCAGTTCGGTTGCGCTGCCTTCGAAGTAGATCCGGCCGCCGTGAAGCACCATGAAGCTGGCATGAGTCGCCTCCTCAACGGGGACGGGTAAGATGGACAACCGGCCGTTCTCACGGGCAGCGGCGTGTGTGGTGAGGTAGAACGCATCGCGGATCTGGTGCGTGACCACGATGGACGTGACCTGTTCGACATCCCGCAGCTTGACGATTTCGTCGTCCACGGTCGTCGCGGTGATCGGGTCGAGTCCGGACGTCGGATCATCGAAGAGCAGAACGTTCGGTTTCGCCGCGATGGCGCGGGCGATCGCGACGCGTCGCCGCTGGCCGCCGGACAGTTCCGACGGCATCCGATCGATGTAGGCCTCGAGACCGATGAAGCCGAGAACCTCCTCGATCCGGCGCCGGATCTGATCCGGCGGCGTGTCGGTTTCCTCGTACAACCGGTAGCCAACGTTCTCCGCCACCGTCAGCGAATCGAAGAGGGCGCTTTCCTGAAACAGCATCCCGATGTCGGCACGGACCCGCATCAGGTCGTGTTCGGTCATGTGGTCGATCTGCTGACCCGCGACGAAGATCGCACCCGAATCGGGCCGCAGCAGACCAAGGATGAGTTTCAGCACGATCGACTTCCCGGCGCCGCTCGCGCCGAGCAGGATTCGCATGCTGCCCTTCGGGACGCTGAAGCTCAGATCACGAAGCACGACGTGATCGTCGAAGGCGAACGTCACCTTCTCGAACGCGACGGCCGGCGGCACATGGTCCGCCGGAGATGTCCGTCCCCCGACGACAGGCCTCGATTTGTCCACGTACCTCGTCCCAACCATCCGATCACCTCCCACACCGCGGAAATTCGGTTGTTCTCACCGAGCCGTGGTGGCATGGGCTTCCGCGGCTCCCGCCGGCCTCGACCAGTCACCCGACCGGCAGCATTCGGGCAGCTCGCCGCGCAGAATCTCGACTACCGCGGCGGCTTTGTCAAGAAAGTCGGCCGTCGGCGCCACTTCGAAACGTCGTGGATGACGTGCCCAGATCGACGCGAGTCGGATATCGATTGCCGCCGCCTCTGCGGCTGATTCGAGACGGAGCGGATTCTGGTGGTTGTAGCCCTGACCGAGTGCCGGGGTCCGTAGATGAATGACCGCGTCGTAGCGGCGCAGCTGTTCATCGAGCACCGTCCCGAGCGCCGCCCAGAAGTCGTCGGGACCTGGCCAATACGCCAGGCCATCGACCGTCCCGCGGTCACAGAGCACGATCGCCAGGTTGGCCGCGTCGACCATCCCTTCGAGCTCGCGCTGGAGGTAGAAAATCGCCCGCTGCCCGGCTCGCCGCGTCTCACCGTCGCTGCCGCGCGGAAAGCCGCCCGCGAACAAGATCCCCGCCGCCTCAGGGAGCACCTTGACGTGCGCACAGAAGGACTGGCGAACGAGCTCAAGCACGGCCGTCTTGCCGGCGCCCGGTCCCCCGGTCAGGACGATCCGCCGTCGACGATGCAGGTTCTGACATTCGCAGGGTTTCATCGATGCCCCCGCGTCCCTCGCACCGCGAGCGCGCGGTCCAGCCTGTCGTCGTGACCGTAGAGATCCTCGGTGAAGTGCAGTGCGCCATCCTCCGGCATCACGACCGCGGTGATGTAGAACAGGATCACCGTAATCGGCTGCGTCAGATGCACCCGCCGCGACTGATCACCGTGCATCGCCGCACGAATCCGATCCCGGGTCCATTCCTGGCGATCCCCGAGAGCCCATCCGGCCAAACCCGCCGGGTCCTCGACGCGAACGCAGCCATGGCTGAAATCACGGCGCGCCCGGCCGAACAGCTCGGGGACGGGCGTGCCATGCAGGTAGATGTTGGCGTCGTTCGGCAACACGAACTTGATCAGGCCGAGTGCGTTCTTCGGCCCCGGACGCTGCCGCACCCGGAGCTGTCCGCGTCGCAGTCCGGCGATGGTCTCCGGTGACAGGTCCACGATGCCAGCCGCGTCGCTCGGCCCGGACACAATCTCCATGTCGTGCCGCTGCAGATAGTCCGGATCGCGGGCGAGGGCCGGCAGGACCTCGTGGCGGAGGATGGACGGAGGAATGTTCCAGTACGGACGGAAGATGACGTCGCGCATCTGCCCGACGAACACCGGCGTCTGGGTATTGAGCGCACGCCCGACAATCACGCCGGTCCCGAACGACGGATTGGCGCTCGCGGACACGTCGTCCCACGCCCACACACGGAACATCGGAATGTTGACCGCGAGGAACCGCTGCGCGCCGAGGTGGGGCAGCCAGCGCAGACGCTCCATCGCCAGCTCGAGCTGCCGGACGCGCCAGGACAGCGGCACACGCAGGGCCGCCTGGGTCGCGCGGCCGATCACGCCGTCGGCCTGAAGCCCGTGCCTGGTCTGAAACCGCGTCACGCCGTCGACGAGCACGCCGGCATATGGTGCGCCGTCCGCCGGACGCGGCGCATCCGCCGGCATGTCGCCGAGCGCACGCAGGCGGCGATGCAAGGCAAGAAGCTCGGCGTAGCGCTCGCCAGGGTGCACGGCCGCTACCGGTGCCGCCGACCACGCCGACTCCGGATCGGCAGCGAGGGACCGATATCGCGCCAGCATGCCGCGCAGCCCCCGATAGAGCACGAGCGGCGGCGCCAGGTCGGCGGCGGCGGCCGCCAGCCGGTGGCTGCGACGCGCGGCGCGGAGGAGTGCCACGAAATCGTCGCCGTCGACCGGCACGGACATCCGGAAGCCGAGGTCGCGTGGATCGACCCGGCCCGCGTGCAGCTGCCGGAGATAGGCCAGCGTGTTGAGGCTGAGCAGGACCTCGAAGGCCGCCATTGCCGGCACCGTGGCGGCGCCGGCGTCGAGACGGGCGGCCCAGCCTTCGAGCGTGGCTGCGTCGTAGTCGGACGGCTCGAGACCCTCGCGGTGCGCGTCAGTGAACAACGTCAGCGCCTCGCGGGCGTCGGGATTCGGGCGGCCCGCCGTGTCGATCCAGATTGGCGCATCCGCGTCCGGCGCATACAGCGCCCTCAACTGTTGCTGCTCACCGGACGTGAGCGGTCTCATGAGCGGATGCCGCGCGCCGTCGATGAGTCCCCGGATGGCGGCCAGCGCCGCTCCGTGACACCAGGACTGAGCAGGCGCCACCGCCGCTCCGTCCACAGAACCGACGAGACGCGGCGAGGCCACGATAGCGACCAGCATCAGGGTCAACGCCGCAGTCGCCGGTCCCGGCAGCCGCCGGATCCGTGAGGCGATCCAGGGTGCCATCGCCATGACGGCGAGACCGATGATCATCAGCCCCCCATCAAGCAGGTTGTAGTCCGAGGCAATCCGGTCCCAGGTGTATCCGAGCCGCCGCCCGAGGCCGATTTCGAATGCCAGCGTGAGCACCATCCACATCCCGCCGATCGACACGAGCCCTCCGGCCGAGATGACTCGCAGCCACCGAATCGTCAGGCAGGCGATCGAAAGAATCAGGAGGGAACCGCTGAAGACGGCGAGTTGCCGTGCCTGAAAGTCCCCGACGACCGGCGCCAGATACCGCGTGCGCGCCACGCCATGCACGACTTCGAGGGACATCAGCAGCGCCCAGACGGCGATCGCTCTCAGCCAGCGCATGCATCCCCCCTTAACGCCTCACCGACAGGACCGGGCAAGGGGCACGGCGGATGATCTGGTTCGTCGTGGAACCGAAGATCAACAGGTCCAGGAGGCGCCGGTCATGCACACCGCTGACGACCAGATCGACCGATTGTTCCGCGGCGACCCTGAGGATCTCCCGGTACGGCTTGCCGAGCGCCACCATTGTGACCGGTGGGCGCGACAGACGCAGGTCGCCCGGGATCAAGCAGTTCAGCGCGATGCTGGCGTCGCGCGCGCGCTGCTCGCGGTCCTCCGGACGCGCGAACGGGCCGCTCGTGATCAGTTCGTTCTCCGGCGGCAGGTCGAGCACGTGCAGGAGCGTCAGGTCCGCATCGGCTTCCTGTGCGAGGGACAACGCCAGCGCCAGCCCGGTGCGGGACGCGGGTGAGAAGTCGACCGGACACAGCAGACGCGTGAATGGCACTGTGGATGTCGCACCCGCACAGGGCGGCACCACCAGCACGGGACAGCCTGCCTTTCTGAGGACGTCGTCCGTCACCGAGCCAAGCAACAAGCGCGCAAGACCGTTGGTGCCGTGAGCACCCATGACGATCAGGGACGCATCGAGACTCGCGGCGCCGTCGACAATCGTCGGCACCGTCTGACCGGATTCGAGCCGGACGCTGATCACGACATCGGGAGTTCCGGCAGCGAGATGGGCCAACTCGTCTTCGCGAGTGCGCCGTTCGAACGCGTCGATCGCTTCACCATCGGGACGCACGTGGAGGATGGTGAGCGCCGCGCCGTACCATCCGGCAAGCACGAGCGCATGGGCGAGCGCCTGCTTCGACGCGTCCGAGAAATCCATCGGACACAGGATCCGCGCAATCTCCACCATGTCGTGACCGACAAAACGCAAGACGGATGCCGCACGCAGAACTGGTCTGCCGACGCCGTCGGTCCTCGGCAATCGATGGTGTCCGGGTTCGGCCAGACGCTTGATGGCCTGTCGCCCGTGCCACGGTCATCGTGGATTTTCCGCAGGTCTGCGAAATATACCGCTGCCGCGTTCGTGAAGAGGGTCAGGCCGGCGGTTGGCGGCCCAGCCAGTGGCACATCAGTTGCGGCATCGCGATCGCGAGGAGACCGCACATGTTTGACCTAATCACCGGCCGCTCGTGCTCAACGGCATCACCACCGCCCTTCGTGCTGACGGTGACCTTCAACTTCAGCGTCCAGAAGTAGCGGCCGCCACCGTAGCGCGGACGTAGTCCTCTCTCGACGGCTTCAGCGCGTCGAATGCCGCGCTGGCGGCAGCAAACCGGCGCTCTGCGGCTGACGTATCGTCAGGTGACCAGCGCGCGGGTCGCGTTTCAGAGCGCGGACGCGTGCGCCTCGAGCACGAGATCCGCGATGTCGTGGATTTCGAACGGCTTGGACATCACGCGATAGGCACCCAGGCGCAGCGCGGCATCGGACATCTCCGGGGTGCCGAACGCCGTCATCATGATCACCGCCGCCTTCGGCGCCAGTTGACGGATCTGCGAGAGCAGCGTGAGGTCGTGCGAATCGGGGAGATGGTAGTCGAGGATCACGACGTCGAACGGGCGGTCGCCACTGCTCAGCGTCCGCCGGGCGGCTTCGCCGTCGCCGGCCTCGCTGACGAGGTGGCCGCTCTCGCTCAACGTCTCCGCCAACGACCAGCGAATCAGCGACTCGTCGTCGACGACCAAAATCCGAAGAGGTGTGGATTTATTCACGGCCTGCGGCATTTTCCCCATGTCCGGCTCTTGAAGCCGGCCGGCCCCAGATAATTCAGATTGAAGGGAGCCATCGTCGATCGGCCCTCTATCAAGAAGCAGGCCAGCGTCAGAAGCCAGACCGATCCGGCGATCAGCGCGCGGTCATGGGCAAGGCAATGACGACGGTGGTCCCGCCGCCCGGGGGAGAATCCACCCGAATCTCGCCCCCGTGGGCCTCGACCAGGCGCTTCACCGTCGACAGGCCCAGGCCGGTGCCACGCGATTTCGTCGTCACGAAGGGCGTGAACAGCCGGGCCTGCACCTCGGGTGGAATGCCCGGTCCGCTGTCGGCGATCGCGATGCGGCACGAACCACCCTCGGCCGCCAACGAGACGCTGATCGCGCCCTGCTGCCGCATCGCCTGCGCGCTGTTGAGGAACAGGTTCAGGAACACGATCTTGAGGAGCTCGGGGTCGGCCATGACCACAGGGCAGCTGCCTGAGACCATCAGCCGCACATCGCGATAGGCGGCGTCCTCGCCCATCAGCCGGCCGGTAAGGGACAGCAGCTCGGCGAGGTCGATCGGCGCCGGGTTCGGCCGCGGCGGTCGCGCGAACAGCAGCAGATCCCGCACCAGCTGGTTCAGCGCATCGATGCGCGCGATGATGTCCGTCATTACCGAGGCCTCGCGGCTTTCAGCGGGCAGCCGCTTGCCGATCACCTGAATCGCGCCGCGGACGGCCGCGAGCGGGTTCTTGACCTCGTGGGCGATCACCGCGGCCATCTCCCCCAGGCGCACCAGCGCCGCCTGCTCCCGCAGCTGCGCCTCCATCTTCACGCGCGCGCTCAAGTCGTGAAGCAGGCCGGTGAACTTGCGTTCTCCGCCGACCACCATCTCCCCCACCGACAGATGCAAGGGGAAGGTGGTCCCGTCTTTTCGCCGGCCCACCACCTCGCGGCCGATGCCGATGATCTTGGGGACCCCCGTGGTGAGATAGTTCGCCATGTAGCGATCGTGCGCGTCGCGGTCCGGCGATGGCATCAACAGGCTGACGTTCCGGGCCATCACCTCGTCGGCGCGGTACCCGAACAGGCGTTCGGCCGCCGGGTTGAAGCTCTCGATCAGCCCCCGCGCATCGATCACCACGATGCCGTCCACCGCCGACTCGAGAATCGATCGCAGGCGGGCTTCGTTGTCTTTGAGCGCCTGCAGATCCTTCTTCCGCTCGGTGATATCCCGGCCGATGGCGGACGCGCCGACGATGGTTCCCGCCGCGTCACGGATCGGCGAAATGCTCAACGCCACATCGATTAACCGGCCGTCCCTGGTCACTCTGACCGTTTCGAAGTTGCGGATTCGCTCACCGGCGCGAATTCGCTCCAGAATCGTCGCCAGCTCGTCGGCGAACGGCGGCGGGACGATGAGAAAAATCGGGCGGCCGATGACTTCCTCGGGAGCGTAGCCGTAGATCCGCTCCGCCCCGCCGTTCCAGCTCAGGATCGTGCCGGTAAGATCCTTCGCGATAATCGCGTCGTCCGACGATTCGACGATCGCCGCCAGCGTGCGCGCGGCATCATCTTCAGAGCGGAGGGCTGGGTCGGTCATCGGCGTCCAAGCAGGAGTGAGACCTTTCAGCATAATGCAAGTGTCTGGCCCCCTGCGCTCCGCCGCGGCACCGCTGCTAGCGGTAGAGCATGTAGACGAACCGGCCGCGCAGCCAGACGTCGCCGGTGACGGCGTCATGTTGGGGCTCGATCGATTCACTGAGGACATGCGCAGAGTGTCCGCCGAGCCTCTCGATCTCCTGTTCGAGTCTGGCGTCGGCGTGCGCCATGAGCTCGGCGTGACCGCGGGCCCACAGCTCGTCGCGATGCGCCAGCGTGCCCGGCAGGCGGCCGCTCGAAGCCTCGAGCACATGTTCGCCCTGGGCCTCGGCCGAGAGCGGTGGCAGATCGCGGTGCCAGTAGATCGGATGCTTTGCCGCAGGTCCGCTCATGACATTCTCCTGAGGTAACGACTGGTTGACTGCTACTGCTACTCAGTAGGCGCGCGTCCCTCGCCCGGACGCCCGCTCGGCCAGGGGAGCCAATTCGGCCATGTCGAAGGGTTTGTCGATGATGGCGAACGCGCCCAGGGCGCGCGCGGCGTCGGCCACGTCGGGGCCACCGTGCGCGGTCATCAGGATCACCGGGGTGATCGGCGATAGCCGGCGCATGGCCGCCAGGACGTGCAGGTCGTCCGAGTCCGGCAACCGCAGATCGAGGAACACCAGGCCGCTCGGCCCGGCGATGTCCGGAAAGGCTGCCATCGCCGACTCGGCATCCGCGGCCTGGGTGACCTGCCAGCCTTGATCTCCGAGCGTCTCCGCCACCGACCAGCGCAGGAGCGCCTCGTCATCGACCACGAGCACGCGCGGTGGCCGGACCGTTTCCCCGTCTGGCCCCATACTTCCCGCAACGATGGGCGTCGCCGCGACTGTGTCGAACACTCCAACTCGCATCATGCACCTGCCGGGCGACTATTCAAGATTGGGCCCATGTCGACGACCGCATCGTCCCCCCACAGGCGTGGACACGCCAACGGATCCAGTGCGCCGACGCCAGGCGGAACGAGCCAGCCCCACCTCTCGCCCTCGGAACACCGGGGAATATTTCGGCTGTGTGGGAACAATCCGGCTGGCGGGCACCTGCGCCGACGCGGGATTGACACGCTTACCTCACAGCGGACCGACGTCAGTGTCCCCACGCGGCTCTGAAGCAGTCTCGACGCGGCAGGATTCATGCGTCACGGGCACCAGTCAGGCAGCGGACCCCAACTGTGCGGTGGGTGATCGCGAGACGTCGGGAAGCGACTCGACGGTCCGGGCCCGACGAGTCCAAGCCGCTGTCACAGGGAGAGGGCCGTGAGATGAGCGCGATGACACGCATTCGGTCGGCGGTCCGATGGTCGGCGTGCGCCGCGAGCGCTGCCGCCGCGGTTTACGCGTCATATGTCGGGGGCACGTGGTATCGCTACGGCCACTTGCGGCTTCCGGAGGGCGGTGAACGGGACCGGCTGCTCGATCGCTTCATGCCGTCATACGAGGTGGTCGAGCGTCACCACATCCGCGTGGCGGCACCGGCCGATATCACGCTCGACGTCGCGGCGACCATGGAACTGTTCCAGTTGCCGCTCGTCCGCGCGATCATCAAGGGACGTGAGCTGCTCCTCGGCGCCAGGCCGGCGGCGCGGCCACAGCCGCGCGGACTGCTCGCGGAGGTTCAAGCCATGGGGTGGGTCGTGCTCGCGGAAATTCCGGGGCGCGAAATCGTCGTCGGCGCCGTCACCAAGCCATGGGAACCGAACGTCACATTCCGCTCGCTGGCGCCGGACACGTTCCGGGCGTTCGCCGAGCCCGATTACGTGAAGATCGCCTGGACGCTCCGCGCCGACCCGATGGCGGAACACGAGTCGATCTTCCGTACCGAAACGCGGGTGGTGACGACGAGTCCCGCTGCGCGGGCCAGATTTCGGCGGTACTGGGCGTTTCTGTCGCCGGGCATCATCCTCATTCGATGGCTGTCACTGGCGCCGTTGAAAGCGGCGGCGGAGCGGCGGGCGCATTCGGAGGCGCACGCGGGACGCCACTAACTCGCTCCGACGGCTTTGGCCAAGACAGGCGGCGGCACGACGCCGCCACACCTCCGCGGCACACCTTGTGCTGAACCTGAGAACAGAACACACAGGAGGGCGAACATGATCAACATCAGGCGCGTACTCGTCGCAACCGACTTCAGCGAGATTGCTGATGGCGCTCTCGACTACGGACGCGCCCTGGCAGAGCACTTCGGCGGGACCCTTCACGTCCTGCACGTCGCCGACGTGCTGCAACCGATCGCCGTCGGCGTGGAGGGCTATTTCGCCGATGTCAGTGACCTGCAGCGCGAAGTCGACGAGGCAGCACGTCAACAACTCGACGCCTGTCTCGCCAGGAAGGGGATCAGCGCCGGCATCACCGTCCCGGTAGTCCTCACCTCGCCCATGGTCGCCCAGACCATCGTCGACTATGCATCCGAGCAACAGATCGACGTCGTCGTCGTGGGCACGCACGGCCGCGGCGGACTGTCTCGGCTGGTCATGGGCAGCGTCGCCGAACGGGTGGTGCGCACGGCGGAATGCCCGGTGCTGACGGTTCATGGCCAGGAACGGGAGCTCCGTGCGACCAAGCTCCAGACGGCGGCAGCGATTAACTGACAGGCAGGGTCCGACTCGCTCCGGCGGGCCGGTCGGCCACTGTGAAGAAACTCGCAAGACGTGAGGTAATTCCGCAGCCGGCCGACGCATGGCGCGCCTCGCGCCGCCGGATGTCCAGCGGTAGGCGATCCACCGTTCCTCCGTTCCACGACTCGACGATGGACGACTGGGACGAGATGTGCTGACACTCCGAGCGGCTCCGGCGGGACGCGAATGCTCGACTGACGCCTGGCACGAGCGACCAATCGAGCCATCGATCAGGATGCGTCCGTCGCGGGCCGACACCGCTGTCCATCAGCACGTTCGGAACGACGTGCCTGCAGGCGGTGATCGGCCAGGTCCCTCGCGGCGTCCGCGCGAGGCGCGACCATGACGTGCTCCTACGGTGTCCGCCTCGCTGTCGATGACCTCGACATACGACGTGGTTGGGACACGCCGCTGGAGTGATGCTGCACCAGGTTCGACCCTGCCCGCGTCGTCGATGACCACCGATTTCGTCGAGGCCATTTTTGGTTGTCAGCAGGGTCGTGCGTGGTGTCGATCGGTGCATCGCGAGCCATCCGTTGTCGCCGCCTGCAGCCGGTAGCGGTACAGCGGTTGCTGAATCCCGGGCATGAACACAGCACGTACTTGCGTTGCTGCGGCGACATTCTCGGCACTGCTCATGACCGCCTGCCGCCACACCTCGGTGACGTCGCCGACGCCACCGTCTTCGCTGACTCTGTCAGTGGACCTTTCGGCGCTCACCCGAAGGAACGCCACCGCACAAGTCAGGGCCGTCGTCAGTGGGCCGGGTCAGACGGACGCGGAAGTCACCTCGGCGTGCAAGAACTGGACATCGACCGACAGCACGGTGGCGGTCGTCAGCGAGACAGGCGTGCTGACCGCCCAGGGAAGCGGCAGTACCGTGATCATGGCCATGTGCGAGCGCGGGCTGGCGCAGACCCGCGTCACCCTTGCCTTGATTGACGCCGTCCCGGAGGTGACCCTCTCGGCGGCGAATTACGACTACGACGGCCGCCGCGCCTGGGTCATCGTCGAGTTGATGTACCAGGAGATCGGTCATTCATCCGGGTTCAACTTCCATGACGCAACGTTGAGGGCCGACAGACTGACGGGACCGCAACCGGGTCTCGCCATGTTCTGGGCGTGGTACTCGGATGTCTGGTCGCACCACTGGGCTCCCGGAGCCGCCGCCACGGTGTGCTGGGGAATCGCCTGGGAAGACGCCGCGCCGCAGCCGGCCGTTCAGGTTCGTTGGGACACCATGCTTCGCGATAGCACCTTCGGCACCGCGACCAGCTTCAGCGGGACCGTGACGGTCGCGAAAGGGAGGTGGCAAAGCCCCACCTGCGATGGCGCGCGGAACGTGATCTGGCCGATGGCGCTCGGCCGCCCACGGCAATAACCACGGCACCGCGATTCGCCTGCCGATCACAGTTTCTCCGCAGACGCTGCGCGAAAGTTCCCACCTCGGTCGACCCGATGACCGCTCCCGACTGACGCGAACAGATCCCGAATCTCTTCGCCCCACGCGACCTGCGGCCGAACCGAGACGAAGAGAGCGGCGAACTGGTGCGGACGACGCACGATCCCGTCAACCGGCTGTCGACCAGCGGCACCCCCCTTGCTGTGCGGATGATCGTGTGATGACGCTTGCTGTCCGCAGCAACGACTGAATCCGGGCGTCGCGAGTCGTGCGGAAGGACAGAGTCACACCGGGCCCGCTGACCATCGATGTCAGCGCCGGTCGCCACACGGTGGAAGTCGCGCTGCCTGGACGTCCGCACTTCTCGTGTGAGGTCGACGTGCGCGAAGGTCGGACGAGCCAGCTGAACGTGAGTCTCCCGCCGGCACCGCCGGGCTCCTGAGCGGTGACCTGGCCCGCGCCGTTCTCACGCGAGACGGGTTCGAACCGGCGAACCACAGGCGCATGCGGCGGGGGTGACGAGGCTGAGGCAGGACGACTGCCAGGCCTCGTCACCCGCCTGTGTTCCTCCCGGCATCCGGCGCGTTCGGACAATTTCAATTACAGGTCGATCTGCGCCTTCATCAGCTGCTGATGCTGATCGTACGACACGCGAAACCCGACGCGTTCGCTGATGACCTGCATCTGCCGGTTCTCGACATCGATGCTGGCGATGATGCGCGAGAGCTTCTCGTCGCGTCCGATTTGCACGAGCCGCCGGAGGAGTTCGGTCCCGAGGCCCTGGCGCTGCACCGCATCGGCGACGAGGATGGCGAACTCCGCCTCGTTGCTGCCGCGCAGCTTCATCAGTCGGCCGACCGCGAGGATATCCCGCTGCCCGGTCGGTTGGCGCCGTTCCACGACCAGGGCCATTTCCCGCGCGTAGTCGATGAAACACACGCGGGTCAGCCGCTCATGCGCGATGCGCTGACTGAGACCGATCAGGTGCAGGTAGCGGAAGTAAACGCTCCGTTCGGACAGTGTCTGATGGAACCGCGCCATCATCGGCTCGTCCTCCGGGCGAATCGGACGGATGGTCACATCGAGACCGTTCTTGAGGGTCCACCCGCCGACGTACTGCACCGGGTAGGGCCGAATCGCGAGGGTCGGAAGGGCATCGTCGGCGATCCCCGGATCGTTGAGCACGATGCGCGCATCGAGCGCGAGCAGCCCCTCCGACGAGGCCAGTAGCGGGTTGATGTCGACTTCCTTGATCCCGCGCTGCTCAACGATCAGCTGGCTGAACCGCACCAGCAGCTGTTCGAGCGCGGCGAGATCGACCGGCGCGGTCCCGCGCACGCCCTGCAGGGCGGCGAACACCTTGGTCCGTTCCATCAGCCGTCGCGCGAGCGTCGTGTTGAGCGGCGGCAAGGCGACGGCGCGATCCTGATAGACCTCGACCAGCTTGCCCCCCGATCCAAACAGCAGTACCGGCCCGAACTGCGCGTCGAGCGAGCTGCCGACAATCAGCTCGTAGCCGCTCCGCGAGATCATCGGCTGCACGGTGACGCCGAGGATGTGCTGCGCCCCGACGGCGGCGGTCACCCTGGCGCGGATCTCGGCGTCGGCGCGGCGGACGGCGTCGGCGGTGGCCAGCTTGAGGGCCACACCGCCGACGTCGCTCTTATGGGTAATCGTCTCGGAATGGAGCTTCAGGACGACCGGATAGCCGATCGCCTCCGCGGCCGCGACCGATTCGTCGGCGGTCGCCGCGACGTGCGTGTCGATGGTTGGAATCGCGTAGGCGGCGAGCACCTGCTTCGATTCGAGCTCGGTCAGCAGCGTACGCCCGGCGGCCCGGACCTTGGACAGGATCTCGGTGACGCGACTCCGACCGGCGATCTCGAGCTCGAGATCCGAGGCGGTGCTGGGCGTTTCGTAGAGCGCGCGCAAGTTGTCGCTGTAGCGCCACATATGAGTGAAGATCAGCGCCGCCGTGTCAGGGTAGGGAAAAGTCGGGATGTTCGCCTGCGCCAGAATCGCCTGACCGGCCGCGACCTCCGCGCCGCCCATCCAGCTGGCGAGGATCGGCTTGCGTCCGTCCTTCGCCTGCGCCTTGAGGGCTTCAGCGGTGCGCGTCGGATCGGTCATCGCCTGCGGCGTCAGGATGACCAGCAGGCCGTCGCTGGTCTCGTCGGCGGCGGCGATGGTCAGCGCCTGCGCATACCGTTCCGGGCTCGCGTCGCCAAGAATGTCCACCGGGTTGTTGTGGCTCCAGTGCGCCGGCAGCAGCCGATCAAACGCCTGGCACGTCGCGTCCGAGAGCGCGGCGAGCTCGCCACGGTGGCCGATCAGCGCGTCGGTCGCGAGCACGCCCGGACCACCGGCGTTGGTGAGGATGGTCAGCCGCGGCCCGGCGGGCCGCGGCTGCTTCGCCAGGACGTCGGCCATGTAGAACAGCTCGGCGATGCTGTCGACCCGGAGCACGCCGCTGCGCCGGAACGCGCTGTCCAGCACGAGATCGCTGCCGGTCAGCGCCCCGGTGTGAGACGCGGCGGCCTTGGCCGCGGCCTGGGTGCGGCCGGCCTTGATCACGATGATCGGCTTGGTGAGGGCGACTTCACGGGCCGCGGACAGGAAGGTGCGCGCGTCGCCGATCGATTCCATGTAGATCACAATGCTCTTGGTGTGGGGATCATCACCCAGGTAATCAATCAGATCACCCCATCCGACATCGAGCATCGAGCCGATCGAGACGAAGTGGCTGAAGCCGACGTTCTCGCGCAAGCTCCAGTCGAGGACGCCGGTGCACAAGGCGCCGCTCTGACTGATGAAGCCGACATTGCCGGGCCGGGCCATGGCCGACGCGAAGGTGGCGTTGATGCCGGTGACCGGGCTCATGACGCCCAGGCAATTGGGGCCGATGAGGCGCATCTTCCCGCGGCGGGCCTGATCGAGAATCTGCCCCTCCAGCACCCGGCCGGCCTCGCCAGTCTCCCTGAATCCGGCCGAGATGACGATCGCGCCCTTGACACCCGCGTCGACGCACTCGCGGATCAGGCCCGGGACGCCGGGCGCGGGCGTGACGATGACGGCCAGATCGATCGTGTCCGGGACCGCGGCGATGGCCGGATAGGCCTTGATCCCGAGCACGTTCGGACGGCGTGGGTTGATCGGAAACACGGCACCGCCGAACGGGCTGCCGATCAGGTTCCGGAGAATGGTCCGTCCGACGCTTCCTGGCTTTTCGGTCGCGCCGATGACGGCGACGTTGCGCGGCGTGAAGATCGCGTCGAGCGGACGCGCGAATCTGAAGACGGTGCTGGTCGGCGTGGGCTCGATCGACATGGTTCCTCATGCTATCCCGCGTCGCGCGGATACTGGTCCCGTCATCGCTGACGCAGGTGGTCGGCCGGCCTCCGATGACGTGCCGCGCGCCGTGGATCGGCGTGACACCGTGATAGAGTACGCGTTCCGTTTCGAGCGCCGCCCCATTCCGGGCCTCGATCCACGTGATGATCGCCGCGGGAGGACTTACGCGCCACGCCGTCGGGCTCTTGAGTCTGGTCCTGTGCTGGTCACAGTGGGTGACGGCCACGAGCCCTGCGGTCGGGTCTCGCCGGCTCGAGGACCTGACCGCCGCCATTCCCCCCAGGGCGCTGCACGCGCTGACCGGCTCACAATTCGCAGCATCGGTGTCCGCGCTGGAGCCGCGCCAGCGCGAACGGGCGATACTGAGCGAAATCCTCGCCGGGAATCTGCCGCCCTTCCTCAGGCGGCTGGTCCCCGTGGAGCTCACGTCACGAACCGCCGGCGGCCAGCGGCTGACCGCGACGATCTTCGTCATGCCCGACTATCTCGCGATCGGATCGGATGCCGATTTCCTGCGGATCCCGATGAACCTCGAGACCGCGCTGACGATCGCGGCCCGGTTCGCCTTTGCCCTCCCGACCAGGAAGATGGTCGACGCGATCTATGTCAGCAGGCCGCCTTCCGCCTGGTGCCTGCACCGCTGGCGCCGGGGCCGCAAATGCGATCGACGGCGTACTATCAGAACGACCTGATCGACGCGCAGGCGCGACGCCGTGGGATCGTTTTGGGGTCGTTCGTCTCTGGCCACAAGAAAGATGTCGTCGCCACCAACTTGTTGAACAGGACACCGGGACGCATCGCCATCTACGGGTGGCATCGACCCGGCGGCGTCCCGATTCAGCCGCTGAGCACGGTGCACGGTGCCTGCTACGCGGATTACAGTCACGGCATTCGATTGGTCAGCGAGATCGCCATTGAAAACGGGGGATTTCGCTCCGTCGGTGATATCTTGCGGGATGTTCGACTGGCCTCCGCCCTGAGTGATGAGGGCCCGATCCGGCCTGGCGTGACCGGCGGTCCGGCACGAGTGCACGCGGACCACTGCGGCTCAGGGACCTAATCCAGGCTCTTGCAACAGCGAAACCCGAGATGGTAGTTGGCGTGGCTCCGCTCGTCCATCACCCGAGTGCCGTGCCAGAACGGCGCCCGCCACCGGCACCAGTCTTCATGCGCCCTGAAGCGATCGAACACGAACCAGCTGCCTTTCATCTCTGTGTAGCCCAACTCGCGGCTGCCGCGGCTCGCCATCTGGCTCTCGTTGACAGGCAGGTTCATGTGCTCGGCGGCATTGCCGTTCAGATCGTAGACCTGAAGCGGGCTGCGACACTCGGGGAACGACCCGTCCGGGAAGGTGTTGGAGCCGCAGTTCTTCCAGCCATCGCCGGCACAGTCCGGACTCTTCTGGCTTGACGTGCCGCAGATCCCGGCTTGATAGGCCGCACCATAACTCCAGGTCTTCCTGGCGCCATAGGTTTGATTGTGAGCCGCGCGCATTCGGCGAATCGCCTCCGGCCCGCCGGCCCCAGCCAGGTCGAACCGGTAGTCCGGCTCGCCGACGCTGCCCTCACAAGCGCCCTCCCATTCATGCGCGTCGCACAGACGTTTGCCCTCCGCGGCGCAGATTTCAGCGGCTTCGCGCGCCTTGGTCCAGACCACCGGATACGCGCAGGGGATATTCGGAAACTCGAACTGATCGATACACGCCGTCGCATCCTCGGGGCGTTGAGTGGATGGCTGATACAGCGGCGCCATGTACTTGTCCCGACAGATCCGCTCGAACTCGGGGTTCTCATAGCTGACCCGGAGGTCTCGCAGCTTCTCCCGGCACGCCTCCGGCGTGACCGGATGACGCGTGACGGCCGGATTTCCCTGACCGATATAGCCCGACTTGGCGAAGATGCCGCGAACAGTCTGCATCTGCCGGTCGTCCAGTCGATGAACTTCCCGCAATTGCCGGAACAGTGTTTCGTTCGACTCGCGGAGCGACTGATATTGTGCGACCCCGACCGAACCGCACAGCGCAACAAGGAATCCACAGCTCAGATTCCGCCACGTCTTCATGGCTGCACTCCCTGGGTATCGCGTCTCATCAGGTAGAAGAAGTCCCGATTATCCGGATAGCCGACGAAGCGAGGCACGCGCTGGCCCGCGGCCGACTGATCCAGCACACTCATGCCCTTGATGAGATGCTCAATCGCGACGTCAGGACCTGACCGCCGATACACGGCCAGGTAGGTGTGTTCGAGCGCGTTCATATCGAGCAGCATGGCATAGCGGGCGCGGTAGGCCTGAAACACCCGGGCCATTGCCGATGGCGTGGCGGCAGAGAACACCGCGTAGATGAGGAAGCGCTTGCCGACGCTGCTCTGGACGGCCGCGCCGGCGCGGATCGTCCGCAGCTTGAGATCTTCCGAACCAGACCAGTTTCCGGGTCCCCACTGCCCGACCAGACGACCTGCCGCCGACGATTGAGACGTCTCGTCGAATTCCACGAGAGGGACGCCATTCTGCCGTGCATGCCGCACCCGCGCGAGACGCGCGTTGTCCGCTTCCTCCCATGTCTTCATCTCGATCGAGCCGTCGTTCAGGGTCAAGAGCGTCGCCAGGCCGGGCTGAAGCTTGCTGAGCACGACGCCGTTTTCCACAAAGCCATAGTGACTGCCGTGATTGTTCCGGCCGAGCTCGCCCTGCTTGAACGCGCCGTGGGTGCGCTTGAAGCCGCCGGTGAACACCGCCACCGTTCGCCGGGCGTTCTCCGGACTGACAAGCCCCGTCGCACTCAACGGAGCGATGCTGCCGATGCCGTCGGGGCCAGGCAATGCGGGGTTCTTCATCTGCGGCAGGATGTGGTCGGACCACCCCACCCGCGGATGGTCTGTGCCGCCGGCGTAACCCAACGCGAAAAGATCGAGATCGAACGCGATCAGGTAGCACAACGCGGATGCTTCCACCCGGTCGAGGCTGGTGGCCGCCGAATCGCGCTGCTGCAGGATTTCCTGAGCAATGAAGTTCGGCTGCAGAACGCTGACATAGATTCCGGAATTTGCCGTGACCGGATACCAGGCCCCCGGAACCAGGCCGTCCACTGGCGGATCTTCCAGACTGATGCCCAGGGTCGGAGCGGTCACCATCCGATCCGCGAACATCGCATCAATCAGCGCCGGCGTCGGGCCGGGCCGGCGCTGCGCTCGGCCTCGGGCGGCCGCCTGCGCGTCCGTGACAATCTGCCCGGTCTCCCGATGGACATCCGCGAGAAGGTGATGACCGAGCGCGATGGCCTGCTCCCCGCCCCAGACGCGATTGCGAAGAAACTCTGTGGCGGCCTCCAGGGCCGTGTGGTGCCCGGCCACAGCGTTTCGGAGGTAGACCCGCGACTCGCACAGCGGGTAATAGATCTGCCGCGACCCGCGACCCTGTTCCAGGGCGTCTCGGGATGCAGCGGAGAACAGCTCGCAGGAATATCGCTGCGCCCCCCGGACGACGGCGAGGCCAATCGGATATTTCTCGTCCAGCAGCAGGGTCTGATCGTGTGGATGCGGGTTCTCCAAGTGGTAGGCACGTGTGGGTGTGCGGTCTTGCCAATCGACTTCGAGCACATACCAGACATTGACCGACGGATTGAGGTTGACGAGCGTCGCCACGCCTTGTCGTCCCGCGGTCGCCCTGATGCGAATGGACTGGCTCTCACGAAACTGTTGCAGCTCGAACATTGACTTGGGCACGTCGGCGGCGTACTCCCGCCGGCGGCTCTCCGACGGCACCGCCGCGGTTTGCTGCGCGGCGCCGACGATGGTGCATGCGGTAGCGGTCAGCGCGGCGATGAGGGAACAACTGCGCAGGCCGATGGAATGTCGTTGATGCCCTCCGGAGTGTTCCACTCGATTGATGAAGACGGTCATGGACACGATAGCTGGGCAACTGCCGTACCACGCAGCACGTCCTGAGTTCTCCGGCGTGACCACGTGCCGACCGTGGGCGTGGCAAGCCTGCGAGGCATCAAATCAGAACTGACCTCCGCACACCTCCGCGCCCAGAGCGAGTGCCCCGCTGTGTGATTTCGTGGCGAACGGTCTCATGACCGCCATGCAAACCGGCGGGGCCAGCTCAGCCGTAGCGATGATGTCGCCAAGTCCGAAGACGGCCGGTTGCCGGACTTGACGGTGATGGACCGGGACTTTTCCGGCACGCTTGGGCAAATTTTCGCATCCCGACCGCCTTTGCCGATGGCGCCAGGCGTGTGCGCGACGCGAAACGCGGTCAGGGCTTGAGGTCGAGCGTCAGCGCCGCGAGCGACAGGTTGATGTCTCGCAGCAACGCGACCAGAGCGCCGATCGGCGCCACCATGCAGCCGATGAAGAGCGTGGCGACGAGCGCACCGACTTCGAGTGTGAACACCGCCGCCACAAACAACGTGATGATGAGTAGCGCGGCGAGCAGTACGCTGGTGATCGCGAACGTCATCGCGTGACGAATGACCCGTGCGCGACGCATCAGAATCTCGATCTGCTGAACGACACGGTGCCGATCGCCGGTGCCGGCCCGCAGCTCCGTCGCCAGCTCGCGCGAGCGATCAATCACCCGCCCGAACCGGTTCGTCATCGACAGCAGCAGCAGTCCAACGCCGGAGACCAGAATCACGGGGCCGATGGCGACCTGCAGGCTGGGGATAAGGTCGTGCAGGCGCAGCGTCATCTGCTCAGTCTACCGCTCCGCTGCCGCGGTTGGCTGCGACTCCCACTGGCCGTCAGGTCGTGGCCGGCGGTGAACCGCCGAACGCCAGGAGGACCACGATGCTCGAGACGGAGTAGAGCCGGAACCGCCTTTCGAATGCCACAGCTCCGACAGCAATCGCGAGGAACATGAGGAGGACCGTGATGCCGCCCAGGACGAGGTGCATGGTGTCGCTCGGCGTGCCGCCGCCGGCGGCCAGTGCCGATTTCCAGACACCTCACCCGAAGCCGTCACGAGCACGGTACAGACCGCGCCCAGCAGCGTCCAGAGGGGTCGCGTCGGAGCCCCAATCCCCGTCAGGTCGCTGGGGGTCTGCGAAATGCGGCTGTACCCTTCGAATCGGATTGTTCCAATCATCCCGCTGTACAACAGCGACGAGACCATGCCGGAAACAAGCACCGCCTGGCGCCATGCCTGCGCTCTGTCCTTGCGTCCGGGCGATGCCGCAGCACTCCGGGGCGGGAATCCGCGTCGGTGTCGTGCTTCCATCAGGTTCCTCGTTCGATCTTCGTGCGATCGTCGCGCCATCGTGTTGCGACGCGCGAGACGTCCGGATCGGATTTCAGCAGGTCGGCGGTCGCCGTCACCACCGCGGCGACATCCACCGGCGCCGGATGAGGCTGCAGCGGGCGCGCATCCAACAGGAGATCGGGATTGTCCAGGAGCTTCGAGCGACAGCCGATCATCGAGTCATCCGTCCGCCGGCGTCGACTCGGCGCGGCGCCGGACGCCCAGCAACTGCCTTCGCTGCATGATGAAGTGAACGGCGCGGACGGCGAGCCTGGTCATTGACCGTGGCAACCCGTGGAATCGGTAGCCTGGCCCGCCACGGACGCGCGCGAGAAGTCGCGTCACACCGGGTGCGGGCTGTTCGAGGACGAACGTCCACGTCACCTCCGGCGTTCCGTCCGGCGCCAGCCAGCCGAGCGTCAACCACCGCTCGGGTTCGATCGCCAGCAGCGTGAATCCCTCCGTCGTGCCGGGCAGCCCAGGGAAGATCGTGCCGACGGCCGGATGCTGCAGTGCCGGCACAATGCGCGCGGCGCTCGGTTGCCGGCCGTTGTCGAGCCAGTCGTAGCTGTACCAGCCGCCGCGGCTGCCCGCTCCCATCTGGACCAACCAGGGCCACACGTCACGCGGCGCGCGTCGAATCGTCACGCCATGTGTCAGCATGTCCAGGGCTTGGGGAATCCGCTCGTCTCCCGGCAATCTGCGGACGCGCTCATCGATGGTGGCGCGGACCGACGGCCAGAGCCGCCGGGAACCCAGCGGACCGGCCGCCACCCGTTCGGCGCGCTGGCGAACGGCCCGCAACAACTGCCAGGTGACAAACGCGCCCATCGGTTTGATCACGCGCCAGTAGCGTGCGAACCTGCGCTCCGCGAGCGGCGACAGCGCCCGCGTCGCGTGCTCCAGCACCAGCCAGTACTCACCCGGGCGGCCGGTCGGCGCCACGCGCACGCTCATGAACAGCTTCTCGTGGTCGGGATCGGCGAATGCCTCGAACGCGTCCCGGTCGGCGAATCGACACGGCGCCTGATGCACGCGGTGCAGCTGAGCGGCGGATCCGGTGATCACCTCGCGCGGGGCGTCGTCGCGCAAGACCAGCGTGCCGTTCTCGATCAGCATGTTCATGAACGGCCGGCTCGAGTCAGCGGCCGGCAGGCGGCCAGCCAACCGTGAAGGGAGATACCGCAGCTCACCGAGCAGCCAGGCCAGCTTCATGTCGCGCAGCGTCACCTCATGAAGTGCCCTGAAGAGGGCGTCCGGCGACGCCCTGGCGACGACGGCGATACGGTCCCGGAATTGGCCGCCGCGGGCGGTGGCTTCGAACCTCGGGGACGGCGGAACAGGCGATCGACGCGTCATGATTGCACCTCATACCGACCGCCTGCTCAAACGCATCAACCTTGCCGCCGGTCGGCGATGAAGAACCAGAGACCTTGGCAGGCGGTCATGCTGCGATCGGGTCGGTGGCAGTGGGAAAGAGTGCCGGCCGAGTGCGGATTTTTGCGGGTGCGACAGCGTCCAGGCTCGAGGGGCGTGGACCAGCGTTCCGGCGCGCCAGCACCTGAACACCCTTCGCTTTGACCTGGCATCTGCCCTGCTCTTGGTACCGGTGAGGCGTTGCGCCATGCCTCTGCCGTTCACGAAGGAGCGGTTCTTTGATCTGATCGCCGCCTACAACATGGGGTTCTGGCCGGTCCTGCTCGCGCCGTGGATCGCGTCGGTTCTGGCCGGCGTACGGCTGCTCTCGTCGCGGCGCCCTCCCGATCGCTGGATCAGTGCCCTCCTGGGGGCGCATTGGGCCTGGTCCGGGCTGGCGTACCACGTAGGCTTCTTCACCCGCATCAACCAGGCCGCATGGCTGTTTGCGGCGCTATTCCTGTTGCAGGCCGCCGTGTTCCTCTGGGCGGGCGTCGTGCACGGGCGCCTGTCGTTTGCCGCCTGCGGCAACGCTTGGGCACCACCGGCATGAGGGCTCGTCGCGTACTCGCTGATGTACCCGGCACTCAACGCGGCTCAACATCTCGGCCCTGCTGATCCAGTCGCTCTACACCGCGGAGCGGACGCCTGCGATGGAGGAGATCGACTACAGCGTGCTCTATCGCTGGTGTGTCGGCCTGAGCCTGGATGAGCCGATTTGGTCGCCACGACCTTCAGCAAGAATCGCGATCGCCTGCTCGAGAGCGATGTGCCGGGCGCGTTCTTTGATGCCGTGCGCCGTCAAGCCGACGACACCGGTCTGCTCTCGGACGAACACTTCACGGTGGACGGCACGTTGCTGGACGCGTGGGCCAAGCCCGGTCGATCCGCGTGCCGCGCCGGCGCCCGTGGTGTCGTGCGACCGCGCCGATCACTTCGGTTGGTCACGCCGACCTCGCCAGCAGGGACGCAGGCGGGCCAGGTTGTAGGCCGCCGCGGTGAAGGTGACAATCCAATCGACGGGCCGCCGCCCTACGAACGCTCGAGGCTGGGCGCAGGCTAGGCGTCTGGTGGCACCAGCACCACACCCTGCCGGCCGCGTTCGCGAGCGTACTGATCTCGAATCACTCGCGCCGCGTGTCGCCCGGCGCCCGCCTTTGCAATGAAAACGACGGCCCCGCCAAATCCACCGCCGGTCATTCTCGCACCGTAAACATCTGGATGCTGTTGGCCGATGGCGACCAGTGCGTCCACATCAGGCGTGGAAATCTCATAGTCGTCTCGCATCGACGAGTGCGACTCGTCCAACAGGCGGCCCAAGCCTGCGACATCACGGGCATGGAGCGCCTCGACGGCCAAGAGCACCCGTCGGTTTTCGGTGAGGATGTGTCGGGCCCGACGCGCTAACGTCGGTGGGAGGCTGTCCCGCTCTGCCCACGACTTACGCTCAAGATCCCGCAGATGGCCTACCCCGAGCAGGCGCGCCGCTTCGAACGACTCGCGCCGTCGCGTGACGTACTCGCCACTGGCATGTTCGTGCTTCACACCAGAATCGATGACCAGCAGGTCGATGCTTGGGGGCAGCGGTACCCGTCGAGCGTCCAACGTCCGCGTATCTAGAAAAAGAGCCTCATCTTGTCTCCCGAGACTGCAAATCATCGGATCCATGATGCCGACCGGGGCACCCACGAAGTCTGTTTCAACCGCCCGGGCGAGTATCGCCAGCGCGACATCATCGAGGTGCAGCCCCCTCAAGGTACGAAGGCCACGCAGCAGGCTGACCGTCAGCGCCGCGCTTGAGGATACACCGGCACCGATCGGAATGTCGGAGGCGATACGCACGTCGAAGCCAGGGACGTGCTGGCCGCTATGTCCCAGGACGGCGGTCACGCCCTGCACGTAGTCCAGCCAGCGGCGCCCGCGTGCTTCTTCCCCAATGACGTATTCTTCCCATTGCCCCCCCTGTTCGGCGCTCGATGCGCGAACCAGCCGATCGCCGCGGGCGACCAGCTGCACCCGTGTTCTTTGCGGGATGATCGTCGGGAGGACGTAGCCCTCGTGGTAATCCGTGTGCTCGCCAATGAGATTCACACGGCCTGGGGCATCCGCTTCCGCGACCTCACGCATCGATGTTGACCTGAACGCTCTGTAGCTCCTTGACCTTTTCTTCGGGCACGGTGTCGGCGGTGAACACGCCCGCGCCGATCTCGCTGCCGGCCAGATATTTCAGACGGCCGGGCATCCGGTAAGCGGGATAGAACTCGGCACGCAGATGGGCGCCTGGATGGACCGCTCCGTCGGTCGGCGCCTGGTCGAACGCCAGGATGTACGGGAAGGCCGTTTGCCACAGCCCGTCAAACTTGAGTAACACGGTTTTCAGTGCCCGGGCGAAGTCTCGCCGCTCATCCCCGGTCAGTGGCGCGAAGGACGGGGCGGGGCGATGGGGCGCGACCCATACCTCGTACGAGTAGCGCGCGCAAATCGGCATGAACGCGGCGACGTGCGGTCCGGTATAAATCATCCGAGTGGTGTCGGCCACTTCCTGGGCCACCATGTCTTCGACCAGCCCACGACGATGTCGATCGTAGTAGATGCGCTGCTGCTCCAGTGCCCGCGCCGGCACCGGCGGCACGAAGGGATAAGCGTAAATTTGGCCGTGCGGATGGCTCAAGGTGACGCCGACCTCGACGCCGCGATTTTCGAACGGGTAAACGTAGGCGACGTCCGGCAAGCGTCGCAGCTCGTCGTAGCGATCGGCCCACACGTCGATCACGAGCTCGATGTGCCAGAGCGGCAGCGATCCCAGGGTGGCCGTCGGATCCTGCGTGAACACGACGACCTCGCAGACGCCGCGCGCAGCGGCGGTGGGCACTTGGAGGGATGGCGGATCGTGTGCGGTCATCGCAAATGCCGGGAACAGGTTTTCGAACACCGCGACATCCCATGGTCCTGGTGGCACTTCGGTGGGATGACCGTTGCCGCGGTCGACTCCGAGCGGGTTGTAGTCGGCCGGGGGAAGGAACGTGCGATGTTGACGATGGGTCGCATACGCCACCCATTCTCCGCGCAAGGGATGCCATCGAAGATGCGGGCTCGGGACGTGCCGAACCACGCTGGGACTCGGGGCCTCGAACCAATCGGTCAACGCCCGGCCGTACAAGATGAGCGTTCGCCCGTCCGGCTTCGTCAATACGCGTTTGTCCATTACGTCTCTACGACACCTCCCGACGGTTGCAGCTGCTCGGCCCCGTCGTTCGGTGCCGCCACCGGTCCGGCGGTCGCCGCCGCAATCCGACGGAGAGGAATCTTCGGCGTCCGATCGGCACGCAGCAACCCATTTGCTCCTGATACGTGTCGGCGAATTGTGTGTAGCAGAACCCGGAGAGCAGGCCGAGATGACGGACGACGTTGAGCATCCGTTCATACTGGCGCGCAAAGCCTTCTAGCGTGTCCGACACCGCATAACCCCAGGTGTTGGCGGCGGCGAGGGCGATGCCGCCGAACTCGGTGAGCATCAGCGGCACTTCGCCCGCTGGCGTGCCGTCGAGGAGCAGTAGCCGGCCTCCCGGCCGCTCACGTTTGAACAGCCGCGGCAGCACGTCGTCGGCTCGATACCGCTTGGCGATGCGCTCGGGCTGATCATCGTAGTCGTGGATACCGATGATATCGGTGGCGACGCTTTCCCATCCATCGTTGCCGATCACCGGCCGTGTCGGATCCAGCGTCTTCGTCAAGTGATACAACGCCTGTACGTAGTGACGCTCGCGGGGTTGGCTTGGAAGATTCGGCACGCCCCAGGATTCGTTGATCGGCACCCAGGCAATAATGCACGGGTGGCTGTAGTCACGCTTAATCGCCGCCGTCCATTCGGTCGACACTCGCTCGACCGATTGCTGGTGGAGGGCACTCGTTCCAGCCACACGGTCTGCCAGATCCCTGTCGTACGCGAATACCAAATGGAGTGCGCTTCGAGCTGCCAATCCTGCTTGCCACGAGGCTTGGCCAGATCCTGGGTTTCTTCTGCCCGGATCACGATCTCGCACACGGGGCCGAGCAGCCCATCGGTGATGTCGAAGCCAAATGGAGTGTAGCCCCCCTGGTGCCCACCCACGGACACCCCATTGATCCAGACGGTCGCTGCGAAATCAACCGCGCCGCAGTGGAGTAACCACCGTTCTTCTCCCGCGGGGGGCTCAATTGCGCACTCACTACGATACCAGCACACCCGTAAGAAGTCGGTTCGGCCGATGCCGCTGGCGGGCGCTTCCGGAGCGAACGGGACCACGATCTCACGAGTCCACTCGACATCGGACGGCTGCTTCCAGGAACCCTCATCATCAAACGCGAACTCCCAGACACCGTTGAGAGAGAACCAGGAGTCGCGGCGGAGCTGGGGCCGCGGGTAACCATGCCCGCAGTCGTCCAGGGCATTCGACGAAATCGGATGAATGACCATCGATATGAAGCGTACCTCAGCACGGTTCGCCCTTGTCAGTCTCCGCTGTGAAGCGCCAACTCGTGGTCGACCGATAGAATTGCCCGGGGCGGAGCAGCGTGCTCGGGAACAAGGGCTGATTCGGCGAATCGGGGAAATGCTGGGACTCGAGGCACAACCCCGCATTTGCGCCAAATCGGCCATCGTGGGCACCAGGGGGGGACGCGCCAAGCCACTGGCCGACGTACAACTGCATTCCGGGCTCGGTCGTCGCGACGCGCAGCACACGTCCCGATGCGGGGTCGTGCAGCCGTGCGGCCGCTGTGAGGGGACGGGGAGAAGTGCCAAGCACCCAATTGTGATCGAACCCCCCAGCCGTCGCGAGCTGTTCATGCGGCTGTGCCAACTGGCTGCCGATTCGCCGCGGCGACCGAAAGTCAAACGGACTGCCCTCCACCCTCGCCAGGATGCCGGTCGGGATCAGCGTGTTGCCGACCGGAGTATAGCGGTCCGCGTGAATCGTCAGTTCATGATCCACAATCGACGCGCCCCCTCGCCCCATCAAGTTGAAGTAGGCGTGTTGGGTGAGGTTGACGTGCGTCGCGGCGTCGGAGGTAGCCTCGTAGTGAAAAGAAGACGTCGTCCAACGTCAGCAGATATTTGACGAGCACCGACAGCGTGCCAGGATAGTGCTCCTCCCCCGCCGGACTCGTCCGGCGCAATGCGACACCGACCGCGTCTGGCACATCGATCACGGCGGCGGTCCAGAGCTGCTGATCGAAGCCCCGTGCCCCACCGTGGAGATGATTCGCTCCGTCATTGGTCGTCAACTGGTGCCTGGCGCCATCGAGGACGAACCGGCCGCCTGCGATCCGGTTCGCATAGCGGCCGATCACGGCGCCCAGAGATATGCGTCGTTGGCGAGGTACGGCTTGAGTGTCGGGTAGCCCAGGACGACATCCGACCAGTGGCCCTCGCGGTCGGGCACTCGCAAGGACACGATGATGCCGCCATATGTGATGCACGATACCTCTACGGTGCGGCCGCTGAGGACATACATGTCCACCGGCCGGCCGTCCGGAAGAGAACCAAACGAATGACGAGTCACCTGCGGCATGGTGGGCGTGAGAGACACACTCCTCCCCTGGCCGACCGCCCGCGAGACCAGCGATCATCGCGGCGAGGGCCGTGGGATTCGGCGACCCGGTCCGTACGTCGAAGGCGCCCGTCTCGTAGTGGTTGTCGGTCGGGGTCGATAGCGAACCCAGTCCCATCACCCCACCGCAGCCATCACATCCAGCGTCCCACTATGGGCGGTCGAGCGTCATGCGATCGCTCATGCACCAAGGTGTTGCGCAACGCTCGCTGCGACGCGAGGCCGCGACTTCATGCCCTTGGCAATTGCCCGCCGCATCTGCCGCCACGTACTGTCCCATGACAGACTCGAGAGGAAGGCATCGACCGCTGGCAGTCTCGCAATCGGGTCACCGGCAAGGCACGCCGACGACGCTTCTACGAACGCGTCGACGGTATCAGCGATATGCACGAGTCCCTGCTCCCCGTAGGGATGAACGACATCGCGAATCGACGTCGACACGACCGGTTTGCCCGCAGCAAGGTATTCAGGCGTCTTAGTGGGGCTGATGAAACGTGTCGCTTCAGTTCTGGCAAACGGCAGCAGGGCCACGTCCCACCCCGCAATGTAATCCGGCAGTTCGGCATACGACTTGGGCCCAAGGTAGTGAATGTTGCGAGCGGTCGGCAACGTCGCCGGATCCACTTTCGCTGTCGGTCCGATGAGGATCAACTGCCAATCCGGCCGTGCCGCGGCTACACCCGCAACGAGTTCGTAGTCCATGCGCTCGTCAATGACCCCGAAAAAGCCCAGGCGTGGATGTGAGATGTCTGCCTGATCCGATGGATCGCGAGAGAACCGCCGGGCGCGGCCGAAATGCGCGACATCCACGCTGCTGGGAAAGGCAAAGACGCGGGGATGCCGGCGCCGCTTTGCTTCATAGAGGCTATGCCCGCCGGTAAAGACGATGTCGGCCCTGCGGAACAACTCTGCTTCGCTGGCTTTCAGGTCTGCCGGAGCTCCGGCAAAGGCGGACAATTCGTCCATGCAATCGTAGACCACGGTTGCGGCCTTGAGATGATCGGCGATGCGCAGGCCCATCGGCGTGTAATACCACAGCGTGAACTCATCGCCGATGTGGCTGCTTACCGCAGCCTGCAAGAGCCCTCGTTGCATCTGGAGAGACTCGTCCGGTCGCAGGCGTTCTGCGAGGTGGGGCACCGCTACCAGGACGCCGCTTTCGCGAGCCGACACATCCATGCGAGAGGGCCCGTCGCCCCATATCGGCTCTTCCACATATAGCACGCGGCCTTCCTGGGCCGCTCGATTCAGCAGATGCTGCGGACGCTGCAGGACAAAATTCCACCGCAAATGCGAGATACAGACGATGTTCATGACGTGACTGCCTCGACTGATGCCACCGGGTGCAGGACTGGACGCCCGCGCCTCTGTTCCATGCAACGGCAGGGCCACGTCGACCGACTGCCGATACACCGATCCGCTGATCGCGATTGCCGGCGGCGGCGGAGTCAATTTGTATAACTCCATGGGAAACGCCTGGACGGCCGATTACCTCAAGATCACCGGCGAACTCGATGTCGACCTCCGGAGCAATATCGCCGCGGAAGCCCGGGCGAAGATCGTCTACGAGCGTCTGATCAACTTCACAACCGATGCGGGGACGAAGGATGCATTGCAGTTCCTCATGACCCGTGAGATTACCCACATGAAAGCATTCACCGCGGCGCTCGAAAGCCTGAACAAGCCGCGATTCTCCATCGGTCGCATTCCGCCGACGCCCGGACTCGTGGATCAGTTTTTCAACGAGTCCACCGGCGCCGGTGAAGACGGCGGGTTCGACGCACGTGGACCGTGGAATGACGGGGGCGACTGGACGCGAGTGGAGGCCCCCGCGTTTCAAGCCCTGCAGGCGGACGACGATGCGGTCGGTGACGCGCGGTCGATACCCGAACGACCAGTACGTCCATTGAGCCTGAGATGCTGGAGGAGCTGCTGGTCGACAATCTGCGTGATCTGTTGCATGCCGAAGGACAACTGGTCAAGGCGCTCCCGAAGATGGCGACGGCCGCCAATGGTGAAGCGCTGAAGGCCGCCTTCGTTGTCCATCTCGAAGAGACCCCTGTCGCGCAGGTCGAGTCTGTGTCAAGCGGTCACAACCGCCATACAGAGGCCCGATGACTCAGGTCCCGCCGGACCTGTCGAGAAGCGTCAACGGCTGAGGTCCGTGCTGGAGAGGTAATTCGGCGGGCCGGTGGGGGCAAGGCGCTAGTCATCTTGGGCAAGCTTGGTCAACGGCTCTCATCAGAGCGGCACCCTGCCTGATCAGACACCGGTGAGGCGGCCAGCGCGTTGGTCAGCGCTGCCTGCGTTCCGCAAGAAATCACCGCGGCGCGCTTCCAGCCCGCTATCGCCGACGCGCAGCCTCTTTCGGGGCTGTTCCCAGTGGAGCATGCCATGACCTCCGCGGCCGGATCCCGATCACCCTGGTATGTGCGGCGGTTAGGCCCGAGCAAACGTCCCTTCGGAGGCACGGTGCTTCGCCCGACCGCGCTCGTAGCCATACTCCGGTTGCCGTTGACGATCGCGGCTCGACCATCACCGGCTGACCGCCAATGAGATTCACGTTCCAATCCGATGGGCCGTCCCGAGAAGAAGCGCTTCGTCGGCGCCGAGCAACGCGGTCCGCTTGTTTTCGTCGTGCTGGCCTAGCCGCCAATGTATTGGGTGTTCTTTGGGCGCCAAGACGGATCTCGCCCGCCGTCCGGATATGCGAGGCGGGCGCCGACGGGCCGGCGACCGGTGGCTGTCGCCACTGCCGCTCTCGGCAGGTAGGCTCTCGGGTCCGCTGGCGTGGGCGATCGACCTCTCCGTCATCTACGCCCTCATGAATGGCGTTGTGTGAGTGCACGTGGCGAATGGGCAGAAGCCGCGACAACGCGAACGCCGCAAATACTGACGCGGCCTCAAAACGAAGATACCTTCCGCCAAGCGCCGCCGCCGGTACGTTTCTTGTAGATTTGCTCACACCGTGGGTCCCAACTCGTCGCCTGCCCCTGATTTCGTCTGCCTCTCGCACCTTAGCTGGCACTTCGCATTCCAGCGGCCGCGGCATCTGATGACCCGGTGTGCCAGGAAACGCCGCGTATTCTTCGTTGAAGAACCCATATTTCGTCCACGAATCACGCCCTCCCTGGAAATCGATGCCAGCGGAAGATCCGGCCCCGCGTCTGGCCGGAACGATGCGTTCCTGAGGCACACATCGTGGGATCGCATCTGGGACGACATGCTCGTTCTCGTCAACGACGCGTGCCGTCCCCTTTACCGGCAGCACCCCATCGTCGCGGCGGCGGCCGCGGCGACCGTCTGATCACGAGGCACAAGGGAGCGTCATGTTCGACTATTTGGTCGTTGGCGCCGGTTTCGCCGGCGCAACCGTTGCGGAGCGCCTCGCCGCCCACGGCGGGAAAAAGGTGCTCATCTGCGACAAACGCAACCACATCGGGGGAAACGCGTTCGATCACTATGACGACGCGGGCGTTCTTGTTCACAAGTACGGCCCGCACATCTTTCACACCAACTCGCGGGACGTATACGACTACCTATCGCAGTTCACGGATTGGCGGCCCTACCAGCACCGGGTGATCGCCTCCGTCGACGGACAGCTGCTGCCGATCCCGATCAACCTGGATACCGTCAATGGTCTCTACGGCACCAGCTTCACCTCCCTTCAGCTCGAGGAGTTCTTCCAGTCGGTCGCCGAGCCGGTCGCCGCTGTTCGAACATCGGAGGACGTGATCGTCGGCCGGGTGGGCCGTGAGCTTTATGAGAAGTTCTTTCGCAACTACACGCGCAAGCAGTGGGGGCTGGACCCGTCCGAGCTGGATGCCTGCGTCACCGCGCGGGTCCCGGTGCGGACCAATCGCGACAGTCGCTACTTCACCGACACTTACCAGGTGATGCCGCGACATGGATACACCCGCATGTTCGAGCGGATGCTGGCGCACCCGAACATCAAGATCCTGCTCAATGCCGACTATCGTGAGATCGAGGGAACGATCCCGCACGCCGATCTGATCTATACGGGTCCCGTTGATGAGTTCTTTGAGTTCCGCTATGGAAAGCTCCCCTACCGATCGATCGATTTCAAGTTCGAGACCATGAACGTACCGGTGGCGCAGCCGGGAGCGGTCATCAACTACCCGAACGACAACGCCTACACGAGGGTGACCGAGTTCAAGTATCTGACCGGCCAGGAACATCCCAAGACGACAGTGGTCTACGAATACGCCAAGGATGGAGGCGACCCCTACTACCCCGTCCCCCGGCCGGAGAACGCGGCGTTGTACAAGCGATATCAGGAGCTGGCCGAGGCCACCCCGGGCGTACACTTTCTCGGCCGCCTCGGAACCTACAAGTACTACAACATGGATCAGGTGGTCGCGCAGTCCCTGACCTTCTACTCGAAGCTGGCGGGCCTGTCACGCCGAGAGACGCTGGTAAGCCCCGTGAAGATCCCTGCGTAGGGTCGCGGGAAGGCGCCGACGTCGCCCGCTCACACGAAGCCGCCCGCATGTTCCCCGAACGGTGGGCGAACGCTCAGGCCTGGCTTGACGGGATGCTGCGCCGCTTGAAGAGCAGCGCCATAGCATGAAACGCGAGCCAAGCCGTGGCGCGGGCGATCGGGGCCGACGCCGAGCAACGGAACGCTTCGCGCACCTGCGCCCGGGCACTGGCCCACGAGTGCCGGTCGACCATCTGGTGCGCGACCTCGATGGCGTAGAGTCCGTGATACAGCTTGGCGCGGCGCGTCAGGTCCTCGCGCGTAGCCTCGGGCAGATAATGCCGGGCCACTTCGATCGCATGGCGCGCGTCGGCGATATTCGCGCCGGTGCGCATCAAGCTGGAGGTGTCCGATTGGGCATGCAGGCGATACATCGCCAGCGGCGTCGGCTCATACCACACCGGGACGGCGAGCGCGACCCGCTTCCACATGTCCCAATCGGCTGAATGGAACAGCGCCGGATGAAAGCCGCCCAGCGCCTCGTAGGTCTCCCGCTTGACCACGATGCTGGGAAACATGATGCGATTCTCGACCGCGAGCCGGTCAATCAGCTGGTTCTGAATCCCCGGCGTCTTTCCTTCAGGCGCCGACAGATCGATCCAGGCGCCGTCTCCGTCGACGTTGATCGTCCGGCAGAAGGCGGCGCCAATTCCCGGCTCGTTCCGCGCGGCCCTCTGGAATGCCTGATAAAAGCCCGGGGCCACCATGTCGTCCCCGTGCAGAATGTGCACCCATTGGCCGCGCGCGCGCACGATACAGGTCGTGAAGTTCGCCTGCGGCCCGACATTCGACGGTTGGCGAAAGTACGCGACGCGACCGCCGCCGCACTCGGCGACCACCGCCGCCGGGTCGTCACGGGTCGAACAATCGTCGATGACCTCGATTTGCATCGGCTCGTCGGGTGGTATCTGCGACAGGACTGACGCCAGCGTCGCCCGAAGATAGTGGGCACAGTTGTAGACCGGAATCATGACCGACCAGAACGGTCGCGACAGTCCCGGGGGTACCGGCGGGATGGCGGGGTACACGCTGACGGCACCTGGCAGATTACGCGCCATCGATCCCTCGAATCTCATAGTCGATCGGCTTGAGCCGGTAGTTGTTGGACATCTCGGCGGAACAGGCGGTCAGTCCGATGATGACGTCCGTCTCCGCCCGCAGATCGATATAGTCGCCGGGCTGCGACCGCGGCGGCAGGATGCGCAGGGCGCCGTCCGCACCGACCTCGACGTTCATGAAGATGTTGAACGTCGTCGGGATGTCGTCCGGCCCGAGCCCATACGGGGCCAGGCTCGTCACCAGATTCTCGAGACAGCTGGGGTGATGGCCGTGGTGATCGTAGAGCAGGGCAAATGTCTCGGCGCTGCACGGGGTATACAGAAAGTCGTGTCTGCCGACCGTGTCGTCCGTGATCGTCAGCATCGGGATGCTTCGATTCGAGTACAGGACGTGCCTGGTGGTGAGGTAGACGGTGTTGTTGTAGTCGAAAGTGCGGCCCGAGGATAACCACGCCGGCCGGTCGCCTATTGAAAATGCGATGAGATCCGCGACCTGTTCCCCTTCCGGGTCGATCACGCGAAGCGTCTCGCCGGCCGACAACAACATCGCGGTGCCGGTCTGAGGCTCCAGGCGCCGTCTCATCGATCCCCGCTCCCATCCGGACGCTTGCCGTGCTGCGCGTGAAAGGGGCACTGCCATTCCTCGTCGACCGAGCGGCCGGAATACTGCCGCGCTTCTGATTGTTCGCCAAAATCCCTCAGCATCGGGTTCACCGTCCCCTGCAGCGCGACGTCGCGGGCACGGATTACATCACGGAACCGGCTGTAGGTGCCCTCCCTCCTGAGGCGGTCGAACTGCTCGTGCGGGTTGAACATCAACGTCGGCCAGGCAAATCGTCTGGCCAGGCGCGAACTGCTCGCGTGGAGGCCCACAATGAAGAAGCCGGTGCCCCCGAAACTGAACGAAAAGTCCGGATCGGCGGGGTCATCGCGCCGCTCGGACGCCCAGGCCTGTGAATCACCGTCGTTCAGTTGCTGCAGGGTCCGCCACAACAGCGTCTCGAAGTGCTGTTCGTCGACCGGAATCGGGTTCACAAAGCTGGCCGCGAATGCCGTCAACGGCTGGTCCCGGAGGTCCGTATCGTCGATAAATCGAGTGAGATCGCAGGCCAGTTCTGCCGACGATGAGACATCTCCCATCCGGCTGTACAAGCCGAACCGATAGGCGTTGTGGCGGACCGCCGAGCGGCCGCCGACGCACGAGAACCGGTCGTTGAGCACCAGCGCCCTGAACGAATCGTGGACGAAGGTTGTCAAGGGGCTCGGAGATTGCGGATCGAAGGGATGCGTGAGCACGCCCCCGTCCACCCGGCAGAAGTTCCCATGAACGCCTTCGGCTGGCGACCGCCCGGTTAGCTCGTTTCGATCCACAACGCACTCCACTGTTCAGGCGTCTCACGGGCACGGGCCAGCGAGAGTGTTTCAGCCCGGTCGGCCCAGACAACGGCACAGAGGCCCTGGGAGAATCGCGTTTCCCACGGTAGGTAGTACGCGCCGGCGTCCAGCCAGACAATCGCATCGCCGGCCACCACCGTATCCGGCAGCATGAGGCGCGCCAGCCGGTCGTCGGTCATGCACGTCGGGCCGGCAATGGTCGTCAGCACCTGTCGCCCAGCCCGGGCCGGGACGACCAGCACGCGATGTGGACCATTGTCCGCATCCAGGGCATGATTGGTGCGGCCGCCGTCGCAAATCAGGTAGCGGCTGTCCTTCCGGTCCTTGACGTCCAGCACTCGGACGACGAGCGCAGCTGACGAGCGCGTCAGATAGCGGCCGTTTTCCAGCCACACCTCGATCAGCGGAGACGGCAGGCGACGCTGCAGCCACTCGATGGAGCTCACGAGACCGTCAATCGCGGCATCCACATCAGGGTTCGCGTCGATGCCCCCACCGCAGTCGACGTAGCGCGGGACCATGCCGGTCCGGGCGCATAACCCGGCCAGATACTCCATGGACTCGTCGTAGGCACCCGCTGACCGCTCGCTCTGTCCAAGATGGAAGTGCAGTCCTTCGATCTCGACACCGGCCGACCGCAGGCGCGCCTGGGTGTCGACGACCTCATCGCCGCTCAACCCGAACTGGCCGCCAAACTTCGGATCCTTGCCGTCACGCTCGGACGGTACGTGGCACCTCAACCCGATTCGCCAGCGCTGCTCGACCGCGACTGACAGCAGTGCCCTGGCTTCCTCGACCGAATCGAAGTGAACCCGAAGTCCGGGAACCACATAGCGCATCAACCAGGCGTGTTTCGCCACCCCGTTGACCAGCAGTTGATCGGTGGGACAACCCAGCGCGCGGAGGGCCGCGAACTCGTATTCGCTGACGACTTCGACGCCGCGGCCGGACCGGATCCATTCGCTCGCCAGCTGGCGGACCGGGTGGGTTTTGAAGGACAGCCACGATCTCGCAGGCGTTCGCGTGAAGCGCCGTTCCAACGAGTCGGTGGTCCGCTCGACGGGCCGCCAACGAGACAGATAGCAAGGCGTTCCGAAAGTCGCCGCCGCCTCTGCTGCCAGACGAGTCCAGGCGCAGGCTTCGCCCGCATGGTCGGCGTTTGGTAGGGCCACGGCAGCGCGGGTCGTAGGCAATCCACGATAGCGGTGCAACAGGCGTACCGCGACCCGGTCCGGGCACGTCCTGTGCACTGAGCCACGTATGCACGCGATGAGCTATGTGCTGCCCTATCGATCGGCACGTCAAGCATCCAGCGAACTGGTCGAATACGTGAACGCTCTTACCCTCTTAGTGGAGGTAATTCTGGTCGATGGTTCACCCGAGGCCGCCTATCGCGCATTCCAGGCGCACTGTGTTCCGGCGGTGAGGCACATCCGTCCGGACGCGCAACTGGCGAACCTTGGTAACGGGAAGGTGCGCGGTGTGTTGACGGGATTACGGTTCGCTTCTCACGAGGTCGTCATCGTCGCGGACGACGACGTGAGGTATACGCCGGCAAACCTCGAAGAGATGGCAGCGGCGCTTGAAACGGCTGACGTGATTCGGCCGCAAAACTTCTTCGATCCCCTGCCGTGGCACGCTCGGATTGACACGGCGCGGACGCTTATCAACAGGGTCACCGGCGGCGACTGGCCTGGCACCCTCGGCGTCAGACGTTCGACGCTCTGGCGAACGGACGGATACGACGGCAACGTCCTGTTCGAGAACCTCGAGCTCGTCAGGACGGTGAAGGCCGCCGGCGGCAAGGAGCGGTGTATCCAGGACCTGTTCGTGCGGCGCCTCCCATCAGACACGCGCCACTTCTGGTCACAGCGGGTGCGCCAGGCCTATGACGAATTCGCCCGCCCGGCACGCCTGGCTACAGTACTGGCGATCGTCCCCCTGATAGTCATCGCTTCGGCTGCGCATCACGGAGTGGCTGCGCTCATCGCCTTCACCGTCATGCCGATAGCTATTGCCGAACTCGGACGCCAACGCGACCATGGGGTGCGGGCGTTCCCCTTTTCCGCTTCGCTCTGTGCCCCCGTATGGGTGCTCGAGCGTGCCGTCTGCGCGTGGATCGCTGTCGGCGCCAGGTTGACCGGTGGCATACCATACGGCGGCAGGCGCCTGAAAACCGCCGCTCACTCGACGGCGGTACTCGCACGCCGATGGGCAGATCAGTGAGCGACAAGCGAACGCACCACGGTCGGCCCCGTATCATGTCTACGGCGAGAGCACCACCTTGATGCAACCGTCTTCCTTGTCACGAAACGTCTTGTAGGCCGCCGGCGCATCGGCCAGCGGTAGCCGGTGGGTGATGACGAACGACGGATCGATGGCTCCCGCTGCGATCTTCTCCAACAACAGCTTGGTGTAACGGGGTACGTGCGTCTGGCCCATCTTGAAGGTGATGCCCTTGTTCATCGCCGCGCCGAACGGAATCTTGTCGAGCAGTCCGATGTACACGCCAGGAACGGAGATCGTCCCCGCTTTCCGGCAACACATGATCGCCTCACGCAGGACGTGCGGCCGATCGGTGCCCAGCATCACCGCCGCCTTCGCCTTGTCGACGATGGCGTCGAAGCTGCCGCTGCCGTGGGCCTCGGCCCCAACGGCATCGATGCAGCGGTCAGGACCACGGCCGTTCGTCATCTCCATGAGCCAGTCATACACCTTCACGTGGTCGAAGTTGATGGTCTCCGCCCGGCTGTGCTGCTCGGCCATGCGCAAGCGCTCGGGCACCCGATCGATACCGATCACGCGGCCCGCGCCGAGCATCCACGCACTCTGCATCGCAAACTGCCCCACCGGCCCACACCCCCAGACCGCCACCGTGTCGCCCGCCTCGATGCCGCAATTTTCTGCCGCCATGTAGCCCGTGGGAAAAATGTCGGATAAGAACAGAACCTTCTCGTCGGGAATGCCGTCCGGAATCTTGATCGGCGCGACGTCGGCATGCGGGACCCGCAGGTATTCCGCCTGTCCGCCGGCGTATCCCCCCATCATGTGAGAGAACCCGAACAACCCGGCGGGCGACTGGCCCATCACCGCCCTGGCCATCGCGGCATTGGGATTTGTCGTGTCGCAGCACGAAAACAATCCCTTCTTGCAGAAGAAGCATTCCCCGCAGCAAATCGTGAACGGCACGACCACGTGGTCGCCCACCTTCAGCGTCGTGACGCCGCTGCCGACGGCGACGACCTCCCCCATGTTCTCATGACCCAGTACGTCGCCCTTTTCCATGGTGGGCTGAAACCCGTTGAACAAATGTAGGTCCGATCCGCAAATTTCCAGCACATTGGGATCCTAAGCTTAGAATTCCACGTGGACAAGTTGTCGCGG
>JADMIO010787541.1_pt1 | contig 60155 bp, 56 predicted proteins | sample 8958161 | NCBI WGS metagenome assembly JADMIO01 (sample SAMN16585339, study PRJNA669376) | soil metagenome | isolation source: Crop rotation soil | place: USA: Cullars Rotation, Alabama | collected 2011
AAAATGCGCGCCGACTTTTGACCCCGAGCCGGCCGGCGGCAGCGCGGGCAATGCGGCCGCCGGCACGCCGCTGACCTTGTCGAGCGCGCCGGCGGGCGTGGCCTCGGCCGCGACCATCGTGACGATGGCGAGCGGCACCGATATCGAGACCGACGCGGCGCTACTGGCGCGGCTGCTCGACCTGATCCGCCAGGCGCCGGCCGGCGGTAACCGATACGACTACCTGCGCTGGGCGTACGAGGTGCCGGGCGTGACCTCGGCGTTTGTCTTTCCGCTGCGGCGCGGGCCGGGCACGGTCGACGTGGCAGTGCTGTCGGACGGTGCGCTGCCTTCGCCAGAGCTGCTGGCCACCGTTCAGACGCACATTGCGACGCTGCGGCCGGTGACGGCCGATTGCCTGGTGCTGGCGCCGCAGCTGGTGCCGGTCAACATCGTCGCCGGCGTGGCGCTGGCCGGCTCGACGCTGACGGCCGCGACGGCCGTGATCAATGCGGGGCTGGCGGCCTACTTTGCGAGCCTGGCGCCGGGCGCGACGGTGCTGCGATCGCGCATCGGCATCGTGTTGGCTGATGCGCCGGGCGTGGTCGATTACGAGATCGCGTCGCCGGCGACCAGTCGGCCGATGCTGGTCGACGCGGGGCATCTGCAGCTGGCGACGCTGGGGTCGGTGGTGATCACATGAACTTCGACCGGCCAACAGGTTTTCTATCCAATCATCCGCCAGCGATGCCAAAACGATCCAGAGCCGTCAGCATCTTGCCGAAACTCAGCCTCGGCCACGGTCTCGAATTCTCCTTTTCGCATCACCATGATTGAGACACTGCCGTCCGGAAAAGAGCGCCACGCGTCGGCCTCGCTCATCGCTGCTTGGAGGGTCTCGGAATTGGCTAACTGCTCCCGACCGGACGCGGCGAGAAACCTGAATTTAGACATTGGCGCTCCTGCCTCGAGTGTTGTTGTTTATTCCGAAAATTAATGTGTAACACGAAATGACCCCGCACGCCGATCTGCTCCGCCGCCTGCTGCCACCCGACAGCTACGACCCGCAGGCGCTCAACCTCGGCGTCGAGCTCGAAGCCGAAGGCAACGCGCTCGACGACGTGGTCGACGTGGCGGCACAGGTCGAGGCGGAGATCCTGCCGTCGACCACCGTGCAGATGCTGGCCGAGTGGGAGCGCGTCTTCGGCCTGCCGGATCCGTGCACGCTGCTCGGCACCACCTTCGGCGAGCGGCGCGCGGCGGTGGTGGCCAAGGTGACCGACCGCGGCGGCCAGACGATCGACTACTTCGTGCGCCTGGCGGCCAAGTACGGCCACGCCATCACGATCACCGAGTTTCAGCCGTTCACGTGCGAGTCGACCGTCGAGGAAGAGGTGTTCGACGAGAGCCGCGCGTACACCTTCCGCGTCAATTCGGTGCTGGTCGGCGACGTGGTCGAGGCGACCTGCGAGGACGGCTGCGAGACGCCGCTGCGCACCTGGGGCACGCACCAGCTGGAGTGCCTGATCAACCGTTTAAAACCAGCGCACACGCTCGCGCTGTACGGATATTTTTAACGCGAGGAAACCATGCAAAGAGTCAGTCGAGCCACAGCTTCGAACGTCCTGCCGGCAGCGCCCGAAGGCGGCACGCCGGGCTACTTTACCGGCGGCAATCCGAGCACCGGCACGCCGGCGACGGTGCCGGGCTACGAGTGGTTCAACGGCGTCCAGGAAGAGATCATGGCGGTGCTGAGCGCGGCCGGCATCACGCCGTCGACGGCGGACCTGACGCAGCTGGCGCAGGCGATCCGGGCGATCGCGGGCCACACCGGTCTCAATCTCAACGTCATTCACTACGCCAACTCGGGCCGGGACATTCTGGCGACCGACATGGGCGGGCTGATCCTGATCGCGGCGGGCGTGGTGCTGACGGCGCCGCGGCCGGCCGATCTGCGCAGCGAGTTCGCGTCGATGACGCCGGGCATGCTGGTGGCGGTATCGGCGCTCGGCCCGTGCACGCTGGCCGCGGCCGCGGGCGACGTGTTTTCAGACGGCACGACGACGGTGTCGCTGTTGACCGGCGGGCTTTGCCTGCTGGTGGTTCGCGACGACGACACGTGGATCCCGCTCGGCGCTGGCTCGCAGGCGGCAGAGAGCCTGATCAACCCGGGGTACAAGCGCATCGACGGGCTGATCGTGCAGTGGGGGCTGGACGCGAGCGGCACGGCGGGCGACATGATCGTGACCTTCCCGGTCACCTTCCCGCACGACGTGTTGTTCGCGACCGCATCGATCGTCGGCTCGTGCCCGACCAATCAAACCTTCAGCGCGCACATCGTCAACACGGCGCTGAACGGCATGGGCATCGGCAAGCGCGGCACGGAGGGCGACGGCGGCGGGTATGCGGCCACCCAGCCGGTGTTCTGGCTGGTGGTCGGGCATTAATTTTCAGGCTTCAGGAGCAACGTCATGAGTCTCTACTATTCGAAGACGGCCGCCGGGTTTTACGACTCGGCGATCCACGCCAAAGCACAGATCCCGGCCGACGCGGTCGAGATCAGCGCGGCCAAACATCGCGAGCTGCTTGCAGCACAGGCGCAGGGCAAGATGATCAGCGCCGACGGCAACGGCTGGCCGATGGCGATCGACCGGCCGGCGCCGACGCCGGCTCAGCTTGCGGAGCTCAACCGGACCGCAATAACTCGCGAAATCCAGCGTATCGAATCGGGCCAGGCGCGCGCCGTGCGCGAGGTGGCGCTCGGTGTGGCCGGCGCGAGCGAGCGCCTGCGCGCGATCGACGACAGGATCGCGCTGCTGCGCGCCGATCTGGCGGCGCTGGCCACCGCGTGAGGAGGCCGACATGGGGCCGATGACTCTGAGGATTTTGGGCGTGCTGGCGCTGGTCAGCGCGCTGATCTCGAGCGGTTATTACGAGGGCAAGAAGCACCAAGGCGACGCCGACCAGGTGGCATTCCAGACCGAGCGCAACGCCTGGCAAATAGAGCGCGACAGAGCGCGCTCACTGCTCGATGCCGCTGATCAACGAGCCGCGAAAGCGGAGCACGACGGCGCGGCCGCGCTGGCACAGGCGGCCGCCGATTACGAGAGGAGAACGACCTATGAAAAAGCTCGATCCGAGGCTGCTATTGCTCGCCTGCGCTCTGGCGCTGACGTCCTGCGCGTCGCCGTTGCCACAGTCCATCGCGACTGTATCGACGTGTCCAACGCTGCCGCCGGCGCCGGCCGAGGCGATGGTCAAGAGGTCGCGACTCTCGCAAGACCAACTGCAGCACGACTTGCTGGGCGATACGCCGACTACAACGCAATAGTCGACCAGCTGGCACTGGCGCAGCAGGTGATCGCCACCGATCGCCAGATCTGCGGGACGCCGTGAACACGAAAAAAGTGAGGGCGACCGGCACGGGTGCGCTAACACCCACGTCGACCGCCGATTTGCAGCACGTACCTGCGCCTCAGCCAAGGCCCCCACACCCGTCGACGGGCAGGCCAAGGCTACCAGAAGCCAGGGGATCGCATGACCGCACCGTTGGAGGTCGTATCCGGAGGTAGAAGTTTTCTAAGCTGGGTGGGTGGCAAGTCGCAGCTGGCCGGGACGATCGTTCCCCGGATCCCGCCGCACACGTGCTACTGCGAAGTGTTCGCCGGCGCCGCCTGGCTGCTCTTTAAAAAGTCGACTTCGAAAGTCGAGGTGATCAACGACATCAACGTCGACCTGATCACGCTGTACCGGGTGGTCAAGCATCACCTCGACGAGTTCGTGCGCTATCTGCGCTGGGTGCTGGTGGCGCGCGAGGAGTTCGACAAGTTCCTCGCAGCCGAGCCGGACACGCTCACCGACGTGCAGCGGGCGGTGCGCTTCTACTACCTGGCCAAGGTGGGTTTCGGCGCGCGCCTGCCGCATCCGAATTTCGGCTATTCGACGACGGCGGCGCCGCGGCTCAACCTGCTGCGCGTGGAGGAGGATCTGTCGGCCGCGCACCTGCGGCTGTCCCGGGTCTACATCGAGCGGCTGCCGTACCTCGATCTGATCGACCGTTACGACCGGGCGCACACGTTTTTTTACGTCGACCCGCCGTATTTCGGCTGCGAGGATTACTACGGCAAGGGAGTGTTCGAGCGGGCGGATTTCGAGCGGCTGGCCGAGCGGCTGGCGCGGGCAAAAGGACGGTTCATTCTGTCGATCAACGACGTGCCCGAGATTAGGGCGATCTTCGCCGCGTTTCGCATCGACCAGGTCGGGACGAGCTACAGCGTCGGCAAGGCCAAGCGCTCCCAGCGGGTGACGGAATTGTTAGTGTCGAATTTCGGGTGAGCTGAAAATCACCTTCCCAATGAATCGCGAAACGGGAGACAATCTAGGCGTTAACGGGGGGAGTGGAACAGCACATGGGTAAGGATTCCCGCATCGAGTGGACGCATCACACGTTTAATCCCTGGTGGGGTTGTGTCAACGTGTCGCCCGCCTGCGACCACTGTTACGCTGAATCCTGGGCCAAACGCGTAGGAAGCGATGTTTGGGGTCCGCATTCTGAGCGGCGCTTTTTCTCTGACAAGCACTGGCGGGAGCCCGTGAAATGGAATGCGGAGGCTGTGCTAACGGGTCGACGCCGAGTTTTCTGCGCCTCGATGGCCGACGTGTTCGAGAATAGACCGGACCTCGTAGAACCGCGGGCGAGGTTGTTTGAGTTGATCGAGTCAACGCCACACCTTGACTGGCTCCTGCTCACGAAGCGAATTCACCTTGTTCGAAAACTGATCCCAAAGGGGAGGCCGTTGCCCCCCAACGTGTGGCTCGGTACGACGGTTGAGAATCAGGAGTACGCGGACAAGCGGATTCCCTATTTGCTGAAGCATGTTGATGCGTCAGTGCGATTTTTGTCATGTGAACCACTCCTCGGACCTGTCACCCTCGCTAAATACTTAAAGGCGAAGGGCGATGGAGCTTGCTTGGATTGGGTCATTGCGGGCGGCGAGAGCGGCGCCGGGTCGCGCCCGATGCATCCGGCGTGGGCTGAGAACCTCGAGGCGGAGTGCAGAACTGCGAAAGTCCCTTTTCATTTCAAGCAATGGGGCCACTGGGCACCCCAAGCCGCACTTGCGGCAGCACCGGCGAAAAGTGTTAGAACAATAGATCTTTATAAGGGCTCGCAGCGCATCGAGTTGCTTGCGGTTGGCAAGTCGGCGGCGGGGCGGCTTCTCAAGGGGAAAACGTGGGACCAGTTTCCAAATATCGAGGGCAAGACCCCCATTCCTTGACGTTGTTCGAAATGCCAGAGACCCAGGATTCCATCGTTCGTATCGAAACGATGTTGAAACCGCTGGATCGTCCGGTTTGGTCCGAAAACAAGGCCCAACTCATTCAGAAGTACGTTCGTTATTTCATAATGGTCACGCGCCACGGGGCCTACATCGACGCGTTCTCCGGTCCACAGCTAGAGGCATTCAATGATCATTCATGGTCAGCGAAGCTTGTTTTAGAGATCGAGCCGCCTTGGCTGACGCGATTCATCCTCTGCGAGCTCAGCAACGAGCAGGCTGAGCATCTCAATCGGCTGGTCACCGAGCGCAAACGTGCTGGGGATCAAAGGGTGATCGATTTGCATCGAGGCGACTGCAATATCACGCTGCCGCGCGCCCTTCGAGAGAAGCCAATTAAACCTAACCAGGCCACTTTCTGCCTTCTCGACCAGAGAACGTTCGAGTGCGATTGGCAGACTGTCCGGGAGGTCGCCCTTCACAAAAGCTCGGGAAACAAGATCGAAATCTTCTATTTCGTGCCGGCTGGCTGGTTGCATCGTTCTATGTCCGCCCTCGGCTCACAAGAGACCCTTGTCCGTTGGTGGGGCCGGGAGGATGTCGGTCCGCTGTTAGCCGCACGCCACGTTCAGGATTTCGCTCCTATATTCACTGATCGTTTTCGTAACGAACTTGGCTATCGCTCCGTGATGGCGTGGGCGATTTACGATCGAGGAAACGACGGGAAAATCATGTACTTCATGATTCACGCAACCGATCACGAAGAGGCTCCGAAGCTAATGCGCCGGGCCTACCAGAACGCGACGGGCGCTCTGGAGCCAGCGGAGCAACTCCAGCTCGAACTCGAAGCCGCGGGGTTCGACAAAGACGCGATGAACCGGTAACGGGCGCACGCGGCTGGCTGGGGGGGGGGGGCCGGGGCGCCCCCCCAAAGCTTGCGAGCAAGCGTATCCCAAGTGCCAAATCGCGCGAAAAGCAGTGCCAAAGCGCGTGACGGTTTACAGTGAACGATCGGAGCCGAGCAGCGCTCGAGTTTTGGGATGCTTGCAGACGATCAAGGCGCGAAGCGATCCAGTCGACCAACAACAAAAAAGGGCTCAGTCTCGCGACCAAGCCCTTGATTTATTTGGCTCCCCGACCTGGACTCGAACCAGGGACCTGCGGATTAACAGTCCGTCGCTCTACCGACTGAGCTATCAGGGAATGGAGTCGGATTATATCAGTGCGCGATCACGCTCGAAATCGATTCGCAGACGTAGTCGAGATTGCGCGAGTTGAGTGCGGCGACGCAGATGCGGCCGGTGCCGACCGCGTAGATTCCGAATTCCTCGCGAAGTTTTTCGACCTGCGGCGGCGTGAGGCCGGAATACGAGAACATTCCCCTCTGGCGCGTGATGAACGAAAAGTCGCGGCCGGGAATGCGGGCGCTCAACGCATCCAAAAGGCCTTGGCGCATCGCGCGGATGCGGTCGCGCATCTCGCCGAGCTCCTGTTCCCAGAGCGCATGAAGCTCGTCGGAGGCGAGGACGTCAGCGACGATCGCGGCGCCGAAGGTCGGCGGATTGGAGTAATTGGTGCGAATCGTGCGCTTCACCTGGCTGAGCACCCGTTTGGCCTCGTCGGCGCTCGAAGTGACGATCGACAGCGCGCCGACACGCTCGCCGTAGAGCGAAAACGACTTCGAAAACGAGCTCGCGACCAGAAAATCGACTCCGGAGTCGGCGAACAGCTGAACCGCGGCGCGATCCGGCTCGGTGCCGTCGCCGAAACCCTGGTACGCGATATCGATAAAGGGAATCAGACCGCGCGCGACGACGACGTCGACGATCTGCCGCCACTGCGCCGGGTCGGGATCGACGCCGGTCGGGTTGTGGCAGCACGCGTGCAGCAGGACCACCGAGCCGGCGGGCGCCGAATTCAGCGTCGAAAGCATCCCGTCGAAATCGAGGCCTCCGGTGGCGGCGTCGTAGTACGGATAGTTGTCGACCTGAAAACCGGCCGATTCGAACAGCGCGCGGTGGTTTTCCCAACTCGGATTGCTGAGCCAGAGCTGTGCCGACGGCAGCAGACGCTTCAGGAAATCGGCGCCGACCTTGAGAGCCCCGGTCCCGCCCAGTGCCTGGAGAGTGACGACCCGGCCCTCGCCAGTCAACGCCGAATCGGCACCGAAAAGGAGCTTTTGCACGCCGCTGTCGTAGGCCGCCAAGCCTTCGATCGGAATGTAGCCGTGCGGATTTCCCGCGGCAATGCGCTTTTTCTCGGCAGTCGCGACCGCCCGCAGCAACGGCAGACGGCCGCTGTCGTCGTTGTAAACGCCGACGCCGAGATTCACTTTGGTCGGCCGGGGGTCGGAAAGAAAAGCCTCGGTCAGGCCCAGGATCGGGTCGCGCGGAGCGAGCTCGACCGCTTCGAAAATTGAACGACTCATGATGAATTTTGAGATGGAATACCGACTCAGCGAGCGGCCACCGGGCCGCGCCGCGGCAGAGATGCGGCTAGAAATCGATTGGCTTTCGCGCGGCGCCGCGCGATAATTCAAATATCTTCCGCTTTGCAGCAATTTTCGCTGTTCACCGCGCTCAAAGCAGTTTTCACCCGCGCGGGCCCGAATATTAACATGCCTCCCCTTCTCACCCAGCCCCTGGTTTCGGCGTCTTCAGACGCCCGAATCGTCACTTTTCCCGGTAGCCCGTACCAGCTGAACCAGCCCTTTTCGCCGGCCGGCGACCAGCCGCAAGCGATCGAAAAACTGACCGAAGGACTTCAGGACGGGCTCGCGTTCCAGACCCTGCTCGGAGTGACCGGGTCGGGCAAGACCTTCACGATGGCGAACGTGATCGCGCGCGCCGGGCGCCCGGCGCTTGTCCTGGCGCCGAACAAGACGCTGGCGGCTCAGCTTTATTCGGAGTTTCGCGAGTTCTTCCCGAACAACGCGGTCGAGTATTTCGTCAGCTACTACGACTATTACCAGCCGGAAGCCTACGTTCCGCAGCGCGACCTGTTTATCGAGAAGGACTCGTCGATCAACGAGCACATCGAGCAGATGCGGCTTTCGGCGACCAAATCGCTGCTCGAACGGCGCGACACGATTATCGTCGGCACCGTCTCGACGATCTACGGGATCGGAAACCCGAACGAGTACCACCAGATGGTGCTGACGCTGCGGGTGCACGACAAGCTGAGTCAGCGAGACCTGATTTCGCGGCTGATCCACATGCAGTACACGCGCAACGAGACCGATTTCGGTCGCGGCACGTTCCGGGTGCGCGGCGACGTGCTGGATATTTTCCCGGCCGAGCACGCCGAACTCGCCGTGCGCGTCGAGCTCTTCGACGACGAGGTCGAAAGCATCCAGCTGTTCGACCCGCTCACCGGCCGCGTCAAGCAGAAGATTCCGCGCTTCACGGTTTACCCGGGGTCGCACTACGTCACGCCGCGCGGAACGGTGCTGAACGCGATCGAGACGATCAAGGACGAGTTGCGCGACCGCCTCGAATTCTTCTACAAGGAAAATCGCCTGGTCGAGGCCCAGCGGCTCGAGCAGCGCACGCGCTTCGACCTCGAAATGCTGCAGGAGCTCGGATTCTGCAAGGGGATCGAAAACTATTCGCGCCATCTTTCGGGAGCGCGGCCCGGCGAGCCGCCGCCGACGCTGATCGATTACCTGCCGCACGACGCGCTGCTGTTTCTCGACGAAAGCCACGTGCTGATCGGCCAGCTGAATGGAATGTACCGCGGCGACCGGGCGCGCAAGGAAAATCTGGTCGAATACGGCTTCCGGCTGCCGTCGGCGCTCGACAATCGCCCGCTGCGCTTCGAGGAATTCGAAGGCAAGCTGCGCCAGGCGGTGTTCGTCTCTGCGACGCCCGCGCAATACGAGAACGAGCACACCGGCCAGGTCGTCGAGCAGCTCGTTCGCCCGACCGGGTTGATCGACCCCGCGGTCGAGGTCCGCCCCGCAAGCACCCAGGTCGATGACGTCCTGAGCGAAATCGGGCTGCGGGTCGCAGCGAACGAGCGCGTGCTGGTGACCACGCTGACCAAGCGGATGGCCGAGCAGCTGACCGATTACCTGGCCGACCACGGCGTCAAGGTGCGCTATCTTCACTCGGACATCGAGACGGTCGAGCGCGCGGAGATCATCCGCGACCTGCGGCTCGGCGTTTTCGACGTGCTGGTCGGCATTAACTTGTTGCGCGAAGGTCTCGATATTCCAGAGGTTTCGCTAGTGGCCATCCTCGACGCCGACAAGGAAGGCTTCCTGCGGGCCGAGCGCTCGCTGATCCAGACGATCGGCCGTGCGGCACGTAATATCAACGGCACCGCGATTCTCTATGGCGACAAGGTCACCGACTCGATGCGGCGCGCGCTCGACGAAACGAATCGGCGCCGCGCGAAGCAGCTCGCGTTCAACACCGCAGAGGGAATCACTCCACGCGGTGTGATCAAGGACATCAAGGAGCTGATCGACGGCGTTTACGATCCGCAGCAGTCGCGGCAGGAGCTCAAGGCCGCGCAGGATCGGGGCCGTTACATCGACATGAGCGAAAAGGCAGTCTCGCGCGAAATCAAGCATCTGGAAAAAATGATGATCGAGCACGCGAAAAATCTTGAATTCGAGAAGGCGGCCCAGATCCGGGACCAGTTGGCGACGTTGAAGCAGCAGGTTTTCGGAGCGTCGGGGCGTGTCGAAATCGTTCCCGACGCGGGCGGCGGTTCGCGCGCAGCGTGATTTTTCACGGAATGCATGTTGCTTAAGTCATTCATTCGAAAATGATTTTGCCCAGGCCGTGCATTTTTTACTTTTTTATTTTGGCTAATGTATTGATTTTTAAAGGGTAATAAGTACAATAGCCGCCCTGAAAGGTGGGACTGAAAAATGTTGAAACCAGAAGCGTTTAAAGTTTTGTTCGTATGCACGGGTAACATTTGCCGCTCGCCGACTACCGCCGCGGTGTTTCGCCACAAGGTCGCCGAAGCGGGGCTCGAGCAGCACGTGCTTTTCGATTCGGCCGGGACTCACGGTTTTCACGTCGGCGAGGCGCCCGACGTCCGCGCGCAGCAGGCCGCCAAGAAGCGCGGCTACGACATGGCGGACACGCACGCCCGCCAGATCAATCCGGACGATTTCGCGCGTTACGACTTGATTCTTGTCATGGATTGGGACAACCACGCGCTGCTTCAGCAGAAAGCGGGTCGCCAATACCATCACAAAATCAAGTTGTTGATGAGTTTTGCGACCGAGCACGAATCCGCGGTGGTGCCCGACCCTTATTACGGCGGGGCCGATGGTTTCGAGGTAGTGCTCGACTACGTCGAAGACGCGACGACCAATCTGCTCGACTTCGTTCGCCGCCGCATGGCGCAAAAAGCCGCCGCTTAGGTGGCTTTGCCGGCGGGCGCGTGCTTGCGCAGACGCCGCCCGCCGACTCCTCCTTTTTGAACGCCGGACCGCCTTCGCGGCGGTTTCGCGCGCTCGCCGGATGCGCTTCGTCAACCGACTGATCTCTTTTTCCCGCCGGTGGAAGTCGGCCGGGCGCGCGCGTCTGCACCTCGACACCTTGCTGGCGCGCGCCGACCCGCAAGCGTCGATCGCCGAACGCAACGAATGGCTGATCGAGCTGTTTCGCTGGCTGCACGGCGCGGCTCGCCTCGGCGAGGATGAAGAGGGCGGCGTGCGCTCCCGTTCGTTGGCCCGGCTGCGATTCCTGTTGAACGTGCTCGACCGCAACCCCGAATGGAAGCTGGCTTTCACGCGGACGCTGCACGCCGTTTTCGGCGACCTCGACGCGGTCGCCTTGCTATGCGATACCGGGCTGCCGCAACACTACGGCTACTGGAGCGAGGTCCGCGAGCGCACGGTAAACCGGCTGATTCCGCCGACCGTCAACACCCGCGACTGGTCTGCGTTGCTGACGCTGCTGTTTCCGGACACCGATGACGGCGGCTGGGTCGCCGACATCGACCCGATTTCGCTCGATCGCGTCGTCGCATTGCTCGATCGAAGTCCGGGCGAACAGCATCGTCGCATAGCCGAGCATTTCGACGAGGCGCTGACGCAGAGCATCCACTTTCTTCTGAGCCAGATCCAGGCCGGCGGGATCATGCAGCCGATCAGGTCGCGAATGGGTCTGCGCGATTTTTCGGATTCCCCCTTCCTGTCGCTGTCGCGCGACTTCGACCACCTGATCGACGCGTCCGACGAGGGAAATTCGTCCGAGTTGTTCGCGCAGCATCTCAACCTGCTCCGCGCCCGGCTCGACGAATGCCGGATCGCTACCCGGCGCGTGTTCGAGCACCTCGACGAAAACGGTGTCAGCGTCGAAATCGTCTTTCAGCTCGAACGCATCCTTGCGCGAATCGAGCGCATCGAGCTGTTGCTCGAAGTTTGGCTCGAGACGTCGAATTCGACGCTGATCCTTCGCCTCGTCGCCGATCTGATCGCCAAGCACCAGGCCGGCAGGTCGGTTTTCGACCTTACCCGGCGAAGCTTCGCGCAGTTGGCGCGCAAGGTCGTCGAGCGGAGCGCCGAAACCGGCGAGCATTACATCGCGCGCGATCGCGGCGAGTATCGCGGCATGCTGAAGGCGGCGCTCGGCGGCGGCGCGCTGACCGCGCTCACGGTCCATATCAAGTTTCTTATCACCGCCTTTCACCTGCGCGTGGTCGGCGAGTCGCTGCTGTACGGTCTCAATTACTCGAGCAGTTTCGTCGCGATGCAGTTCGCCGGATTCAGTCTGGCGACCAAGCAGCCGGCGATGACCGCCCCGGCGCTCGCCGCCAAGCTCGAAGACATCGGCAAGCCGGATGGGCTCGACGCCTTCGCCGAGGAAACCGTCTACCTGATCCGTTCGCAGTTCGCGGCGATTTTCGGAAACCTGCTCGCGGTGGCACCGGCGGCCTTGGCGATCCAGTGGATTCTGATGTCGATCGGCGCCGGACTGATGACTCCGCAGAAGGCGCAGGCGACCGTCGCGTCGTATTCGCTGCTCGGGCCGACGCCTTTTTTTGCGATTTTCACCGGCGTTCTGCTTTGGCTTTCGAGCCTGTGCGCCGGCTGGGCCGACAACTGGTTCGTCTATCGGCGCATCGGCGACGTTATCGCGTATCACCGCCGGCTGCGCCGGGTGCTCGGCGAGCGCGGCGCGGCGCGACTCGCCGAATTCTGGAGGCACCACGTGTCGGGCCTGGCTGCCAACGTTTCGCTCGGTTTGATGCTGGGGCTCGCCCCGCCGCTGCTCAGCGTTTTTCTGCCGTTCGATCTCGAAGTGCGCCACGTGACGCTTTCGACCGGCTCGATCGCGGTCGCCGGCGCGGTGCTCGGCTGGGGCCTGCTCGAAACCGCCGCGTTCTGGCTCGCGGTCGGCGGGATCGTCGCTATGGCCCTGCTGAACCTCAGCGTCAGCTTCACTCTCGCGTTCCAGCTGGCATTGCGCGCCCGGGTTCTGGCCGGAGTCGAGCGCAAGGTCATTTACCGCGCGGTTCTCAAACGCATTGCCCGCGATCCGCTCAGCCTGTTCTTCGTTGAAAAAACGAAATCGCCCCGCGATCCGGCGGCGTAGCCGGACCGGCTTACTTGACTAAACTGGTCGGAAATAATATAGTTGATCAAATTAGTCGGGTATCTCCGCTCGGCTTCACGTTCAAATCCCTCGAGTCTCGATGCGTCTTACCACCAAGGGCCGTTTTGCCGTCACCGCGATGATCGATCTGGCGCTGCGCGAGCACGCCGGTCCCGTATCGCTTGCGGGAATCAGCGGGCGGCAGGCGATTTCGCTTTCGTATCTCGAACAGCTTTTCGCCAAGCTGCGCAGGCACGAATTGGTCGAAAGCGTTCGCGGACCGGGTGGCGGATATTCGCTGGCGCGCAAGATGGTCGACATTTCGGTCGCCGACATACTTCGCGCAGTCGATGAGAAAATCGACTCGACTCAATGTCAGGGCAAGGAAAACTGTCTCGACGATCATCGCTGCCTGACCCACGATCTGTGGAACGCGCTGAACCATCACATGGCCGAGTACATGAATTCGGTCACGCTGCACGACCTCGTGGCGCAGCAGAAGGAACGCCTGCGGCAGCATCAGGAACACGGCCATATCGGCGTGTTGCGCGATCACCGGCAGGATTTCAAAGGCAACAAGGCCGCCTGCGCCGCCAAGCCTGCGGCGGCCTTTGCCGCAACTGGCCGTTGAACTGCGGCCGCTGAAAGCACTTATGTCCCAAAATTTGCCCATCTACATGGATTATTCGGCGACGACGCCGGTCGATCCGCGCGTCGTCGAAAAGATGATTCCGTTTCTGACGTCGAATTTCGGCAATCCGGCGTCGCGCAGCCACGCCTACGGCTGGAGTGCCGAGGAAGCCGTCGAGGAAGCGCGCGAGCACGTCGCTGCGCTGGTCAACGCCGACCCGCGCGAAATCATCTGGACTTCGGGCGCGACCGAGGGAGACAACCTCGCGATCAAGGGCGCCGCGCATTTCTACAAGGACAAGGGCAAGCACGTCATCACCGTCAAGACCGAGCACAAGGCGGTGCTCGACCCGGTGCGCGAGCTCGAACGCGAAGGATTCGAGGCGACCTATCTCCAGCCGCAGCCGAACGGGCTGATCACGCTCGACCAGTTGCGCGAGGCGATCCGCCCGGACACGATCCTGGTCTCGGTAATGCTGGTCAACAACGAGATCGGCGTGATCCAGGACATTCCGGCGATCGGCGAGCTGTGCCGCGAAAAAGGGATCATCTTCCATTGCGACGCCGCGCAGGCGACCGGCAAGGTTGTCATCGACCTCGCGAGCTGGAAAGTCGACCTGATGACCTTCACCGCGCACAAGACCTACGGTCCGAAGGGCATCGGCGCGCTGTACGTCCGCCGCAAGCCGCGGGTGCGGCTCGAAGCGCAGATGCACGGCGGCGGCCACGAGCGCGGCTTGCGTTCCGGCACGCTGCCGACGCACCAGATCGTCGGGATGGGCGAGGCTTTCCGCATCGCCAAGCTCGAAATGGGAACCGAGATCGAGCGCATCCGCATGCTGCGCGACCGCCTGTGGGACGGACTGAAGGGCATCGAAGAGGTGTATCTGAACGGCGACTGGGAGCACCGGGTTCCGCACAATCTCAACGTGAGCTTCAACTTCGTCGAGGGCGAGTCGCTGATCATGGCGATCAAGGAGCTGGCGGTGTCGAGCGGTTCGGCGTGCACTTCGGCAAGCCTCGAGCCGAGTTACGTTCTGCGCGCGCTCGGGCGCAACGACGAGCTGGCGCACTCGTCGATCCGCTTCACGCTCGGCCGTTTCACGACCGAACACGACGTCGACTTCGCAGTCAAACTATTGAAGAGCAAGATCGACAAGCTGCGCGATCTCTCGCCGCTTTGGGATATGTACAAGGAAGGGATCGACTTGAATTCGATCCAGTGGGCCGCACACTAATCTGCAGCAGCATCAATCGGGAGCATCAAATGTCTTATTCCGCAAAAGTTCTGGACCACTACGAGAATCCCCGCAACGTCGGCGTCTTCGCAAAGGGCGACGACACGGTCGGGACCGGCATGGTCGGCGCGCCGGCGTGCGGCGACGTGATGAAGCTCCAGATCAAGGTCGGCGACGACGGCCGCATCGAGGACGCCAAGTTCAAGACCTACGGCTGCGGCTCGGCGATCGCTTCGAGCTCGCTCGTCACCGAGTGGGTCAAGGGCCGCACGCTCGACGAAGCGCTGACGATCAAGAATACGCAGATTGCCGAGGAGCTCGCGCTGCCGCCGGTCAAGATCCACTGCTCGATTCTCGCCGAAGACGCGATCAAGGCGGCGGTGATGGACTACAAGGCCAAGCATCAGGTCGCCGCCGAAAGCGCTCCGCTGAAGCAGGCCGCCTGACGGCTTCGGCCGTAACCATCATGGCGATTTCACTGACCGAAAAGGCGGCCAAGCACGTCCGGCGCTACATCGAAAAGCGCGGCAAAGGCATCGGCCTGCGCTTCGGCGTGCGCACCACCGGCTGCTCGGGGCTTGCCTACAAGCTCGAATACGTCGACGAGGAAAATCACGAGGACGAGGCTTTCGAAAGCCACGGCGTGAAGGTTTTCGTCGACCCGAAAAGCCTGCCGTACATCGACGGCACCGAGCTCGACTTCGCTCGCGAGGGGCTGAACGAGGGATTCAAGTTCAACAACCCCAACGTCAAGGACGAATGCGGCTGCGGAGAGAGCTTCCGGATTTGATTGCCTTGGCTTGGGATTGCGCGGCCGCACCTGCCAATCTGTCGTTCCGAGGAGCAAGCGACGAAGAATCTCGACCTTTGAACTGCTGAGATTCTTCGATCCGCTCAGAATGACACGCCGGGGCTTGGAAAAAGTTGTAGTTGAATCGGGCGGCGGGTCGAGCGAGCTGGTGAACGGACGAGGCGGCGCTGCCGCCTTTTTTCTTTGGACGATGAGCGGACACTTGGACATCAAGGGAACCCATTTCGAGCTGTTCGGGCTGCCGGCGCAGTTTGCCATTGACGACGCCGAGCTCGACGCAGCGTATCGCGCAATGCAGAGCCGCGTCCACCCCGACAAGTTCGCCAGCGCCGGCGCTCCCGAAAAACGGCTGGCGCTGCAATGGGCGACGCGCGTCAACGACGCTTACCGGACGCTCCGCGACCCGGCAAAGCGCGCGGCTTATCTGTGCGAGCTGGCCGGCGCAGATTTGCACGGCGGGTCGCCGCTCGCGTCCGAGTTCCTCGTCGAGCAGATGGAATGGCGCGAGGCGCTCGACGAGGCGATCGCGGCAGTCGATCACAAGGCGCTCGAACAGCTCGAACAGAATCGGCGCGCGGCGCGATCGGCGATGCTCGAAAAAATCGAAATCCTGCTCGATGATCCGGAGAATCTTTCGAAGGCAGCCGACGCGGTGCGCGAGCTGATGTTCCTCGAAAAATTCGGAGCCGACATCGGCAACGCGTTCGAGCGGATCGAAGCGTAAACCACGAAATTTCTCCTGCAGAATGGCACTCCTTCAGATTTCCGAACCCGGCATGGCGCCCGCCCCGCATCAGCGGCGGCTCGCGGTCGGGATCGACCTCGGAACCACCAATTCTCTGGTTGCCGCGGTCAAAAGCGGCGTTCCCGAAGTCCTGCCTGACGACGAAGGCCGGCCGCTGCTCCCGTCGGTCGTGCGCTACCGTCCCGACGGCGGCGCGACCGTCGGACACGCCGCGCTGGCAGCGCGCGCGTCCGACCCGAAAAATACGATCGCGTCGGTCAAGCGCTTTATGGGCCGCGGCCTCGCCGACGTCCGCCGGCTCTACGGCGCCCTGCCCTACGACTTCGTCGGCGACGAGCGCGCCGCCGGAATGGTCCAGTTGAAGACCGTGGCCGGTGTCAAGAGCCCCGTCGAAGTGTCGGCGGAGATCCTCGCGACTCTGCGCCAGCGCGCGGAGGACAGCCTCGGCGACGACCTGGTCGGCGCGGTGATCACCGTCCCCGCGTATTTCGACGACGCCCAGCGCCAGGCGACCAAGGACGCGGCGATGCTCGCCGGGCTGAACGTGCTGCGACTTTTGAACGAGCCGACCGCCGCGGCGATCGCCTACGGGCTGGATAACGCATCGGAAGGCGTCTACGCGGTCTACGACCTCGGCGGCGGGACTTTCGACGTTTCGATCCTGCGTCTTTCGAAAGGCGTTTTCGAAGTCCTTTCAACCGGAGGCGATACCGCGCTCGGCGGCGACGACTTCGATTCGCGGCTCGCCGAAATCGCGCTGAAATCGGTTTCCCGGACGGCGAGCGGCGAAGCACGCAGGCCGCTCGAAATCGGCGCGCTCTCCGAAGAAGAACACGCCAGCCTGCTCGACTCCGCGCGTGCGGCGAAAGAGAGACTGACCGATCTACAAGAAACCGAGCTGAGCTTCGCGGTCGACTCGGAACGATTTTCGGCACCGATGTCGCGCGCCGAATTCGTCGAGGCAACCGAAGACCTCGTGCGCCGCACGATCACGACCGCGCGCAAGGCGTTGCGCGACGCCGCCCTTCGCGTCGACGAGATCAAGGGAACCGTGCTCGTCGGCGGCGCGACTCGGATGCCGCACGTGCGCGCAGCGGTCGCCGATTTCTTCGGCAAGCCGCCGCTGACCGATCTCGATCCCGACCAGGTCGTCGCTCTCGGCGCAGCGATCCAGGCGAACCTGCTCGCCGGCAACCGCGCAACCGGCGACGACTGGCTGCTGCTCGACGTGATTCCGCTTTCGCTCGGGGTCGAGACGATGGGCGGACTGGTCGAGAAGATCATTCCGCGAAATTCGACGATTCCCGTCGCGCGCGCCCAGGAATTCACGACCTTCAAGGACGGCCAGACCGCGCTGGCGGTGCACGTCGTCCAGGGCGAGCGCGAGCTCGTTTCCGATTGCCGCTCGCTCGCGCGCTTCGAGCTGCGCGGAATTCCGCCGATGGTCGCCGGCGCAGCGCGAATCCGCGTCACTTACCAGGTCGACGCCGACGGGTTGCTGTCGGTTTCGGCGCGTGAAACCAGCTCGGGAGTCGAGGCGTCGATCGCGGTCAAGCCGTCTTACGGTCTTGCCGACGACGAAATCGCGCGGATGCTGCAGGACAGTTTCCAGTCGGCCGAAACCGACATGCGGGCTCGCGCGCTGCGCGAGCAGCAGGTCGAGGCGAAGCGCATCGTCGAGGCGACCAAAGCCGCGCTCGCCGCCGACAGCGAACTGCTGTCCGCACACGAGATCAAGAACCTGAACTGCCTCGTCAAGCAGGTCGAGGAGGTCGGCGCCGGAGACGACCATCACGCGATCAAGTCGGCGATCGACGCGCTCGCGCGCGGCACCGACGAGTTCGCTGCGCGGCGGATGGATGCCGGCGTGCGCCGCGCGTTGACCGGCCACACGCTCGACGAGTTGATCTGACGATGCCGAAAATCACCGTACTGCCGCACGCGACGATCTGCCCGGCCGGAGCCGAAATCGACGCGAAGCCCGGAATCAGCGTGTGCCGCACTCTGCTCGACCACCACATCGAAATCGAGCACGCGTGCGAGCTGTCGCGCGCCTGCACGACCTGCCACGTGATCGTGCGCTCCGGGTTCAACAGCCTCGATCCGTCGGAAGAGGACGAGGACGACCTGCTCGACAAGGCCTGGGGGCTGACCCCGCTGTCGCGGCTATCGTGTCAGGCGATCGTCAAGGACAGCGATCTGACGATCGAAATTCCGAAGTATTCGATCAACCACGCAAAGGAAGAGCATTAGAACCTATCTCCTAATCAGACGTGGGCGCGACGGGACGGCCGGGCCGCAGTTCAAGACGCGAGAAGCGCCGTTTGGCAGGCCCAAACAAGCGACGAGCAACGCCGAAATGCGGCCCCACCCGTCCCGTCCTTCCGGGTTGTCGTCAGAAAGCCCGCGAGCGTTGTTGCTCGTCGTTGTGTAGGATGACTACACTGCCCGCAGTGTCACTTCGCGCGCCTAGCTCGCGGGCTTTCTGACGGCAACGCATCCCACGTCTGATTAGGAGATAGGTTCAAATGAAATGGGTCGACAGCCTCGAAATCGCGATCGCGCTGAATGACAAATATCCCGACGTCGACCCGGCCAAGGTGCGCTTCACCGATCTGAGCCGGTGGGTGATGGAGCTCGACGAGTTCGACGACGACCCGAAGCACGTCGGCGAAAAGGTGCTCGAGGCGATCCAGATGGCGTGGATCGACGAAGCACGCTGAAAATCGTTTCGAAGCTACTGCGCGGACGTCAAGCATCGTTGGGCGGTGCTCGCAATCCTCACGTACCACACGTACGTTCCGGTTGCTGCGCTCGGTCCGCCTAGCCTGACCTCCGCTCGCTACGCTTCGTAACGATTTTTGCGAAAACAATACCGCAGGCTGTTACTGAAGCTGCAGCTTGCGATATACGACGAAGTTACTTCGCATCGACCACTGCGACCAGGACGCTGCAATGCGAGACCTCGATCAGCGCCTTGCTGACCGAGCCGCGCCACCATCTCTCGGCCCAGGATTTCGCCCGGGTATGGCCGATGACGATCAGATCGGCGCTCCATTCCTTTGCCACCCGGGCGATCTCTTCGGCTGGTTCGCCGAAATTGAGCTGGCCCTCGACGACGAAACCGCGCTGCATCAGCGTCCGGACTCCTTCGTCCAGAACATCCTGATACTGCTGCTTGTTGTCGTCGATCGGGTCGACCGGGATGAAGCCCTCGCCGACGTAGACCGGCGACATCAGCGGAATCACTGCGAGCAGCTTGATCTGCGCGTGCATCAGATTCGCGACGTCGCCGCACTCGAGCAGTGCTTTGCGACCCGATTCCGATCCATCGTAGGCCAGCAGGATTTTCTGATACATGTCGATCTCCTTCGATGTCCGCGATGAAGCTATTGTACTGACGGATCGGACCCGCGCGTATCGGTCTCACCACCACCGGACATAAGCCTGCGCGTCAGGGATTGGAGCCGCCGGCAAGCTTGTCCGAAGCGTCGCCGTACGGCGGATAGATTTTTACCTTGGCCGATTTTTTGAGACTTCCGAGATAGGCATTCGTCTCGAGATCGCCCTGCTCGCCCGCAAGCGTCTGCTCGAGCGATGCCGTCTGCGCATCCTCGACCTTCGGTGAAACCACCTTGCCGATCCGATAGATCGCGAAATCGCCTGAGGAAAGCTCCACTCCGACATACGCAGGCAGCTTGGAAACGTCGGCCTTGAATATCGCCGGCAATGCCTCGGGCGCGAGGTTGGCCGGATTCCCGCGCCCAACCGCGACCGGCGCCGAGAATTCCTGCTTCGAGTCGCCTTTGCGCAGCTCTTCCAGCCTCGCTTCGCCCGCCTGTTTCGCGAGCTTTCTCGCCTCGTTGTCGGCCAGCATCGCCTGGATCGAATCGGAAACTTCCGCGAGCGGCTTGCGGACTGCCGGCTTGTAATCGACGACCCGCGCCGCGACCAGCTGATTCGGCGCGATTTCGATCGCCGCGGTATTGTGCTTGTTCTTCAGCACGTCGTCTGCGAACACCGCCGACAAAAGCTTGGCATTGCCGAGCGGCGATTTCGGATCGGCGCCTTGCGCCGGGACACGGGTAACCCCCGAAGCGGTCTGTATCTTCAGTCCGAACTTGTCGGCCGCCGGCTTGAGGCTGTCGGGCTGTTCGTAGACCGTGTTCGAAAAGGTCTCGGCGGATTCGGCGTATTTCTTGCCGACCAGCTGCTTGCGGATTTCGCTTTCGATGTCGCTCCGAACTGCCTCGAGCGGCTTCTCGACGGCCGGCTTGATCGCGGTCAGCCGGATGATGTGGTAGCCGAAATCGCTCTGCACCACATCGCTGATCTGATTTTCCTTCAGCTCGAACAGTGCTTTTTCGAATTGCGGAACGGTCGCGCCTTTGCCAAGGTAGTCGAGATCGCCGCCGTTCGCCGCCGAGCCCGGATCATCGGAATTTTCCTTCGCGAGCTTGGCGAAATCGGCTGGATTCGCCTTTACTCGCTTCAGGATGTCCTCGGCCTTCGCTTTCGCCTTGTCGCGGTCGGCCTGACTCGCGTCCTTCGCGGCCGCGATCAGGATATGGCTCGCACGCCGCTGCTCCGGCACCTCGTACCGCGTCTTGTTTTGTTTATAGAACTCTTCGACCGCGCCTGCCGGCAGGCTTATCTGCGATGTCAGCGCGGCGTTGTCGAGGACAACGTATTCGAGCTGGACCTGCTCGGGAATCTGGAATTCCTGCGGATGGGCGTCGTAGTACTTTTGAGCCGCATCGGCGGCGAGCTTGACCTTCGCGCGGAAATCCGACTCCTTGATCAGCGATTCGGACACTTCCCGCTCCTGACGCAACAGCGACGCGAGCCGGCGGGTGAGGGTTTTCGGAACGATCGCGGAGCCCTGGATCGGGTCGATGACCTGCTTCAGCAACAGGCTGCGTCGCACGTCGGCCATGAAGCGGTCGCGCGTCAGATTCTGGGTTGCGAGCATCATGTCGTAGCGCTCGACGTCGAACTTTCCGTCGGGACCGAACAGCGCCTTGATTCCGGGCATCTCTCCGATCGTTTGCTGAACGCTGGCATTGCTGACGTACAGATTGCGCCGACTGACTTCGTTGAGCGCAACGCGCTCGGAGATCAGCCCGTTCAACACCTGCGCCTTGGCAGCGGGTGTATCGAGAATCTTGGGGTCGTATTCCGCTCCCATCTGCTGTTGCAGGCGCTGACCGTAGTTGCGCTGCGCCAGGTCGAATTCTTCCTGCTGAACCACCTGATCGCCGACCTTCGCGACGCCCTTCGACTCCTGCCTGAGCCGGTTATAGCCTTCGATCCCGAAAAATGCGAACGACGGAACGATCAAGATCAGCAGCACGAGCTGCATCAGCCGTTGATGAGTGCGAATGAATTCAAGCATCGATGTCGTTTTAGGTGGGTCCGAACCGCGCTTTCGGTTCGCTGAAACATAAGAAAAAAGGCGAACTCGCGTTCGCCTTTTTGTTTGGCGGAGTGGACGGGACTCGAACCCGCGACCCCCGGCGTGACAGGCCGGTATTCTAACCGACTGAACTACCACTCCAAGACTGCTTTTACTGATTCTTCTGGTGGGTGCTGAGAGGCTCGAACTCCCGACCTACGCCTTGTAAGGGCGCCGCTCTACCAACTGAGCTAAGCACCCGAGCTGGATTCCGCCCGACCGATCTTATTTGTCTCGCCCAGCTGGAAAGTCGCTTAGTTTACAGCATCTTTCAAGGCCTTGCCAGGACGGAACTTCGGCAACCTCGACGCCTTGATCGCGATCTCAGCTCCAGTACGGGGATCGCGTCCGACACGGGCTGCGCGTTCGGCAACGCTGAACGTGCCGAATCCGACCAGCGTCACATCCTCGCCTTTTTTCAGCGAGGCCGCGACCGCCGACACGAGCGAATCGACCGCGCGCTCCGCCGACGCTTTGGAAAGGTCGGCGGATTTCGCGATGTGCTGGATCAACTCGCTCTTGTTCATCGCAGCGCTTTTGCTAGAACGTCGATTTCCTCGTCAGTGCTTGACGACCTCGTCGCTCGGCGTCGCAGGCGCCTTCGCTTGCGGCGCTGTTGCGGGCGCCGCGACGATCTCGGGTTCGGGCAAAGGTACCGGCTTGGTTTCGAGCGCGATGTCGAGCACCTGCTCGATCCACTTCACCGGAACGATTTCGATGCGGTTCTTGACGTTGTCGGGCACTTCGACCAGATCCTTGACGTTGTCCTCCGGGATCAAAACCATCTTGATTCCAGCGCGATGCGCGGCGAGCAGCTTTTCCTTCAGGCCGCCGATCGGCAGGACCTCGCCGCGAAGCGTAATCTCGCCGGTCATCGCGACATCGGCGCGCACAGGAATGCGCGTCAGCGCCGAAACGATCGCGGTCGTCATCGCAGCGCCGGCCGACGGCCCGTCCTTCGGGGTCGCGCCTTCGGGAGCATGAACGTGGATGTCGCGCTTGTCCCACACCTCGTCGGGAATCCCGAACCGCGTCGAGCGCGAGCGCACCACGGAACGCGCGGCTTCGACCGACTCCTTCATCACGTCGCCGAGCGACCCGGTCCGCTGAATCGTGCCCTTGCCCGGCATCACCGCGACCTCAATCGTCAGCAAATCGCCGCCCACCTCGGTCCACGCCAACCCGTTGACCTGGCCGATCTGGTTCTTCTTCTCGGCCATGCCGAAGTTGAATCGCCGAACGCCGAGGAACTTGTCCAGATTGCGCCCCGTGACCTGCACCTTGCCCTCGTGCTTCTTCAGCAAGGCCATCTTCACGACCTTGCGGCAGATTTTCGAGATTTCGCGTTCGAGCGATCGCACTCCCGCCTCGCGACTGTAGTAGCGAATGATGTCGCGGATTGCGCTTTCGGCGATAACCAGTTCGTTGGTCTTGACTCCGTTGTTCTTCACCTGCTTCGGAACCAGATAGCGCTGGGCGATGCTGACCTTCTCGTCCTCGGTATAGCCGGCGAGCTTGATCACTTCCATCCGGTCGAGCAGCGCCGGCGGGATCGTGAACGAGTTCGACGTTGCGACGAACATCACGTCCGACAAGTCGAAATCGACCTCGACGTAATGGTCCTGGAAAGTGTGATTCTGTTCCGGGTCGAGCACCTCCAGCAGCGCCGAAGCCGGGTCACCGCGGAAATCCATCCCCATCTTGTCGACCTCGTCGAGCAAAAATAGCGGATTGCGAACCCCGGCCTTCGTCAGGCTCTGCAAAATCTTGCCCGGCATCGACCCGATGTAGGTGCGGCGGTGGCCGCGAATTTCGGCTTCGTCGCGCACTCCACCCAACGCCATCCGGATGAATTTCCGGTTGGTCGCGCGGGCGATCGACTGCCCGAGCGAGGTCTTTCCGACCCCAGGCGGGCCCACCAGGCACAGTATCGGCGCCTTGATTTTTTCTACGCGTTGTTGGACCGCTAGATATTCGAGAATGCGTTCCTTGACCTTGTCGAGCCCGTAGTGATCCTCTTCGAGCACTTTCTCGGCAAATTTGAGGTCGTGCGTGACCTTGCTTTTCTTCTTCCAGGGCAGATTGACGACGACGTCGAGGTAGTTGCGAACGACGGTCGCTTCAGCCGACATCGGCGACATCAGCTTGAGTTTCTTCAACTCCGCCTCGGCCTTTGTCTTGGCCTCTTTCGGCATGCGCGCGGCAGCGATTTTCTTTTCAAGCTCCTCGATGTCGGCGCCCTCTTCGCCTTCTCCGAGCTCTTTCTGGATCGCCTTGACCTGCTCGTTCAGGTAGTACTCGCGCTGGCTTTTTTCCATCTGCCGTTTGACGCGGCCACGGATGCGCTTTTCAACCTGGAGAATGTCGAGCTCGGTTTCAAGTTGGGCCAAGAGGTTTTCGAGGCGTTCGGAAACCTTGAACATTTCGAGAACTGCCTGCTTTTGTTCCAGTTTTAACGGGAGATGCGCGGCGATCGTGTCAGCCAGACGGCCGGACTCGTCGATTCCCGACAGCGACGTGAGGATTTCAGGCGGAATCTTCTTGTTCAGCTTCACGTATTGATCGAACTGCTGGACAATCGCACGGCGCATCGCTTCGAGCTCGGCGTTCTGCTCGTCTTCAGGCGGAACCGGCGTCAATTCGCAGACGAAGTGACTATCGAGCTCCTCGATGTTGTGAATACGTGCGCGCTGCGCCCCCTCGACCAGAACCTTTACGGTGCCGTCGGGCAACTTCAACATCTGCAGAATGTTCGAAACGCAGCCGATTTCGTAGATATCGTCCGACGAAGGCTCGTCTTTCGACGCGGTTTTTTGCGCGACCAGCATGATGCTCTTGCCGCTTTCCATCGCCGTTTCGAGCGCCTTGATCGATTTAGGCCGACCGACGAAAAGCGGAATCACCATATGCGGGAAGACGACAACGTCGCGCAGCGGCAAAAGCGGAAGCTTGACAGTGTCGGACGTAAGCGTATTTACCGATGACATAGAAATTTCCTTGGTAACAGACCTGATCTCATGTGGCGGCTATTCGTGTCCTTGCAAGATCGAGTCCAGCGGCGAAAAATAAAAAAGCCGTCCATGCACGCCTGCACGAACGGCTCGATTCGAGGCGAGTTCAGTTCGAGCCTGCGGCAACCCTCGGCTGATCGCCATAGATCAGGATGGGCTTTGCGTCGCCGACGATCTGATTTTCGTCGATCACGACCTTTACGACCCCTTTTTGACTCGGCAGTTCGAACATTACATCGAGCAGCGCGTGTTCGAGCATCGAGCGCAGTCCGCGCGCACCCGTTTTGCGCTTCATCGCCTTGCGCGCGATAGCCTGCATCGCAGCCGGGCGGATTTCAAGTTCGACGCCCTCCATGTCGAGCAGTTTCTGATATTGCTTGACCAAGGCATTCTTCGGTTCGACCAGAATTTCGATCAGCGCCTTCTCGTCGAGCTCGTTGAGCGTCGCGATCACCGGCAGCCGGCCGACGAGTTCCGGAATCAGCCCGAACTTGATCAAGTCCTCGGGCTCGGCTTCGCGCAAAACCTCGCCGACAGCACGGTCGGAAGTGCTTCGGACCGACGCGGAAAAGCCGATGCCGCTCTTTTCCGAGCGGTCGCGGATGATTTTCTCGAGACCGTCGAACGCGCCGCCGCAGATGAACAGGATGTTGGTCGTGTCGATCTGGACGAAATCCTGGTTCGGGTGCTTGCGCCCGCCCTGCGGCGGGACCGAGGCCATCGTGCCTTCGACCAGCTTGAGTAGCGCCTGCTGCACGCCCTCGCCGGAGACGTCGCGAGTGATCGACGGATTGTCCGACTTGCGTGAAATCTTGTCGATTTCGTCGATGTAGACGATGCCCTTTTGCGCCTTGGCGACTTCGTAATTGCAGTTCTGCAGCAGCTTCTGAATGATGTTCTCGACGTCCTCGCCGACGTACCCTGCCTCTGTCAGCGTCGTCGCATCGGCGATCACGAAAGGAACATTGAGAAGGCGAGCGAGCGTCTGTGCGAGAAGCGTCTTGCCGGAACCGGTCGGGCCGACGAGCAGGATGTTGCTCTTCGCCAGTTCGACGTCGTCCTTCCGCGACATGTGCTTCAGCCGCTTGTAATGGTTGTAGACCGCGACCGAAAGGATGCGCTTGGCCGTTTCCTGGCCGATCACGTATTGATCGAGGATGTCGCAGATTTCCTGCGGGACTGGCAGATCGGATTTGACGGTTCCGGCGACGCTCTCGGTTTGCGTCGCCTCGTCGCGGATGATGTCGTTGCAAAGGTCGATGCATTCGTCGCAGATGAACACGGACGGGCCCGCGATCAGTTTTTTGACCTCATGCTGACTCTTACCGCAGAAAGAGCAATACAGCAGTTTTTCGCCGCTGGATGCTTTTTTATCCGACATGCCTCAGACGCCTTTGCGAAATGAAATCGATTAGCACATTTTCTACGAATATACCTCGTTTGCCCTTCGTCTGCATTCGCGTATCGAAGGAACAACGAAGATACAACGCCGAATGCCGCCGGCGCCGGGCGGGACGACGCTAGGTCGGGACGCGGCTGCTCAGGACGCTGTCGACCAATCCGTAGTCCCGGGCCTGGTCCGCAGACATGAAGTTGTCGCGGTCGGTGTCCTTGGCGATCTGCTCGACAGTTTGACCGGTGCGGTCCGCCAGGATTCGATTGAGACGTTCGCGCAGATAAAGAATTTCCTTCGCCTGAATCTCGATGTCCGAGGCCTGCCCCTGCGAACCACCCGAGGGCTGGTGGATCATGATGCGCGAGTTCGGCAGCGAAAAGCGCTTTCCCTTCTCGCCCGAAGCGAGCAGAAACGCGCCCATGCTCGCCGCCATGCCGGTGCACAGCGTCGAAACGTCGGGCTTGATGAACTGCATCGTGTCGTAAATCGCAAGGCCGGCGTAGATCGAGCCGCCGGGGGAATTGATGTAGAACGAGATGTCCTTGTCGGGATTTTCCGATTCCAGGAACAACAGTTGCGCGACGATCAGGTTCGCCGTCATCTCGGTCACGGGCCCGACCAGAAAAATCACGCGCTCCTTCAACAGGCGCGAATAGATGTCGTAGGCGCGTTCGCCCCGGCCCGACTGCTCGATCACCATCGGCACCATGCCGAGGTTTTCAGGTTCCCAGATTTGCGGTGCGTAGGTTTTCATCTGCTTGACGATTCGGAGCGTTCGAAAAAAGGTAAATGGCTATTCGCTGCGGCAATTCAAGCGGACGAACACGGCTCAGGAGTTTCCCTTACCCATCAGATCGTCGAAGGCGACCGGAGTTTCCGTGACCTGAGCCTGTCCGAGAACGTAGTTGACGACGTTCTCTTCGACGACAAGCGCCTCGACCTCGTCCATCCGCGATTTGTCGGAGTAGTACCAGCGCACCACCTCGGCCGGATTTTCGTAGCTCTGCGCGAAGTCTTCGACGTGCGCCTTGATCTGCTCGGGCTTCGCCTGCAGGTCGTGCGCGCGGACCAGCTCGGCGAGGATCAGCCCGAGGCGGACGCGGCGCTCGGCCTGCGCCTGGAATCTGTCGGCGGTCAGCAATTCTTCGCTCACCTTCATGCCGCGCTGCTTGATCTCGCCGCGCGCATTTTCGATCAGACGCTGCACCTCGGATTCGACCAGCGATTTCGGCACCTCCAGCTCGGAATTCTGGATCAGCACGTTCATCACGCCATCCTTGGTGTGCGTCTGAATGCGCTTTTTGACCTCGCGCTCGAGGTTGGCTTGGACATCGAGCCGCATCTTGTCGAGGTCGCCGTCGGGAATTCCGAGCGATTTGGCAAAATCCGCGTCGACTTCGGGCCGGTGCGCCCATTCGATGCTCTTGACCGTCAGCGTGAATTCGGCGGTCTTGCCGGCGACGTTCTTGCCGTGGTAATTCTCGGGAAAGGTCAACGGGAAAGTCCTGCTTTCGCCGACCGCCAGGCCGAGCGCCGCGGTCTCGAATTCGGGCAGCATCCGGCCTTCGCCGAGCACGAAAACGAATTCGTGCGCGCTGCCGCCTTCGAACGGCGCGCCGTCGAGCGTGCCGGTGAAGTCGACCGTCACCCGGTCGCCGGTTTCCGCGACCGCCGAGCCGCCGTCGCCGTGCTCGCCGGCCTCGCCCTTCGTATGAAAGTGGATGCGCTGCTTGCGAAGGATTTCTATCGTCGTGTCGATTTCCGGCTCGCCGACCTGGGTCGTAAGCTTTTCGATCCGGGCGCCGGACAAGTCGCCGGTCCGGATCTCGGGATAGACCTCGAAAGTCGCGTCGAAAGCGATCGTGCCCTCCGGCGCCGATTCGGACTTGGCCGCGATGCTCGGCGATCCGACGACGCGCAGATGCTGGTCGGTGACCGCCTGGCTGAACGCGTTGCCGATCTTTTCGTTCAGGACTTCGTTGTGGACCTGGTAGCCGTAGTGCTGGGCGACGACTTTCAGCGGCACCTTGCCGGGCCGAAACCCGGCCATCCGGACGGTGCGCGAAAGACGCTTGAGTCGCGAATCGACTTCCTTTTCGATTTCCGCCAAAGGCACCGAAAGCGAGAGGCGGCGTTCCAGTTTTCCGAGGTTTTCAACTTGCATGTTTAGCCAATGATCGGTCGAGAATTTTTGGGTTGGGGGTCGGCGAGTTGCCCGCTCGTTCGCATTTCGGGTCCAGCGCCGCGTCCGGCACGTGGTGCGAAGGGGGGGACTCGAACCCCCACACCATTGCTGGCGTCAGGACCTAAACCTGGTGCGTCTACCAATTTCGCCACCCTCGCGCGAATAAAAAAGACGGCTGTTACGCCGCCTTCTACTCGAACCCGATTATACGCGATGCAGAGTCGCCGATCGCCTGGCGCGATGACGCCGCGGCAACCGCGTTCCCCGGCGAATTCCGACGTTACGCGGCCGGAAAACGCGGCGCTCACCTACAATGCGCCCGAACGAATCATGTCAGTCGGCCACTACGAAAACTTCCCGGTCGCGTCGCTGCTCCTGCCCCGGCATTTGCGCGCGCCGGTCGCGGTCATCTACCGGTTTGCGCGTTCGGCCGACGACATCGCCGACGAGGGCAACGCGGCTCCTGCAGAGCGGCTGAGTGCGCTCGAAGCGTATCGGCGAGGGCTGTTTCGCATCGAGCATCCCGACCACGCCGGCGAGCCGAACGAGCCCGCGTGGTTCGGCGAGCTGGCTGCGGTGATCCGGCAGCACGCGCTCGACTTGCAGCCGTTCCACGATCTGCTGTCGGCCTTTTCGCAAGACGTGACGACGACGCGCTACCGCGATAACGACTCGCTGCTCGATTATTGCCGCCGCTCGGCGAACCCGGTCGGCCGGTTGATGCTGCAGTTGTACCGCGCCGATGACGCAGCGAACCGGGCGGAAGCCGACCGGATCTGCACCGCGCTGCAACTAACCAACTTCTGGCAGGACGTCGCGGTGGACCTCGGGAAAGGACGCATCTATCTTCCGCAGCACGATATGGACGACTTCGGCGTGATCGAAGGCGAGCTTCGCGAACGATGCGAGCAAGGCAGACCCACAGGCGGATCGATTCCATCGTCGTCCGCGCCGCCCGGTTCGCCCGACCGCTGGCGCGACCTGATGCGCTTCGAGGTCGAGCGCACGCGCGAGCTGATGCTCGAAGGCGCCCCGCTGGCGTTGCGGCTGCCGGGCCGGATCGGGCTCGAATTGCGGCTGGTCGTCCAGGGTGGATTGAGGATTCTCGAGAAAATCGAGCAGGCCGACTACGACGTTTTTCGGCACCGTCCGAAACTCGCGCCGGCCGATTGGCTGCCGATGCTGCGGCGCGCCGCGGCGATGAAACCGCGCTGAAACGCCGATGAACTCGCGACTGCTCCCGGTCCGCGCCGATAAAAGCGGACAATCGCGCGGATGAACCCGCAGGATTACTGCCAGGAAAGAGCGGGAAAGAGCGGCTCGAGCTTTTACTACGCGTTTCTCTTTCTGCCTCCCGACCGCCGCGCCGCGATCACCGCGCTGTACGCGTTTTGTCGCGAAGTCGACGACGTCGTCGACGAATGCACCGACCAGGGAATCGCACGGACCAAGCTCGCCTGGTGGCGCAGCGAGGTCCATCAGATGTTCGCGGGGCGGCCGAGCCACCCGGTAACTCAGGCGCTGCAGCCGCACCTCGGCGCCTTCGACCTCGCCGAAAGGCATTTTCTCGAAATCGTCGACGGAATGGAGATGGACCTCGACCAGAACCGGTACCTCGACTTTCGCGGGCTCGAGCGTTATTGCTACCACGTCGCAGGCGCGGTCGGCCTGCTATCGGCGCGAATTTTCGGGTCGACCGATCCAGCGACGCAGCGCTACGCCGAAAAGCTCGGGCTGGCGCTCCAGCTGATCAACATCGTCCGCGACGTCGGCGAGGATGCTCGCAAGGGCCGCATCTATCTGCCGATCGACGAGCTGCAGCGCTTCAACGTGCCGGCCGCGGAAATCCTGAAGCCGCGCTCCGGCCCGCTCGACAACGCGGCCTTCGCTCAGTTGATGAAGTTTCAGGCGGATCGGGCGCGCCGGATTTACGGCGAGGCGCTCGACGTGCTTCCGCCGGCGGACCGCAAGTCTCAGCGCCCCGGACTCGTGATGGGCGCGATCTACCGGACGCTGCTCGACGAAATCGAGCACGAGAATTTTCAGGTGCTGCATCAGCGCATTTCGCTGACTCCGCTGCGCAAGCTCTGGATCGCGTGGCGAACGTGGATCGGCACGCGATGAGCTCCGAGCGTTCCGGATGGTGAAGCGCTTCGCCGTCGTCGGCGCGGGATGGGCCGGATTGTCGGCCGCGGTCGAGCTGGTCCGCAAGGGAAATCACGTCAGCCTCTACGAGGCGGCGCGTCATGCGGGCGGACGTGCGCGCCGCGTCGACTGGCAGACCGGCGACGGGCGCTCGCTCGCGCTCGACAATGGCCAGCACATCCTGCTCGGCGCCTATCACTCGACGCTCGAGCTGATCGAGAGTCTCGGGATCGCACCGAAGGCCGCCTTCCATCGCGTGCCGTTGCGGGTGCAGTCTGTCGGCGCATCGCCGCCGTTCAGGATGCGCGCGCCTCGGCTGCCGGCCCCTCTTCACCTGTTCGCGGCGCTGTGCTGCGCCGAGGGGCTGAGCTGGCCCGAGCGCGCCGCGGCGGCCAGGCTGATGTGGTCGTCGAAGCAGCGCGCCTGGCGGCTGCCGACCGATCTGAGCGTCGCCGACTGGCTATCCGCCAACCTCCAAAGCGCGCGGCTGCGCACATTCGTCTGGGAGCCCTTGTGCGTCGCCGCGCTGAACACGCCGCCGGAAATCGCTTCGGCGCAAATCTTCCTGAACGTGCTGCGCGACAGCGTCGGATCGGCGACGCGCGCCGATTCGGACTTTCTGCTGCCGAAGGCGGATCTCGGCTCGCTGCTTCCGGCGCCCGCGCTGAAGCTGATCGCCGAGCGCGGCGTGACGCACCTCGGCCGGCGCGTGATCGCGCTCGTGCCGGCCGAACGCGGCATCGAAGTCTTTCTCGACCACAACCGCCGCAGCCACGACCTTCCGGGATCGGCGCACGACACGTTCGACGGCGTCGTGCTGGCGGTCTCTGCCGAACACGTCGCTGCCGCGCTCGAACAGGCTGCAAGCGTGCAACCCGAATTCGCCGACCTGATTGCCCTGTGTGCCGGCTTGAGCTGGCAGCCGATCGCGACGGTCTATCTGCTCTACGCGCAGTCGCCGTTTCGCGCCGGCATGCCGCCGATGCTGATGCTGAAGCACGACCCGGCCGCCGCGGATTTCGGCCAATGGGTTTTCGACCGCCACCGCCTCGGCGCGTCGAATCCGCAGACCGGTCCGGGCGAAATGGATGGGCTGGTTTCGGTCGTGGTCAGCGCCGACGGCCCGCACCGCGATCTCTCGCCGGGCCAATTGGCGGTTACTGTTTCGGCGCAGATCGGACGCCAGCTCGGAATCGACGAGCCGCCGTTCGCGTCGAAAGTGATCATCGAAAAACGCGCGACCTTCGCGGCGACCCCGGGCCTCGTGCGGCCCGGAAATCGCACCCCCGATCCGCGCATCGTCCTCGCCGGCGACTACACCTCGGCCGGAGATCCGTACCAGGATTATCCGGCGACGCTGGAATCGGCGGTGCGTAGCGGGCTGCGTGCGGCGGCGCTGGTGTCGGGCGTCTGACGAGCCGGTCCGCTCTCGATCCAGCCGCAGTCAGCCGTTCCTGAGCGCGTCCAACGCCGAGTCGATACGGCTGACCGCGATGATCTCCAGTCCCTCGATCCTGTGTTTCGGAACGTTCGCCTTCGGAATCAGCGCCTGCGAAAAACCGAGCTTGGCGGCTTCGCGCAGGCGTTCCTGGCCGCGCGGCGCCGGGCGGATTTCGCCGGCGAGGCCGACTTCGCCGAACACGACCATGCCGCGCCCCATCGGCTTGTTGCGCATCGACGACTGGATCGCGCACAGCACCGCGAGATCGGCGGCCGGCTCGGAAATCCGCACGCCACCGACCGCGTTGATGAACACGTCCTGGTCGTAGCACGCGATCCCGGCGTGCCGGTGCAGCACCGCGAGCAGCATCGCCAGCCGGTTCTGTTCGAGCCCGACCGACAGGCGGCGGGGATTCGGCACGTGCGCGGTGTCGACCAGCGCCTGGATCTCGACCAGCAGCGGCCGAGTTCCCTCCTGGGTCACCAGCACGCACGAGCCGGGGACCGCGGCGTCGTGCTGCGACAGGAACAGCGCCGACGGATTCGCGACGCCTTTCAGCCCGCGCTCGGTCATCCCGAAAACTCCGAGCTCATTGACCGCGCCGAAGCGGTTCTTGACCGCGCGCACCAGCCGGTATGCCGAGTGCGTGTCGCCCTCGAAATACAGCACCGTGTCGACAATGTGTTCGAGCACGCGCGGCCCGGCGAGCGCGCCCTCCTTCGTGACGTGGCCGACCAGGATCATCGTCGTGCCGCTCTGCTTCGCGATCCGCGTCAGGTGTGCCGCGCACTCGCGCACCTGCGCGACCGAACCCGGCGCCGAGGTCAGCGCGTCCGAATACAGCGTCTGGATCGAGTCGATCACGACGACGTCGGGCTTGTGCTCGACGAGCGCGGCCTGGATCTTTTCGAGCTGGATTTCGACCATCACCAGCAGCGCGGAGCCGTCGACCCCGAGGCGCCTGGCGCGCAGCGCGATCTGCGCGCCCGATTCTTCGCCGGTGACGTACAGCGCTTTTTTGACGCGCGACAGCTGCGCGAGCGACTGCAACAGCAGCGTCGATTTGCCGATCCCCGGATCGCCGCCGATCAGCACGACGCCCCCGGCGACCAGCCCGCCGCCGAGAACGCGGTCGAATTCTTCGATGCTGCTCGAAAAGCGCGGAACTTCGGTGGCCTCGATCTCGGTCAGCGGCAGAATCGGCGCGGCCGGCGACAGCGAGCTGAAGCGGTGTGCGCCGGCTGCAGGTTCGGCGGCCGATTCGATCAGCGAATTCCACGCGTTGCAGTGCGGGCATTGGCCCTGCCATTTCGGCGATTGCCCGCCGCACTCGTTGCAGACGTAGATCGTCCTGGCTTTGGATTTGACGGTCGCCATCGCGCTCAGCGGGTTGCGCGGACGATTGGCGTATCGGCCGCGGCTTTCGGCGTCCCCAGCCGGGCCTCGCCGCCGCATTTCTTCGCCTCGACCTTCGCCCGAAGGCTCGCATTGCAAACAATGCCGCCTGACGAATTCGAGGTGGTTCGCGACTGCGTGCGGAAAAAGAAGACCGGGATCGGTGTGGGCATGTCGGGGTTTTGGAAAGGCGCGGCCAGCGGGCAATGTAGCAAATCGGGAGGCGCCGACTCGATCGGGGTTCGGTTCGCGTGGTTGCGAGCGCCGCGTTCGGGGACCGCTTCGTGAACTAAGAAATGCCGAGCCGGGTCTACTGTCGTGCTATAACGCGGCGTCGGCCCGTCAGGAACGATGGATGACGGCGCGGCTCCCCCTCACCGGTCATACCCCGCCGCGGGCGGCAGAGGCCGGTTTTGTAAACTACCTACACAAGAACAACAATGCGCGGTACCGAGGTAGACACTCACAATCGATGAAACGCGGCTTCTACACCATCATGGCGGCGCAGTTTTTTTCGTCGCTCGGGGACAACGCGTTACTGATCGCCGCCATCGCACTGCTCAACGAGCACGCCGCTCCCGAATGGGTGACGCCGGTCCTCAAATCCGTTTTCGTTCTGTCGTTCGTCCTGCTCGCGGCTTTTGTCGGCGCATTCGCCGATTCGATGCCGAAGGGCCGCGTGATGTTCGTCACCAACATAGTCAAGCTGGGCGGCTGCGGCTTGATGTTTCTCGGCTCGCATCCGCTGCTTGCCTACGGCGTCGTCGGCTTCGGCGCGGCGGCGTACTCGCCGGCCAAGTACGGCATCCTGACCGAGCTGCTGCCTCCTGAAGATCTGGTCAAGGCAAACGGCTGGATGGAAGGATTGACGGTCGCGTCGATCGTTTTCGGCACGGCGGTCGGCGGCCTCCTGATCAGCCCGCGCATCGCAGCCCGGCTGCTGGGTTTCGACATGCCGTTTATCGAGACCGGAATAGAAACTCCGGCCGAGGCGGCGATCGCGGTGGTTGCGATCATTTACCTGGTCGCCGCAATTTTCAATCTTCACATCGTCGACACCGGCGCGCGTTATCCGCACCAGGAGCGCAGCCCGTTCCGGCTGATCGCAGACTTTTCACGCTGTTTCAGGGTTCTGTGGCACGACCGCCTCGGCAGGATTTCACTCGCGGTCACGACCCTTTTCTGGGGCGCCGGCGCGACGCTGCAATTCATCGTGCTCGAATGGGCGCACCAGTCGCTCGGACTCGGCCTGAGCGAAGGCTCGACGTTGCAGGCGGTGTTCGCGGTCGGCGTCGCGGCCGGCGCGGTGGCGGCGGGTCGCGTGCCGCTGAAAAAGTCGCTGACGGTTCTGCCCCTCGGCGTCGCAATGGGCCTCGTGGTGATGGCACTCGCGTTCTATCGCCGCGATCTCGTACCCGACGTATCGTTTCACGCGATGGGAGTTTCGCTGCCGCTCTACCTGGCGATCGCCGGCACGATGCTGATCGTGATCGGCGCGCTCGCCGGTTTTTTCCTGGTCCCGATGAACGCGCTACTGCAGCACCGCGGCTACGTGCTGATGAGCGCCGGCCACTCGATCGCCGTCCAGAACTTCAACGAAAATGTCGGGGTGCTGACGATGCTTTCGGTGTACGCATGGCTGACGCGTTTTCACCTGCACGTCCAGACGGTCCTCGTGCTATTCGGAACGTGCGTCTGCGGCCTGATGATGCTGATCATCAAGCACCACCGCCAGAATCAGCGCGAATTCGACTCGGTCGCGATGATCGGAGTGGTCGTTACGCATCACCGCTGATCGAGCCGGGCGCGCGGAAATCAATCATTCGATTCGCCGGTTCGACGAGCTCAGGGCGGGCTCCGATGGGCTCGCAGAGCCTGCCCGCGCCTGTCGAAGAAGCGCCTCGAACTGCTATCGCTCCAGCTTTTCGATCAGGCTTTTCACGAGGCACAGATCGGCCCAGGCCTTCGCCTTTTCCCCCAGGCTGCGCAGCAGATACGCCGGGTGATACGTGACGACGACCGGGATCGTCAGCTCGCCGAAGCGCGCTTCGTGGACCTTGCCGCGCAGGCTGGCGATGCTGGCTTCGGTGTTCAGCAGCGACTGCGCGGCGAAGCGGCCCAGCACGACGATGAGTTTCGGGCGAATCAGCGCGATCTGGCGCGACAGGTAGGGTGCGCACGCGGCTACCTCGTCGGGCGCCGGATTGCGATTGCCCGGCGGGCGGCACTTGAGCACGTTGGTGATGAACATGCCCTCGCGGCGCGACAGGCTGATCGACGCGAGCATGTTATCGAGCAGCCGACCTGCCTGGCCAACGAAGGGCTCGCCCCGCGCGTCCTCCTCGGCGCCGGGCGCTTCGCCGATCAGCATCCAGCTGGCGTCGGACGAACCGACGCCGAACACGGTCTGCGTGCGCGATTCGCAGAGTCGGCACTTCGGGCAAACGCTGACCGCCGACTGCAGGGTCTGCCAGTCCATCGTTTCGATCGACGGTTCGCCTGCGGACGGAAACGTCGGTCGCGAGCCCGGCGAGAGCGGAGCGCGCGCGGCCGGGCCGATCGTTCCGGCGGCAAGATCGACTTCGCCTGCCGGCACGGCGCTCTCATCGGCCGGGGCACCGACACTTTTGCGCACCCAGGCCGGCGCCAGCCCCATCTCGCGCAGCGCGATGTCGCGATAGGAATCGCCTGTCATAGCACGAGGCGCATCACTTGGGCGTCTTCGCGCGAATTGCCGTCGGCAGCGCTTTGCGGGTAATAGCCCTTGCGCAGGCCGATCGGGCTGAATCCGAAGCGGCGGTAGATATCGATCGCGCGGCGGTTCGAAACCCGGACTTCGAGCAGCATCGAATTCGCGCCTTCGCGACGCGACATCGCGGCCGCGTGGTCGAGCATCTGCCTGCCGTAGCCGTGATGCTGGTAGGGTTCGGCAACGCTCAGGTTCAGAAGATGCGATTCGTCGAGCGCGAACATCAGGACGAAATATCCGGCCAGCTCTTCGCCGGATTGCGCGACGGCCGAACCAAAGCGTGGGCGCGCACCCCCGTTCACATGGAGAACGCAGCCGGTGTAGCCCGCGTCGAGCGAGTCGGAAAAATTCCTCAGCGTCCACGGAAACGCATAGACCGAGTTCTCGATCGCAATCACGCTTTCGAGATGCTCCCTGCGCATCGGGCCGAACTCGACGTCGCGGCCTTGCATCGAATCGAGTTGTGCGCTCATCGTGCGCCAGCAGGGCGGAAATCGGATGCGCGCGCCGGGTTCGCGCTCGACGAACGTGCAGCGCGCTCGTCGGTGGTCAGCGCAATGCGGTTACGCACGTAGAGCGGCGCCGCGGCTTCGGCAGGAAACATCGAACGCGCCTCGACGCCACGATCGCGTGCCCGGTCGAGAACACAGGCCGCGAGCCGGGCGATCGCGCTTGCGTGCGGCACTTCGACGCTTGCGATCCGGCCGACGAGGGGCGCGAGCTCGGGGCGGAAAATCCGAAACGCATTGCCGCAGCCGTAGCTTGCCGACCCGCGGCCTTCTGCGGCGAGCCGCAACGCCAGATCGGCGGGCCGGTCGAGCGCGGGCGGGATCAGCTCGACCCAGGCGGAATCGCCGCAATCGTCGGAGCGGCGCCATTCGAGCAGCGACCAATAGACTTCGCCCATGCGCGCGTCGAGCGCGCCGAGGACCAGAGCTCCGTCGGGCAGGTCGTCGTCGTGCGCGATGCGCAACTCCTCGGCCATCGCTGCCAGTCCGCTGATCGGCAGCAGCGGCAGGTCTGCGCCGTAAGCCAGCCCCTGCGCCACCGCGCACGCGATTCGCAAGCCGGTGAACGACCCCGGCCCGGCGCCGAACGCGACCGCGTCGCAGCCGCTCAGGCCCACGCCGGCTTCGTCGAGAACTTCGCGCGCCATCGCGAGAACGTGTTCGGAATGCGACTGACCGGCATGAATGCTGCGCGCGAAATTCCGCCCGTCGCGCAACAAAGCGACCGAACAGTATTCGGTGGAGGTTTCCAGGGCGAGGATCGAGGACACTGGGGCGTACCGGAGGCAGATCGAAAGTTTAATCGATCGAGGCTCGCCGAATCTCCGATACAGGCCTGCCGTCGACATTGCCCCGGCGAATCCCGAACGCGAATCCCCTGTGGACTTTGCCGACGCGAATAGCGAAGGAGGACCGCGGACCGTCACGAGATTCGCAGACGCCGCACAACACGCGGTGAACCGTCGGCGTTGCAGCGTGCGAACACCCCGAGCGATCTGCGATGGCGCGCACCGGACAAGTCTGCCCGGCGGCGCTCTTCAGGCGTTTATTGCCGGTCGCGTCGGTAGTAGCGACCCGCCTCGTAGACCTGATCGCGGAGCTCCTGCCGCTCTTCGGGGGTCATCCGGCCGCGGCCGCGGGGGTTGCCGTCGGGGACGACACGATCGTAACCCTGCTCCGGACGCCGGGTAGCGGGTTCGTCGGTGCGCTGCTGCGCGCGCGGATCGTAGCCCTGCTGGGAGCCCCGATCGCCGTTCTGCCGCGTTTCTGCGCGGCGATCGCGCCATTGCTGGCGCTCGGGGTCCCGGTCGCTTTGCGCGAACGCGGCCGGAACGGCGAGCACGGCCGCGATCATCGCAAGCGAGAAGCTTGCGATTTGGCGGCGGGAGAAACAGGCGATTGTCATGTCGTGGAAGCAGGGCGGGCCGGGCTCGAAGGCTTCAATCGTCATCGAACGGTGAGTCGGCGAGCCAGCCGATGCCATTTTGACGCGTTTACCGCCGGATAAATCTTCTTTTCCTCGAAGCGATGGGCCAAGTTTGTAACACATTGTTTCCCCTGATTTTCGGCGAGCCGGGGGCCCGCAAGGCGCCGCGAAATGAAGGTACCATGCGGCCATGACCCTCCCTACCACGCAGAAAATCCTGGTCGTCGACGACGATCAGCGCCTGCGCGATCTGCTGCGGCGCTATCTGACCGAACAGGGCTTCAACGTTTTTCTGGCCGACAGCGCGACCTCGATGAACCGGATTTGGCTGCGCGAGCGCTTCGATCTGCTGGTGCTCGACCTGATGCTTCCCGGCGAGGACGGATTGTCGATCTGCAAGCGCCTGCGCGGCGGCAGCGACGATACGCCGATCATCATGCTGACCGCAAAAGGCGAGGACATCGACCGCATCATCGGCCTCGAGCTCGGCGCCGACGACTATCTTCCGAAGCCGTTCAACCCGCGCGAGCTGGTCGCGCGCATCCACGCGGTGCTGCGCCGGCGGGCCGCGCCCGAAGCTCCCGGTGCGCCGTCAGGCGATCTCGAAAGCTTCAGCTTCGGTCCCTACGTTCTCAATCTGAAGACACGCACGCTCGAAAAGGGCGGCGAGAGCAAGTCGCTGACGACCGGCGAGTTCGCGGTGATGAAAGCTTTCGCGCGCTATCCGCGCCAGCCGCTGTCGCGCGAAAAATTGATGGAGCTCGCTCGCGGGCGCGAGTACGAGGTATTCGATCGCAGCCTCGACGTGCAGATTTCGCGCCTGCGCAAGCTGATAGAAACCGATCCGTCCAACCCGCACTATATCCAGACGGTGTGGGGACTCGGTTACGTTTTCATACCGGAAGACCCGCCCGCCACGCCTACCCCTCCCGACGCAGGCGGCCCCGCGGCCGGAGAGACCGCTGCCGACGTCGCTCAAGCCGCACCACCCGGCGCCACGCCGGTCGAGCCGGCCCGCGATCGGCGGTGAGCGCCGGAACGCCGCGCCCTGAGTCCGGCCCGGCAACCGGATCACCCACGAATTCGGCAGCCTCGTCGACGCCCGATTCTGCAATCGGGTCTTCGAACCCTGCCGAGGCCGCTCGTCCGACACGCTTCGCCGGCGGAATCTTCTGGCGAACGCTTTTCCTGATTGCGCTCTTGATCGGCATCAGCCTGGCCGCTTGGTTCCAGAGCTTTCGCATCATCGAGCGCGTGCCGCGCGCGCAGCAGATCGCACAGACGATCATCAGCGTCGTCAACGTCACTCGCGCCGCTCTGATCTATTCCGATCCGAAGCAGCGCAGCGACCTGCTCGAGGACCTCGCGAACAACGAGAGCATTCGCATCTATCCGCTTGAGCCCGACGACAAGATCCTTCCGGTCGAGGATACCCACGAGATGCGCACGGTCCAGCGGACGCTGCACCAGCGCCTCGGCAAGGGCACGAAGATGGCGCAGCAGGTCAACGGGCAGGACGGGCTGTGGGTCAGCTTTTCGATCGAGGACGACGAATACTGGGTCGCTTTCGCGCGCGAGCGCGTGGCAGCGGTGCCCGGAGTTCAATGGCTGCGCTGGGGCGCGATCGCGCTCGGGCTGTCGCTGGTCGGCGCGATCGTGATCAGCCGGCTGATCAACGCGCCGCTGCAGCGGCTGACCGCGACCGCAGTCGCCATCGGCCGAGGCCAGCGCCCCGAGCCGCTGCCCGACCGCGGCCCGCGCGAAATTCGCGACGCCAATGCCGGTTTCAACGCGATGGTCGTCGATCTGCAGCGCATCGAGTCCGACCGTGCGCTGATGCTCGCGGGAATTTCGCACGATCTGCGGACCCCGCTGACTCGGCTGCGGCTCGAGTCCGAAATGAGCGGCGCCGACGATGCGACGCGCGCGGCGATGAACAGCGACATCGAGCAGATGGACGCGATCATAGGCCAGTTCCTCGACTACGCGCGCCCCCCCGACTCGCGGCATGGCTTCGAAGCGCTCGACCTGGGAGCGCTGGCCACAGCCGCGGTCGACGAAATGCGCTCCGAGTCGTCGCTGCGAGTCGACACGAAAATCGACGCGACCCGGCCGATTCGCGGCAACCCGGTCGAGATCAAGCGGCTGATTCACAACCTGCTCGAAAACGCGCGGCGCTACGGCAGGTCAGCCGAGAAAGATTTCGCCGAAGTCGCGCTGCGCGTTTTCGACGATGCGGCGGGAGGCGTCGCATTCGAGCTCTCCGACCGAGGCCCCGGAATTCCGCCGAACGAAATCGAGCGGCTCAAGCGTCCGTTCACGCGGCTCGATTCGGCGCGCGGACAGGCGAGCGGCTCAGGGCTCGGGCTCGCGATCGTCGAGCGGATCGCGCAGCGGCATGGGGCGCGCTTTGAAATTCTGAACGCGGTTGGAGGCGGATTGATCGTTCGCGTGCGATTTCCGGCGGCATGATTCGGAAGAACCCGCAAGCGCACGATCGCCTTGCCATCTTCTCGTTCGGCGGATAACGCGTCGCTCATCCGCGCTATGGGACTTCCGGCGCCTAACGAGATTCGAGCGTCCTCCTTACGCAATGTTAGGCAAGGACTCGAAATCAGGGATCTGAACTGGATACATTGAAAACCAGTTTTGGTTATAAACGGCCTCCCTCTCGCGTGGAAGGTTTTCAGCGGTGGTTAAACCAACCCCAGGTAAACCCGTGATTTGATTTACTACCAAGCAGGTGAGCGGCGGAAGACCCTTCGAGTCGCAATAATTCATGATGCGTCCAAGAATTTGCGCGAGAACGCCGGCTCCTTCGAATTGGAGATGATCGGCGACTTGACCATAGGTAAGCGTCTGTCGATTATGAGCTGCACTTACGAGAATTTGCCAAACCTGCATTGCCCGTTCGCTGCGAGTCATTGTTGCTCCTTTTCTGGTCTAGCTAACTGAATACGATGAACATTCTGGTGCACTCTTGGCGGATTGCACCCACGTCGGACTGCTCTGCTCGACACGTGGACAAGAAACGATTCGTGCGCAGTGCGCACGCTACAGCTGGTATCCCGCTCCCTCATCGACCGCGCCCTGCGCTCCATTCAGCAGCAGGCGTAGGGTGCAATCGGCTTCATGATTGCACCGTTCTCTGCAATATGAGCGGCTGAAGTTGGTGAACGTTCTGGTGCAATCCTGGCGGATTGGCACCCTACATCTTCTGAATTTCCGTCAAACATCTAAAGCTGGTAGCCCGCTCCTTCATCAGCCGCGCCCTGCGCCCCACTCAGCAGCCTGTCGATCATCTCCCGATCGATCCCCGGCGCAACGAGCTCGATGAAGCGGTAAACGAAGCCGCGCAGGTAGGCGCCGCGCTTGACCGCGAGGTGCGTGACGTTGCGGCCGAAAAGGTGGCCGGCGGGGATTGCCGACAGCCCGCGGTCGCGGTCGCGGTCGTAGGCGATCGCGGCGACGATGCCTACGCCGAGGCCGGCTTCGACGTAGGTCTTGATGACATCGGCGTCGATCGCTTCGAGCACGATATCGGGGACGATGCCGCGCCGCGCGAACGCCTCGTCGACGTGGCTGCGGCCCGCGAACGCGGCGACGTAGGTGACCAGCGGATAGCGCGCGAGCTGCGCCAGAGTCAGCGCCTTGCCGCCGACGGTCTTCAGCAGCGGGTGCGAGTCGGGGACGATGACCGCGTGCTCCCACTGAAAGCACGGCACGCTGACGAGGCCGGGAATGGTCGCGATCGCCTCGGTCGCGACCGCGACATCGGCCTGCTCGCGCAGCACCATCTCGCCGAGCTGCATCGGGCTTCCCTGCAGCAGCGACAGGCGCACGTCGGGATAGAGCTGCTTGAACTCCTGGACCACGCGCGGCAGCGTGTAGCGCGCCTGGGTGTGCGTCGTCGCGATCGTCAGGTTGCCGTTGTTCTGCGACGCGAATTCCTTGCCGACGCGCTTCAGGTTCTCGGATTCGAGCAGCAGGCGCTCGATGATCGGCAGCATCGCGCGGCCCGATTCGGTCAGCGCCTTGATTCGCTTGCCGTGGCGCACGAAGATTTCGATGCCGAGCTCGTCCTCGAGCTCGATGATCGATTTCGATACGCCCGGCTGAGAAGTGAACAGCGTCTGTGCCGCGACGCTCAGGTTGAGCTTCTGCCGCACGACTTCGCGGACGAAGCGCAATTGGTTCAGGTTCACTGGATTAACGGGCCTGTGAAATGGGTCGGTTCTTCCTGGATAAGGTTAATTCCGGTCGCCGGCCCCGGCACCAAAGCCCCTATGTCATTCTGAGGAGCGCAGCGACGAAGAATCTCGACGGTTCAGATGCCGAGATACTTCGCTTCGCTCAGAATGACATATGGACGAGTGGACGTGTCGCTGTTGTCTCACAGGGACAGGATCTGACCCGATCGTCAAACGACTTCGCCCGCAGTTTCCTTTTTCAGCGGCTTGACCAGGTCTTCGCGCTTGACGCCGAGCCAGCGCGTGATCGGCGCCATCACGAGCACCGACGAGTAGATCCCGAACAGGATGCCGATCGTCAGCGCGACCGCGAAATAGTGCAGCGTCGGGCCGCCGAAGATCAGCATCGACAGCACCATCGTTTCGGTCAAGCCGTGGGTGATGACGGTGCGCGACATCGTGCTGGTGATCGCGTTGTCGATCACGTGGTCGACCGAGACCTTGCGCATCTTGCGGAAGTTTTCGCGGATCCGGTCGGCGATCACGACCGATTCGTTGACCGAATAACCGAGCACCGCGAGCGTCGCCGCGAGCACCGACAGCGAGAACTCCCAGCGAAAGAACGCGAAAAATCCGAGGATGATCACGACGTCGTGCAGGTTGGCGACGATCGCGGCGACCGCGAACTTCCATTCGAAGCGCATCGCCAGATACAGAACGATGCCGATGACGACGAACAGCAGCGCCATCGCGCCGTCGGTGGCGAGCTCCTGGCCGACCTGCGGCCCGACGTACTCGACCCGTTTCACGGTCGGATTCGGCCCACCCTGCTTGAGCACCACCGCGGTCAGCTTGGCGGGATCGAGAATCGGCTTGCCGTTGCGATCGGGCGAGCTTATTCCGGGGGCCGCCGCGACGTCCTTCAGCGACATTCTCAACATCACGTCGCGCGAGGTGCCGAAGTTCTGGACCTGCGGCTCGTTGACTCCTTGCGAACCGAGCGCGGTTCGGATCGCTCCGAGCGTCGGCGCCTGGTCGTAGCTGGCTTCGACGACCACGCCGCCGGTGAACTCGATGCTGAAGTTCAGGCCGCGCGTCGCGAGAAAGAACACCGCGGCGATGAAGGTCACGAGCGAAATCACGTTGAACACCAACGCGTGGCGCATGAACGGGATGTCTTTTTTGATTCTGAAGAATTCCATCGCTGTCTTTCTTGCTGTCTTTCTGGCTGTCGTTCGATTCGTTGGCGAGTTAGCCGATCACCTGCACTGTCATTCTGAGCGGAGCGAAGAATCTCGCGTCCGAACCGAGATTCTTCGTCGCTGCGCTTCTCAGAATGACAAGGGACTTATAAAGCCTATTTCTTTGCGCCGGCCTTTGCGGGCACCGCCTTCGCGGCATCCGGAATCCATATCTGCCCGATCGAAACCCGCGCGAGCTTTTTCCTGCGGCCGTAGATCAGGTTGACGATGCCGCGCGAAATGAACACCGACGAGAAGATCGACGTGACGATGCCGATGCAGTGCACGACCGCGAAACCGCGGATTGCGCCCGAGCCGAACGCGAGCAGCGCGAGGCCGGCGATCAGCGTCGTGATGTTCGAGTCGAAAATCGTCGCGAACGCGCGCTCATAGCCGGCCGCGATCGCCGCCTGCGGCGGACTGCCGTTGCGCAGCTCCTCGCGGATGCGCTCGTTGATCAGCACGTTCGCGTCGATCGCCATCCCGAGCGCGAGCGCGATCGCCGCGATGCCGGGAAGCGTCAGCGTCGCCTGCGCCATCGACAGCGCCGCGATCAGCAGCAGCAGGTTGGAAGCGAGCGCGAGCACCGAAACGATTCCGAACAGCCCGTAGTACAGCATCATGAAGACCGAAATCGCGCAGAAGCCGTAGACGGTCGAGAGGAAACCGCGGCGGATGTTGTCGGCGCCGAGCGACGGGCCGATCGTGCGCTCCTCGATGATGTCCATCGGCGCCGCGAGCGATCCCGACCGCAGCAGCAGCGCGACGTCGTTCGCCTCGACGGCGGTCATCGCGCCGCTGATCTGGAAGTTCGCGCCGAGCTCGCTGCGGATCACCGGCGCCGTCACGACCTCGCCCTTGCCTTTTTCGAACAGCAGGATCGCCATCCGCTTGCCGATGTTTTCGCGCGTCACGTCGCGCATGATGCGAGCGCCCTTCGCGTCGACGGTCAGGGCGACGATCGGCTCCTTGGTGTCGTGGCTAAAGCTCGCCTGCGCGTTGGTCAGGTTTTCTCCGGTGAAGATCACGTCCTTCTTGACGAGCAGCGGAGAGCGGCCGCGCTCGACGTAGCGTTCGAGCCCGTACGGGACGGTGCCCTGCGCCAGCGCCGACGCCGCTTCGGCGCTGTCTTCGACCATGCGCACTTCGAGCGTCGCGGTGCGGCCGATGATGTCCTTCGCGCGCGCCGTGTCCTGAACTCCGGGAAGCTGGACGACGATCCGGTCTGCACCCTGCTGCTGAATGACCGGCTCGCTGGTGCCGAGCTGGTTGACGCGGTTGTGGAGCGTCGTGATGTTCTGCTTGATCGCGTTTTCCTGGATCGTCTTGACCGACAGCGGCGCGATCGTGCCGATGATCCTGAATTCGGCGCCGTCGGGCTGAACGTTCAGGACGAGGTCGGGCAGCGCGTCTTCGAGCACCGGCTTGGCGCGGTTGGCGGTATCGAGGTCGTGGAACTTGATCTCGACCGCGTCGCCGTTGCGCGAGATTCCGGCGTGGCGGATGTTCTTGTCGCGCAGCAGCGTGCGCGCGTCGCCGGCGAGGCTATCGAGCCGCTTGGTCAGCGCGCTCTTCATGTCGACCTGCATCAGGAAGTGCACGCCGCCGCGCAGATCGAGCCCGAGATACATCGGCAACGCGTGCAGCGACTGCAGCCAGGTCGGCGTCGCGGAGACGAGATTCAGCGCGACGACGTAGATCGGGTCGTTCGGGTCGGGGTTGAGCAGCTTTTCGAGAACGTCCTTCGCCTTGTACTGCGCGTCGGTGTCCGAAAAGCGCACCCGCACGCTCGGCGACTGGCCGGCATCGAAAACCAGCCCGGTGTACGGGATCGCCGCCTTGTCGAGCGCCTGGGCGACCGTGTCCTTCATCGCCGAATCGAGCTTGACGGTGACTTTGTGGCTCGCGATCTGCAGCGCCGGCACCTCGCCGAAAAGGTTCGGCAGCGAATAAAACAGGCCCCAGATCAGCGCGCCTGCGATCACGAGGTATTTCCAGAGGGGATAACGGTTCATGAGCGATTCATGCGCGGATCAGTCAGGTTTTCGGAGGATCGAAAGCAGCGCGGCACGGGCGCCGCGGATTTCGCGAGGCGACGATCGATCGGCCAGATGGGAGATTCGGGGAACGAACGACGATCAGATGCTCTTGATCGTACCCTTCGGCAGCACGTTCTGGACCGCCGACTTCTGGATCAGGATTTCGACCGGAGCTCCGGAGAGCGCGACGTCCAGAGTCAGATACAGCCCTTCGGCCTTCGTCACCTTGCCGAGCACGCCGCCGACGGTGATCACCTCGTCGCCGCTCTTGATCGCCTCCATCATCGCCTTTTGCTCCTTGGCGCGTTTCTGCTGCGGCCGGATCAGGAGGAAATAGAACAGCGGAATCATGATGACGAACATGAAACCGGGGCCCTGCATCAGCGATTCCAAAGAAAAACCCGAAGCGGCGGCGGCCGGGGCGGTTTGAGCGAACGCATTCGAAATCAGCACTTTTTCTCCAGTAATAAGGCTTCAAAATAACCTGCGATTGTATCATCGCGATCGGTCGCGCCTGAGACACGTCGATCGTTCGAGGCATCGCGAGGCCGCTGCGGGCGAGAACCTGTTCGTGAGCGGTATCCCCTCGACTCGTGCCGGGAAAGGCAAGGCATTGACGGGGTCCTGGCATCGCACGTCCGTAAATTTCGGGCGCCCTTCGAGACCGAAAAACTCAGTCGGCAATGTTGAAGTCGATCAGCCAGGCGACCGATTGCTGATCGATGTCGAAGTAGTGGGTGTGCGCGCCGAAGCCGACGCACATTTCGATCTCGGTCAGCTTTTTCAAGTCTGCGGCGAGCGGCGGCATCGGGACGAACCGGGAGTAGGCATCGGCTCGCCCGAGTTCCATCCCGTGCACCGTATCGGTCATGGGGCTGCCGACCGGATCGGGATCCGCGGGGCTGCTCCAGAGCCATCGACCGACGTAGTCGCCGCTCGAATAGCCGTTGGTCCACCGCGCTGCGCCGATATCGGCCGCAGTCGGACCGGTGAAGCTGCCGTTGTTTTTCAGCACCCAGCCGTACATCGAAGGAAAGCGCGCCGCATAGAGCTGCCGCAGCGGACAGCCGAAAGTCACGAGGCGCACCTCGGGAAGCCAGTCGGACAGTCCCCTCGCGCCGTTGCTGTTGTCGCGAATGCGGCTGTCGAGAAAGCGCAGCAATTCGGCGCTGATGACGGTCCCCTGGCTGTGCGCCACGATGACGATGCGATCGTATTTCAGCTCTGCCACGTGCACGAGCAGCGCGAAGTAACGCGAAAAAATTCGCGCCCGCGGGATCGCCTTGCGCGGAAATTCGCGCAGGTAGTTGTCGACGTCGAGCGCAACGTCGAGCGGAGCGCGCAAGCCGGGCAGGTAGCGGGAAAGGACGCCGCCGAACGCCGTCAGCGCGGCGGCGACGCCGGCGACGCTCAACACCAGCGGTTTCAGCAGTTCCTGCGAAAAGTAGGCAACCGGCGGCACCACATCCTCGCGAAAGCGCGACATGATTTCCGAGACGAACCCGAAAAAGCCGCCCGGATGTCCGACGGCCCGGCTGCCTTCGGCAGTTCCCATCAGCAGATCGATCCCCACTCCCACCGCGCCCAGGCTCGCCAGTGCGACGAGGATTTCGACGGCGCGGTCGCCGTGCCGAAAGCCGCCGGTCAGCCAGCGACCTAGATTGCGCGTCGCGACCGCCGCGCGCAATTCGTTCGCCGCGTTCACTGCGGCGCCCGCTTTGCGGCGTCCGATCGTGCGGAACCTCACCTTGATCAGCTCGAGTTCGGCCAATACGCTCGGAACTACCATCGCCACCAGATACAACAGAAGGACGAGCAGCAGCGCGGCAACGACCGAGAACGACGCCGTGCTGTCTTCGTAGCGGAACTTGAGAAACGACGCAGCGCTGTTGGCGTCGGGCTCGAGTCCGGGCGCCGGGCAGACACAAACCAGCGCCGACGGCTGAACGACGAGCCGCGCCCCTTCCGCCAACCGGGGTTGCGGGGCGTTACAGGTGCATGCAAGCCCCTTCGCGGGTCCCGCCGGCTTGCTGCGAAATTTATCCGCCAGCGCGCGGGCGTCGCTCGTGCCGCGCTCGAATTCTGCCGTCCGGAAGATCTGCGGGTGGTCGTATCGGATGTTCGCCGAAGACACCGACGCCTCGAGCGGAGCGCTGCCCAGAGCCCAGACCGCCATGCACATGACGACGAACGCGGCGAGCGAAACGAACAGGCCGATTCGGCCGGTCGCCACGCTCGCCGAAGCTTCGTGTCCGCGACGACGCGACGCCGCCCAGCCCGCGCACCACCAGACAACGACCAGCACCGCGCCACCGATCCACCAGCTCTTGATCGCCTGAAGGATGACCTCGAAGCCGAATAGCGCCCCCTGCACCCAATGCTCCAGCGACAGCGGATTTGTCCTGCTGCGGAGAAACAACACGAACACGCCGATGCTTGCGAGGCTGACGGCCAACCACAAGAACATTCCGCTCTTGTGAGTGAACGGAAAACGGTCGTCGGCAACGTGCAACAGACTGTTGAAAGCGAGCGTCAGAAGCGCGAGCCACAAGACCGGCGGAAGCCAGGCTCCGGTGGATTCGACGAAGAGCAGCGCGAGACCCGCAGCTGTCGCGGCGACCGCTATCGATCTCTGACTGGGTAGCCGGCCGGTTCTCGATCGATGGTAGACGAACCAGAGCGCGCCGACAAAAACGAGTGCGACGCCGAAACCGAGACGCACCGCATTTTCGTGGCCGATCGCCATCGAAAACGGCACGATGACGAGCGCGAGCATCCCGAGCTGTGCGAACAGCAGCGCAAGTCCGTTGACGAAAAGCCAGTCGAGCCAGGTCTGCAAGACGTCGAGCAGCTTCCAGCTGAAGGGCGCGTGGTCCCCGAACGATGAACGCGCCGCCTGCACCGTTCCGCGGCCGAGCTTCGAAAAGCGGAAGACCAGCGTGAACAGCTCGGTGACGATGCGCGGAATAAATCCCGACAGCCGCGACAGATCGGCCCAGTACATTTCGTAGACGTCGACCGATTTCGTGCTGCCTTCGGCGTCCGTCCGCCGTACCGTCGCGACGCCGGTATCGTACGCCTCGGTAACCGGATGGTTGTCGCGCGCCTTCGTCAGCAGGTAGTCGGTGCGTTGCAGGCCGAGGTCGAACCCGCGAGTCGCGGGCTGAGCGCGCGCCTTGCCGTCGGCTTGCCAGTCTTGCCGATAGAAGTCGGACTTGAGCGACTGTTTGAACGACTTGCCGATCGGCCGATCCCAGGTGGTCGGCGTTGCGTCGGCTCGAGGTGCGGGCGCATGAGACGAAGGCTGCAGCGGCGGAACGGCGAGCGTGAGACTGTCGGTGCCGACCGACGCGTATCTGACGCGACGCGGCGGGTGCGTGCCGTCGGGGGAATCGTCGCATATCGTATTGGCGACGAGCAGATCGACCACCGACCGGGCCGTCTCGCCGGCGACCTGATCGGCCACTCCGTGCACGACGATCAGCGCGACCCGCGAAGCTCCGGCTGGGGCGCCGCCTACCGAGCCATGAAGCGCGCCAACCGTGGAGTCATCGGGAGCACCCTCGGCCGGCGTCTTGCGGCGCCCCGGTCGACCGAGCAGCGCGCGAAAAAACCCGGCGACACGCGAAGCGCTGCGATTCGACTCGTGGCCCATCACTTTCCTCCTCTGCCGTACCTCGCCGCCAGCAGGACCTCGGGCGCAGGTGTACCTCGATCGAGAATCCAAACGGCACGAAACCGCGGTGGATCGATCAAACGCCCTTCGCCCGGTCGGCGTGGAATTCGACTGCGAATGCATCGAATTCGCGAGACGCGATCGCCTCGCGGATTCCGGCCATCAGGTGCTGATAGTAGTGCAGGTTGTGGATGGTGTTGAGCCGCGCGCCGAGGATTTCGCCGACCTTGTGCAGGTGGTGCAGATACGACCGCGAAAAATTCCTGCAGGTGTAGCAGCCGCAGCTTTGGTCGAGCGGGCGCACGTCGTCCTTGTAGCGCGCGTTGCGCAGCTTGAGATCGCCGTAGCGGGTGAACAGCCAGCCGTTGCGCGCGTTGCGGGTCGGCATCACGCAGTCGAACATGTCGATGCCGCGCGCGACTCCGTCGACCAGGTCCTCGGGCGTGCCGACTCCCATCAGGTAGCGCGGAGCGTCCGCCGGCATCCGCGGGGAAAGAAAATCGAGGATGCGAAGCATGTCTTCCTTCGGCTCGCCGACCGAAAGCCCGCCGATCGCGTAGCCGTCGAAACCGATTTCGACCAGCCCGGCGAGAGACTCGTCGCGCAGCGCTTCGTGCATTCCGCCCTGGACGATGCCGAACAAGGCGTTCGCGTTGCCGAGCCGGTCGTGTTCGGTGCGCGACCGCCTCGCCCAGCGCAGCGACAAACCCATCGATTGCGCGACGACCTGCTCGGGCGCCGGCAGCCCGTCGACCAGAAACGGCGTGCATTCGTCGAAAATCATCACGACGTCCGAGTTCAGCGCGTGCTGGATCCGCATCGATTCCTCGGGAGTCAGGAACAGTCTGTCGCCGTTCACCGGCGACGCGAAGTGGACTCCCTCCTCGCCGATCTTGCGCAGCGCCCCCAGGCTCCAGACCTGAAATCCGCCCGAATCGGTCAGGATCGGCGCGTTCCAGCCGACGAAGCGATGCAGGCCGCCGTGCGCGCGGACGACGTCGAGCCCCGGCCGCAGCCAGAGGTGAAAGGTGTTGCCGAGGATGATCTGCGCGCCGAGTTCGGTCAGCTCGACCGGCGAAACCGATTTGACCGCGCCGTAGGTCCCGACCGGCATGAACACCGGCGTCTCGACCGTGCCGTGTGCAAGGGCGAGCCGGCCCCGGCGCGCGCCGCCGTCGGTTTGCAGCCGCTCGAACTTCATCCGTGCGCCTTTCCGACGTTTTCCCGGGCCGATTCGCGTTCGAGCAGCATCGCGTCGCCGTAGCTGAAAAACCGGTAGCGCTGCGCGATCGCGTGGCGGTACGCCTCGCGAATGCGATCGATTCCCGCGAACGCCGAAACCAGCATCAGCAGCGTCGACTTCGGCAGGTGGAAGTTGGTGATCAGCGCGTCGACGACCTTGAACCGGTAGCCCGGCGTGATGAAAATGCGCGTTTCGCCGGCAGCCGCTTCGACACCGCCATCCGAACGGGCCGCCGATTCGAGCGCGCGCAACGCGGTAGTGCCGACTGCGACGACACGTCCGCCGCGCTCGCGCGTTTCTGCGATTTGCCGCGACAACGCTCCGGAGATTTCGTAGCGCTCCGAGTGCATCGTGTGCTCGGAGATATTTTCCACCCGGACCGGAGAGAAGGTTCCCGCGCCGACGTGCAGCGTCAGCGCGCCGGTTTCGATTCGCCTGCCATTCAGCCGGTCGAGCACGTCCGCATCGAAATGCAGCCCCGCGGTCGGCGCCGCGACGGCGCCGGGAGCGCGCGCGAACACCGTCTGGTAGCGCTCGTCGTCGGTCTCGTCGGCGGCACGGTCGATGTACGGCGGCAGCGGCAGCCTTCCGAGGCGATCGAGAACATCGAGCACCGGCGCATCGAATTCGAGCACGAAGAACTCTCCGTCGCGACCGAGCACCGCGGCGCTCGCGTCGTCGCCGAACAGGATCCTGCTGCCCGGTTTCGGCGAATGGCTGGCGCGCAACTGGACGAGCGCGCGGGATGAACGCGCATCCGGCCCGGCCGGAGCGGGCTCCGGCGGAAGAACGCGCTCGACCAGCACCTCGACCTTTCCGCCCGACTGCTTGACGCCGTAAAGCCGTGCCTTGACGACGCGCGTGTCGTTGAAAACCAGCAAATCTCCCGCTCGCAGCAGGTCGGGCAGATCGGTGAACATGCGGTCGTGCATACCGTCGGCCGCGCAATACAGCAGCCGGCTCGCGCTGCGCACCGCGAGCGGCCGCTGGGCGATCAAATCCTGGGGGAGCTCGAAATCGAAGTCGGAGAGGAGCAAGGCAGAGCCGGCGCGGATCGTTGAAAAAACCGGCGAATCGTTCGACCGGATGCGATTCGCGTGGTGCCGGGAGGGGGAATCGAACCCCCATGGTGTCACCACCGCGGGATTTTGAGTCCCGTGCGTCTACCTATTCCGCCATCCCGGCAGCAGAGGCGCGATTATCGCCGAAAGCGCGAAACGCGGGCAAATAAGGACTGACGGCAGGCATTTCGTTCGTTCGCCGGCCGCGCCACCAGCGACGTCGTTAATGTCAAGGACGCGAACTCCGACTCTGTCGCGACTGCCTATGCCCTAAGTCGAGCGAGGGTTCCGAGTCGGACGATCGGCAAACCTCCTGTAGGCGCAACGCTCGATAGCCGGTTTCGGCGACAACGCTCGATCGCCTCGCGGTAATCTTTCAGCCGTCCGCCCGCCGAGTGTGAGTGGGCGGCCGGATATTCATTCATTCAAGGAAGCGCGAAATGAAAAACCCCTGGACCAAGAAAAATCCATTTTTGAGCATGTGGCTGAGCGGCGCCAATTCGGTCCTGGGATCGGCGCGCGGCCACGCCACCGCGGCGGCCAAGCGCCAGACCGCGACGATGATGACGCAGGCGACCAAGCAGATGACCGATCTCTGGACCCTGCCGCTGACCGCGATGCAACCGAAGCCGCGGAAAAAGAAGAGGACGCGCTGACGGGTTGCGGGCTCGGGCGCGTTCGGGCCAGGGTGCAGGCGGTCGGCATCGTGCGAGCACGGCGGCGAGACCGACGCGCTCGCTTCTTCCGGAAACTACTTCGTCCGCCCGTAAAGTCCGGTCAGTTTGGCCGTACCGATCGTATTGGCATTGACCATGAAGCCGACCAGAGACGCAGTCGCGCCCGGCGGGATGTCGAGCTTGTCGACCTTCAGCGCGTGCACCGTGAAGTTGTAGCGATGCGGCTTGTCGCCGATCGGCGGACATGGACCGCCCCAGCCGGGCGCGCCGAAATCGGTGACCGCCTGGGCGGCTCCTTTGACCATCGCCGAGCCGTCGCCTTTGCCGGCACCCTGCGGCAGCGACGAGACGTCTGCGGGAATGTTGTAGACCGCCCAATGCCACCAGCCCGCGCCGCCGGTCGGCGCGTCAGGATCGTGCACCAGCAGCGCGAAGCTTTTCGTGCCCTTCGGCGCGCCCTTCCATTCGAGCGCCGGCGAGATATTGTCGCCGTTGCAGTCGAAGCCTTTGTAGACGTGCTTTGCGGCTATCGTGCCGTTCGGCCGGATGTCAGGACTCGCGAGCTCGAACGCGCCGGCCGCCGCGCCGCTCGCACCGAAAACCGTCGCGGCCATCAGCGTTGTGAATGTTCTGGTCTTCATGTTTGCTCCTCGGTTGAATCGATGGGACGATCGATCGGATGATTGATGCAGACGCGTCTGCCACGAGGGTATTCTATGAAGCCGGAGCCGTCCACGACAAGCATCGCGTTTAAACTCAAGAATCGCATCTCACCGGTGATCCCATGAAGAAATTTCTTTCCCTCGCGCTCGTCGCGGTGCTCGCGGTCGGCGTATCCGTCGGCGACGCTCAGGCAAAACGTTTCGGCGGCGGCAGAAGCAGCGGCATGCAGCGCAGCAGTCCCGCAATGCGCCAGGCTCCGAAGGAGACGCCGAACGAAGCGCCGAAGGTAGCGCCGACGCCAACCCCGGCATCCGCCGCGAACCCGTCGGGGCCTCCACCGCAAATGACGCCTCCGAAGCCAAGCTTCATGAGCCGCTGGGGCGGCGTGCTCGCAGGTCTGGGGATGGGCGCTCTGCTCGGATCGATGTTCGGGCACGGTCTCGGTGGCGGCTTCGGTTTTCTGCTCCTGATCCTGCTGTGCGTGGGAGCGTTCCTTGTCGTCAGAATGATGTCGCGGGCGAGACCGGCGCCGCGTGGCGCGCAATTCGCCGGAGCGGGTACCGCGCCGCGATTTCGGGAGCACGCCGAGCCCTCGTTCGGTAGCTCGTCCTCGACGCGGCCCCCGAGGTCGTTCGGCGGCGACGCGTTCGGAAGCGGCGCGTCAGGCAACGGTGCATCAGGAAGTGCTGCGCCGCCTCGCCTCGCCGAAGGATTCGAACAGGCATCCCACCTGCCGCCCGGCTTCGATTCCGAATCGTTCATCCGCCTCGCGAAAACCAGCTTCCTCCGGCTTCAGGCGGCAAACGACGCCGGCGATCTGGCCGACATTCGCGCGACGACGACCCCCGAGATGTACGCAGAAATCGCGATGCAGCTGCGCGAACGCGGCAACGCGCCGCAGCACACCGAGGTCGTCACGCTCGATGCCAAGGTTTTGGAAACTGCGGTCGAAGGCGACGACCTCGTCGTCAGCCTGCGCTACTGGGGCACCGCGCAGGAAACAACCGGCGAACCGATCGAAGCCTTCGACGAAGTCTGGCACCTGCGCCGCCCACGCGACGATCCGAAGGCGCCTTGGCTGATCGCGGGGATTCAGCAGTTGAGGCAGGCGGTCATTCATTGATGAAGGCGCCGAGCCCCGGTCCAAGGGGCTCGTGGGTCGGTTTCAAGTGAAGTACGGCGGAAAAGCGAAGTGCCTTCCGCCGCGTGCCGCCGCCCTTCATTATTCGGCGGAAACGCTCACCGGTTCTGCGTAAAAGTTATCTCTTCCTGGCCTGCGTAAACATCGCGACCGCCAACGCTGCGAGCACCACAAACCAGATCCACGACCACTCCGCAATCGACATCCCCAGCAGCGTCCAATCGACCTTCGCGCAATCCCCCGTTGCCTGGATCGCGCGTTGAATCACCCGGAACACCGGATAGCGCTGAAGCTGAAAAAACAGGTCGGCGGTGCACGCGTTGAAGTCGGGCGGGTTCCATTGAAGCCAGACGTGGCGCGAGGCGAAGCCGATTCCGGCGGCGGCGGCGAGGAAGGCGAGCGTGGCGTAGATGCGCATGCCGATCTTTGCCGGACCGTGGATCGCGGCGATCAGCAGAACTCCGCCGACCGCGTAGTAGCAGAGCCGCTGGATCATGCACAGCGGGCACGGATCGAGGCCCTTGAAGTGTTCGAGGTAAAGCGCGATCGAAATCAGCCCGGTACAAACAAGAAAGCCCGCCAGGGCGAGCTTTCTCGAAGTGAGTTTGCCGAGCGTCATTTGTTCGGCTGCGGGGTTGTGCGCAGGTACGGCTTGACCGCGGTGTAGCCCTTCGGGAATTTCTGCTTGATCACTTCCGGGTCCTGAAGCGACGGGACGATGATGACGTCGTCGCCGTTTTTCCAGTTGGCAGGGGTCGCGACGCTGTAGTTGTCGGTCAGCTGCAGCGAGTCGATCACGCGCAGGATTTCGTCGAAGTTGCGGCCGGTGCTCGCCGGGTAGGTGATCATCGCGCGAATTTTTTTCTTCGGATCGATGAAGAATACCGAGCGCACCGTGAAGGTGTCGCTGGCGTTCGGGTGGATCATTCCGTAGAGATCGGAAACCTTGCGGTCGGGATCGCCGAGGATCGGAAAGTTGACGCTGGTGTTCTGCGTTTCGTTGATGTCGCCGATCCAGCGCTGGTGCGAGTCGACGTCGTCGACGCTGATCGCGAGCGCCTTGACGTTGCGCTTGGCGAATTCGTCCTTCAGCTTGGCGGTGACGCCGAGCTCGGTCGTGCACACGGGGGTGAAATCCTTCGGGTGCGAGAACAGCAGGCCCCAGCTGTCGCCGAGCCATTCGTGGAACGAAATTTCGCCTTCACTCGATTTCTGCGTGAAGTCAGGCGCGATGTCGCCGATGCGTAATGCCGGATATGCCTCTGCCATGATCGTGCTCCTTTGCGTTCGAACTGTGTTGAGCGGGCGAACCGGTGCTCGCTCGCCTTTCCCTTACCCCGGCCCTCTCCGGGCGGAGAGAAAATTTCTTTCTTTGCTACTCGCCTGCCCTGTTCGTGTCACCCCTGCACCCATGGCAACCCCGCCTTGCGCCAGCCGCCGACGCTGCTGCGATGGCCTTCGGCGTCGCGATCGCCCTCGAAACCTTCGAGGACGTTGAAGGCGCCGGAATAGCCCGCCTGCGTCGCGGCGACCGCCGCCGAATGCGAGCGCGCGCCGCTGCGGCACATGAACAGGTAATTGTCGTCTTTTCCGGCGGGGCCCGCCACCGCGTCGAGCTGCCTGACGAAATCGGGATTGGGACCGGGCGCTCCGAGCGCCCGCCATTCGATCAGCGGCGTGTTCGGCACCCGGCCGACGTATTCGCTTTCGAACTTCGTGCGCACGTCGACCAGTTTCGCCGCGCCGGCTTCGACCAGCGCGTGCGCCTCGGCCGGAGTCACGGCGCCCTTGTAAGGCAGTCCGGCCTGCTTCGCCCGTCCCGCGGCGCGGTCGAGAATGGCCCGAATTTCGGAATCGTCGGTCATGATTTCGCCGTTCAACTTCTTACCGGACTGCCCGAGCCGGGCGCGCCGGTGCGTTGCAGCTCCTCGATGAAGACCTTGGCGCGCTTAGGCGCCAGGAAGAGCACCTGACCATTGTAGATGCCCAGCTCGTCGAAATTGTCGCGCGACATCTCGACCTGCACAAGCTGGCCATTGGTGGTATCGCTCAGCTCCAGCCGGACGTTCGGACCGAGCTTGACGACGTGTTCGAGCTTGGCGGTGGCGGCTGCGCCTTCCGCGGAAGGGACGATTTCCATGTCGTGCGGGCGGATGTAGGCGATGCCCTTGCCTTCGATCATCCCGGAGTATTCCGGAGTGTGGACGTGGGCATGGCCGATGTCCGACGTCTCGCCGCGGATGCGGCTCTCGAAGCGGTTGGCATGGCCGAGAAAGCCGTAGACGAACGGTGTCGCCGGATGGTCGTAGACCTCGTCCGGAACGCCGATCTGCTCGATCTTGCCGTGGTTGAAAACGACGATGCGGTCGGCGACTTCGAGCGCCTCTTCCTGGTCGTGAGTGACGAACACGCTGGTCAGATGGATGTCGTCGTGCAGCCGCCGCAGCCAGCGGCGCAGATCCTTGCGCACCTTCGCGTCGAGCGCGCCGAAAGGCTCGTCGAGCAGCAGGACCTTGGGCTCGATCGCGAGCGCGCGCGCGAGGCCGATTCGCTGCCGCTGCCCGCCCGAAAGCTGGTGCGGATAGCGGTCGCCGAGCCAGTCGAGCTGGACCAGGTTAAGCAGCCCATGCACCTTGGTTCGAATCTCCTCCTCGCTCGGCCGCAGCTTCTTCGGCTTGACTCGCAGGCCGAATGCGACGTTCTCGAACACCGTCATGTGGCGGAACAGCGCGTAGTGCTGGAAAACGAAACCGACTTCGCGCTCCTGAACCTGTTTGTCGGTCGCGTCCTCGTCGCCGAAGTAGACGCGGCCGGTATCGGGAGTCTCGAGCCCTGCGATCACGCGCAGCAGCGTCGTCTTGCCCGAGCCCGACGGCCCGAGCAGCGCGACGAGCTCGCCGGGCGCGATCGAAAGTGTGACGTCGTTCAAGGCGTAGAAATCGCCGAAGCGTTTCGAGACGTGTTCGATCTGAATGCTCATGTCGGTTCCCGGTTACTTCGATTCGCGAAGGAATCGATGCTCGACGACGGTCTTGATCACCAGCGTGACCAGCCCGAGAAACGCGAGCAGCGACGCGCACGCGAACGCGGCCGCGAAGTTGTATTCGTTGTAGAGGATTTCGACGTGCAGCGGCAAGGTATTGGTGTAGCCGCGGATGTGGCCCGAGACGACCGAGACCGCCCCGAACTCGCCCATCGCTCGCGCATTGCACAGGATCACGCCGTACACGAGGCCCCACTTGACGTTCGGCAGCGTCACGCGCCAGAAGGTCTGCCAGCCGCTCGCGCCGAGCACGACCGCGGCCTCTTCCTCCTCCCGGCCCTGCGCCTGCATCAGCGGGATCAGCTCGCGCGCAATGAACGGAAAGGTAACGAAAATCGTCGCGAGGACGATTCCGGGAATCGCAAAAATGATCTTGATGTCGTGCGCTGCGAGCCACGGGCCGAACCAGCCCTGCAGCCCGAACATCAGCACGTAGATCAGCCCGGCGACCACCGGCGAGACCGAGAAAGGCAGGTCGATCAGCGTGATCAGCACCGATTTGCCGCGAAAGTCGAACTTGGCGATCGCCCACGCCGCAGCGATGCCGAACACGAGGTTGAACGGCACCGAAATCGCCGCCGCGATGAACGTGAGCTTGATCGCCGACAGCGCGTCGGGCTCGACGATCGCCGCCAGGTAATAGTCGACTCCCTTGCGGAAGGCCTGGATGAACACTGCGGCGAGCGGCACGAGCAGTACCAGCGCGAGGTAGAGCAGCGCGATCGAAGTAAGGACGAACGGCGCCCAACGCAGCTTCCTGCGGCGGCGACCCGAATGCGGTGCCGCGGCGACGCCCACCGGAATGGTCGTCGGAATCGGCCCCGGCCGGTTCCTCGAGGTGGCGACCGAGCTCACGAAATGAAACTCCCGGTGGCGAACTCGGGACTGGCGCTCATACGACCGACCGTTCCTGCGCGTTGCGCCTGCGCATCCAGCCCTGCAGGATGTTGATCAGCAGAAGAAGCGTGAACGACACCAGCAGCATCACGACTGCGACCGCGGTCGCGCCCTGATAGTCGTACTGCTCGAGCTTGGTGATGATGATCAGCGGCGTGATCTCGGAAACGAGCGGCATGTTCCCGGCGATGAAGACGACCGACCCGTACTCGCCGACCGCACGCGCGAACGCCAGCGTGACGCCGGTCAGCAGCGCCGGCATGACCGTCGGCAGCGTCACCTTGACGAATGCCTGGAACGGCGTCGCGCCGAGCGAAAGCGCAGCCTCCTCGAGCTCGCGTTCCATGTCTTCGAGCACCGGCTGGACGGTGCGAACGACGAACGGCAGCCCGATGAAGACCAGCGCGACCAGCACGCCGAGCGGCGTGAACGCAACCTTGATTCCGAGCGCGGAAAGCGGCTTGCCGATCCACCCGTTCTGCGAGTAGACCGCGGTCAGCGCGATGCCGGCGACCGCGGTCGGCAACGCGAACGGCAGATCGACCAGCGCGTCGATGACTCGGCGCCCGGGAAAGCTGTAGCGCACCAGCACCCACGCGATCAGCAGGCCGAATACGCCGTTGATTCCCGCGGCCAGCAGCGACGCCCCGAACGACAGCCGGAACGAGGCGATCACGCGCGGCGAGGTGATCGTCTCGACGAAATGCGGCCACGTCATCGTGAACGTTTTCAGGAACGTCGCCGACAGCGGAATCAGGACGATCAGCGCGAGGTAGAGCAAAGTCGTCCCCAGCGCCAGGCGGAAGCCGGGCAGGACGCTCGCACGTTTCAGGACGAAGCTCATTCCGACGTTCCGTGGCCGATAAACCGAGCGCTCCTTCCCACCTCGGGGGAAGGCCGGGATGGGGGCCAAGGCCCCGAATCGGGCGCATCGGCCGCACCGGCCCCCACCCTAACCCTCCCCCAGCGGGGGAGGGGGATGTTCGCGCCGGGGCGAAGGCAGCAACCGCGAGCCGATCGCATTTCGCCTATCTCTTCCCGAGCTCGAGAAATATCTTGTCGAACTCGCCGCCGTCGTCGAAATGGCGCTTCTGCGCGGCGCGGAATCCGCCGAACACTTCGTCGACCGTGAACAGCGGAATATTCTTGAAGTTGGCGGCGTATTTCGCAGCGGCTTTGGCCGACCGCGGCCGGATGTAGTGCCGTGCGATCAGGTCCTGCGCATCTTCCGAATAGAGATAGTTCAGGTATGCGGTCGCGGGTTCGCGCGTATGCCGCTTGTCGACGACACGTTCGACCACCGCGACCGGGTTTTCGGCGAGGATGCTGATCGACGGATAAACCGCATCGACGCTGCCCGCGCCGAACTCGTTGTTGATCTGGATGACTTCGGACTCGAAGGTGATCAGCACGTCGCCGATCGACCGCTGGATGAAGGTCGTCGTCGCGGCACGTCCGCCGGTGTCGAGCACCGGCACGTTCGCGAGCAGCTTCTTGACGAACTCGGCGGCCTGCGCGTCGGTGCCGCCCTTCTTCTTGACGTAGCCCCACGCCGCCAGATAGCTGTACTTGCCGTTGCCGCCGGTCTTGGGATTGACGATGATCACCTGCACGCCCGGCTTGATCAGGTCGTCCCAGTCCTTGATCCCCTTCGGATTGCCGTGGCGGACGACGAACAGCATCGTCGAATAGCTCGGCGACGCGTTGTTCGGGAAACGCTTCTGCCAGTCGGGCGCGACCAGGCCCTTGTCGGCGAGAAAGTCGATGTCGAGCGCCGCGTTCATCGTCACGACGTCGGCTTCGAGCCCGTCGGCGACCGCGCGCGCCTGCTTGCTCGATCCGCCGTGCGACTGGTTGACCGTGAAGCTTTGCCCGGTCTTCGCCTTCCAATACGCGACGAACAGCGGGTTGTAGTCCTTGTAGAACTCGCGCGCTACATCGTACGACGCATTCAGCAGCGTCGTTTGCTGCGCATGCGCAGCCGAACCCGCGAGAGCGAGCATTACTGCCGCCAGCACGGCTCGAACCGACAGAGCCCGAAACAATGGAATCCGAAACGAGGTCAACGCGTTCTTCATGAAATTTCCATTTCTACCGCGCGTTCGCGGCGTTCAAACGTTCTAAGATATTTCCAGAGTATCGCCGGGCTCGAATGGTATCAAGCCCGGAGACTTCACCTTTTCGACGACTCGTTTCGATCTATTTTCCGCCCGGCTGATAGATCTGGTCGAACACTCCACCGTCGGCGAAATGGGTCTTCTGCGCCTTTGCCCCTTTCCAGCACAGTGGGATCCGAAGCTTGGAATTCACGTGACTTGAAGTCGCGGC